>ERZ778516.2187-NODE-2187-length-13508-cov-4.747640_pt1 | contig 13508 bp, 12 predicted proteins | sample MGYA00510342_ERZ778516 | MGnify/ENA primary metagenome ERZ778516 (study PRJEB29527, sample SAMN07138961) | mouse gut metagenome | material: feces | host: mouse | place: China:Nanjing | collected 2016-01-25 ...
TTTGATTAAGGAAGAAAAGATATGGAAAAGACCTCTTTATTATTATTTTCATAATGTGAAGTATTCAGAACACTTTGAGAGTGTGAAAAAAGGAACAAAGTTTGAAAAAAGCATAAAGATAAATCTAAATGAAATAAAAAAGCAATGTGGGATAAGTTATATGAACAAAAATATTACATGGAAAATGATATATAAAATTATAAATATGCGTAATAGGATTTATGACAAATATTTTAGAGAATATATAGAAGTTAAAATTAGTAATTAGTTATAGTAATTTATTGAATGTTTTGTTAAAGTATGCTCAAATTCAATTGCTCATTAAATTAATTGAAAATAAGGAGACCATAAATGAAAGTAATCCTTTTAATAGATGCTAATAGTATTTATTGTAAAGAATATATAGAAAATGTTTTACTTGGAAAATATGAAGTAATAGTACTGTCTTATCAATATAATAGAAGATTTCGTAAATATTACAAAGAAAATGGCATTAGAGTATGGGATAGTCCAGATGTAAATGAATTATTAAAAAAAGCAGAAAAGCAAATAACAAGTAATGATATTTTTCATGTTCATTTTGTAAATCCGTGTATGCTTAAAATATTGCAAAAACCCTATATGAAATGCCAAAAACGTATTTTAACATATTGGGGAAGCGATTTATTAAGAACTTCGTTTATAGAAAGGTATTCTGCGCTTCCATATATATATAATGCAGATATTATTACAGTGATAAATGATGTGATGTATCAAAAGTTAAGAAAAATGGTAGTAAGAAGAAAGCAGAGATGTATCAAATGTTTAGACTTCGGAAATTCATTTTTTAATATGATTGATGAGGTATCAAACCAGATGTCTGTAGAAGAATGTAAAGCATATTGGGGATTGGAGCCTGAAAAGATAATTGTTTCAGTAGGTTACAACGCAATTAAGGAGCAGCAGCATCTTGAAATGATGCAGGAGGTAGTAAAACTTCCCAAGAAAGTTCTTCAAAAACTATTTTTTGTATTTCATTTTGGATATGGAAAAAAAGAGAACCTTTATATCAAGCAGCTAAATATGACTTTACAAAAAAATCATATTCAATATAAAATAATAGAACAGTTTTTAGATAAAAAGGAGATAGCGATTCTACGTTTAAGTACAGATATATTTCTATATGGACAGACTACAGATGCTTTATCTGCAAGTGTAATGGAGTACCTATATGCAGGAGCTGTATTGATTAAGCCAAAGTGGATTGATTATTCTGAGTTAAGTGATATGGGTATTTCCTATTCTGAATATAAAAGCTTTCAGGAGATTCCGCATTTATTAATAGATTTAATAAGGCATGGGATTAATAGAACAATGAAGAACAGAGGAGTGCTTAAAAGGACAAAATCATGGGAAGCACTTTCATCGGAATGGGAAGCACTATATAAGGAGAATTCAAATGTTAAATGAAGAAGAACGATATATATGGTTAAAAGGAGATATTGTAAAGGTATCAGATGCAAAAATTAATGTATTGTCTCCGACAGCTCAGTTTGGAGCTAATGTTTTTGAAGGAATTCGATGTTATTGGAATAATCATGAAAAGCAATTGTATGCATTTCGTTTAAAAGACCACTATCGTCGATTACAGAATTCTGCAAAATTATTCAGGATGAAGTGTCCCTATTCAGAATCTATGCTACAACAGTTTTTTATAGACACTATTATGGCAAATGAATATAAGGAAGACATCGCAGTCAGACAAACATTGTTTGTTGATGGCTTTGGAAGCTGGTTTTCCATGGAGCCGGTTGAGATGTTTATTGCTCCTGTGGCAAAGAAAAGGGTTTCAAATCCAATGATAAAGGGGGAAAGAACCTGTATCAGTTCATGGGAAAGGATTAGTGACCGGAATATGTCGCCCAGAGTTAAGGTTGGTGCAAATTATATTAACAGTAGAATGGCTAAATTAGAAGCATTAGATTGTGGGTATGATTCGGCATTGTTTTTAAACAGGCAAGGATTTATTTCGGAGGGAACAGGTTCTTGCTTTTTTATGCTGAAAGGAGATACGTTGGTCACGCCTATGCTGACAGATTCTATTTTGGAAAGTATTACACGGGATACAATCATGAGAATTGCAGACAGTGAGTTAAATTTGCAGGTAGTGGAACGCAATATTGACCGTATGGAATTGTATACTTGTGATGAAGCTTTCTTTTGTGGTTCTGCAGTTGAAATTGTACCAATTATTCAAATGGACAGTTATATAGTTGGAAACGGAAAACCGGGAAATATAACACAAAAAATCCATAAGCTGTATTTAAATATTGTAACAGGGGAAGTTGACAAATATAAAAACTGGCTGACTCCAGTATATGAATAAAAGTAATTATTTTCAAGAATATGAAATTTAGGAGATATAAATGCTAAATATAATTTATGATCAATTTTGTGAACTATTGAATCCTATTTTAGAGAAAACATTATATAATAATATTATTATATATGGTGCTAATCGGGGTGGTGAATTTATTAAATGGTATTATCAGCATTATTTCAAAAAAAGAATAGAAGTCATTATAGATAGGTGGGCAATATCGCCTATTAGTACGATACCTCATTTATTTACATTATATTATATTTATAATGAAAATGATGTGATTATAAATATAACACCTCATAATATACGGGAAGAATTTGAGGATACTGGTGAAAATTGGAATAGAGTACAATATAGAGATTCACAAATAATTAATTTGTGGGATATTATATATGGTGAGGGGGGGGGTATTATTCAGAAAGAATTACAGGTAACATTTTATGATTGGTTGGAATTTAAATTTGGTGTTGATTTGCTTAATACAATAAAACGTAAGTATGTAACTGGTGAAGGAGCTCATGGATACTATCCGACAGATTTTCGAGTATTTATCGATGGATTGGAAGGTCATCAAATTTCGGAAGAAGATGCGGTGTTAGATATAGGATGTGGAAAAGGAAGCAGTATTATTGCTTTTCATGTGATGGGATTTAATAAGATTGGAGCTGTAGAATATACGGATTCGATATATAAAATTTTGGATGATAATCTAAATAAATTATCAGTGAAACATCAAAACAATTTAGTCGGAGAATACTTTGATGATATACAAAATGAAATTATTTTATATCAGGGAGATGCTTCAATATTAAAAAAGGAATTAGATAGATATAATTATTTTTTTCTTTTCAATCCTTTTTCTTGGGAGATTACAGAAACAGTAATACAAAATATTTGTGAAAGTATTGATAGACGACAAAGAAAGGTGTATATTTTATATGCCGAACCAATTGGTCATCAATTAATTATGAAAACAAACAGGTTTATGCTAAAGAAAAGTATATGCAATGATTATTCAGAAGCTACATATTTTTCATATTTATATGAAAGTATAAATAAATCATAGGAATAAATACAATAAAAACCTCATAGCATAAGTATTTTTATATTAAAATTACAATGGTGTATAAATCGGAATGATTATATTAAATATTATAAAATCCAGGAGGGAAAAAAATGCCATTAAAAATGATGTATATAACAAATAAGCCTGAAGTGGCACAAATAGTAGAAAAACACCATGTAGAGCGCATATGGGTTGATTTGGAAGCGCGTGGGAAAGCACAGCGTCAATCCGGAAGGAATACAGTAATTTCAACCCATACAATTGAGGATATAAGTACTATCAAAGAAAGTATTTCCATATCACAGCTTATGGTAAGAGTAAATCCTATCTATGCAGGTTCAAAAAAAGAGATAGATGAGTGTATATGTAGAGGAGCTGATATTATTATGCTTCCCTTCTTTACTCAGTCAGAAGAAGTAAAAAAGTTTCTTGATTATGTAAATGGAAGAGCCAGAACTATTTTACTGGTTGAAACAATTGGGGCAGAAAAAAATTTAGATGAAATTTTAAGCCTGCGTGGGATTGATGAGGTTCATATTGGTCTGAATGATCTTCATATTCAATATGGATTAAAATTTATGTTTGAGCTTTTGGCAAATGGGAAGGTAGAGGAAATTATAAATAAAATTAAATCTTATAAGATTCCATATGGATTTGGCGGAATTGCACGCTTGGATGATGGTTTGCTTCCAGCCAGACATATCATTGCCGAACACTATCGTTTGGGTTCTTCTATGGCAATTCTTTCACGAAGTTTTTATGATTCATGGATTTCGAATGACTTAGAAGAAATCGAAAGAGCATTTAAGTTCGGAATGGACGAAATCAGAGAATATGAAAGTCGTTTGGAGCATGAATCACAGGAGTTTTTTGAAAATAATCGATTAACAGTAATGGAAGAAGTACAAGAAGTATTGAATAAAATTCAGGGAAAATAGAGATGAGGCAAAAAATGACACATGGACAGTTAAATAGAATAGCCAATGAATATGGAGATTCATTTTATATATTGGATAGTAAGCTTTTCGAACAGAATTATTATGATATGCTTACTGCTTTTCGTGCCTATTATCCAGATACACATATTGCATATTCCTATAAAACAAATTACACTCCTAAATTGTGTAAAATAATTCAATCTAATGGTGGTTATGCAGAAGTGGTATCAGAAATGGAGTTATGGCTGGCACTTCAAATGAAAGTCAATCCACAGAATATATATTATAATGGTCCTTACAAGAAAAAAGATTATATTGAAAAATTTATATTGATGGAAGGAAATATAAATCTTGATTCTATTTATGAAGTTGATATTATTTCAGAAATTGCGAGGAAAAATGTCAATAAAAAATTTGAAGTTGGTATCCGTTGTAATATGGATATTGGACAGAAGGAACCCTCCCGCTTTGGATTTGATGTGCAGTCAGGAGCATTTTTTGAAGCAATACATACATTAAATGGATTATCTAATGTACATGTTACAGGTTTACATTGTCATCTTCCATTCCGTTCACTTGATTCGTTTAAGGATAGATTTCAGGTTCTATCTTGTATATTGAATCAAATGTCAGATTATGACTGGAATTATATCAGTTTCGGAGGAGGCTATATGGGAGAAGTAGATGAGAAACTTGCAAAAGAGTTTTCATTTAAACCTCCTGTATTTAAAGAATATGCCGAGGTTATCGCAGGAGGAATGAAAAATTTTTACAGAGATAACTCTCGAAGGCCAAAATTGATTATTGAGCCAGGCAGTGCCCTTGTGGCTAATACTATGAAATATGTAACACGGGTAATAGATATTAAGAAAATAAAAGAAAAGCATATTGCTGTTTTATCGGGAAGTATATATAATATAAATCCTTCTGCAAAAGGAATAAAACGGCCAATTACAGTGTATTCAGATAGTGATGCTATGTATTATGAAGCGGTGGATATGGCAGGTTATACATGTATAGAGTCAGACTATTTATATAGAAATTTTCAAGGAAATCTGGCTAAAGGAGATTTTGTAGTGTTTCATAATGTGGGGTCCTATAGCTTAGTTATGAAACCTCCTTTTATTTTACCAGATGTACCAATGATAGAATTGGAAAAGGATAGCATACTATTAATTAAACAAAAGCAGAGTGAAGAAAGTATTTTTGCAGATTTTTTCATATAGAATACCAAAGAGTACAGTTTGTAATGAGGTATAAGGAGAGAATTATAATATTATGGAAGAGAAGAAAATCACTATAATAATGCCATATTATAATGCGCAGGACTATTTGGAAGCCGCGGTTAAAAGTATTTTGAATCAGACATATCGAAATGTAGAACTAATTTGTATCGATGATGCATCTACGGATAACAGCAGAAGTATTATGAATTCATTCGAAGATGAGAGAATCGTTCATATTGTAAATGAAGAAAATCAAGGATGTGCACATTGTCGAAATCAAGGGTTATTGGCAGCCAAGGGAGACTATATTGGTTTTATGGATGCAGATGATATTTCACATATAAGTCGTTTAGAAAAAGAATCAAATTATTTAGATGAACATCAGGATGTTTTGGCAATAACAGTAAAATATGGATATATAAATGCACAGGGAAGGAGAATCAGACAAGGACAGGAAACTGCCGTTTGTGAGGATATTAATATCAGAGCATTTTTATTATTTGGAAATTGTTTTGGAAATGGAGCGGCGCTTTTTAGAAGAGAAGTAGTTGACCGTTATCATATTATGGCAAATGAAAAGCTGAAGACTTCATCAGATTTCTTGTTCTGGCAGAAATGTCTTTTATGTGGAAAGATGCATTGTCTGGATGAAATTCTTTATTATTATCGGGAAGGTGATTATCAAAGTCCAATTAAACGTCTGGTGAACAAGAATCATCAGGCAGATGATAATATTAAGCTGTCAATATTTCGATTTGCATGGAAGCATAGAGGATTTTGTCTGAATAAAAAAGAGATAAAATATATTTATACGTATTTATATAAAAAGGAACAATTACATAAATTAATTGATTATTGGAAAGGGTTTCATTTGTATAGAAAAATAAAAAAGCAGGCAAATAGTTTGGGATTGGTTGAGAAGCAGGAAGTACTTACTATATATAAAGAGGGTATGAAGAAGCAGATTATGGATTTCTTGAAAATCATGGATTGATAAATTTACAGGGATAGAGAGTTATTTTATTAAAATTAATCAGTAGTCAAATAGAATCAGTGAATTTATATTGCTATTTACAATATATGACAGTAAAGTATAGAAATATTATTAAGTAGAGATTAGAAATAATACTTAATTTTTAAATGATAAAGGGAACAAAGATATGAAAGTAGTAATTTTAGCAGGCGGGTTAGGAACAAGGATATCTGAGGAATCCTATTTACGGCCTAAGCCAATGATAGAAATTGGAGAGAAACCAATACTATGGCATATTATGAAAATATATTCATTTTATGGATATAATGATTTTATTATATGTGCAGGCTACAAACAAAATATTATAAAAGAGTGGTTTGCAAATTATTATTTACATAATAGCGATATTACTTTTGATTTTCGAAATGGAAACAATAATATGGTGATACATAATAATATATCAGAACCATGGAAGGTAACAATCATTGATACAGGATTAAATACATTAACTGGTGGCAGATTAAAAAGAATTGAAAAGTATATTGGAAATGAAACATTTCTTATGACTTATGGAGATGGTGTAGCTGATGTAAATATAAATCAATTAATCAAGTCTCATGATAAACAAAATAGTTTATGTACATTAACTGTGGTTCAACCAGAAGGTAGATTTGGAATATTAGATCTGGATAATAATCAAGTACTTTCATTTAGAGAAAAGAGTAAAGAAGATATGGGATGGATAAATGCAGGCTTCATGGTAATAGAACCGGAGATTTTTAATTATATTAAAGGTGACAATACTATATTTGAAAAAGAACCTTTGGAAACATTAGCAAAAGAGAAAAAGTTGACTTGTTATAAACATAAAGGTTTCTGGCAGTGTATGGATACAATGCGTGATAAGGAGAATTTGGAAAAGCTTTGGAAGCAAAATATGGCACCTTGGAAAATCTGGGAAAGATAGGAGAAAACTATTACTTTTAGGAGGTAGATTAATATAAATATTTCTGAAAATAATAGAAAAAATGAATTTATTTGGTAATATTTTAGGCAAAGAAATTTGAAAAAACTCACAGTCCCGTTTGAGTTGTGTGATTATTGTAATATATAAAATATGGCACTATAAAGATAGTACAGAAAAGTGCCAGCAATTAATAGATAGGAAAATAAAAAAGAGGATTGGTATTAGAATTGTATAATCTTGAATCTGTTTATAAAGGAAAAAAGGTATTTGTTACAGGACATACAGGCTTTAAAGGAGCATGGCTCTGTAAGCTTCTTTTAAGTCAGGGCGCTATAATAAAGGGGTATTCATTGAAGGAGCCACCAACGATTCCTTCTTTGTTTCATTTGTTACAATTAGATAAACATATTGAGTCAGATGAAGGAGATATAAGAGATTATGATTTGTTGAAACAGTCTATAGATACATATAAACCACAAATTATAATACATATGGCAGCACAACCATTAGTAAGAGAGGGGTATCGTCATCCGGTATATACTTATGAAACAAACGTTATGGGAACTGTCAATATATTAGAATGTATTAGAACATCAGATTATGTAAACTCGTTTTTAAATGTAACAACAGATAAAGTTTATGAAAACAAAGAGTGGGAATGGGGATATCGAGAAAATGAGTCCTTGGATGGTTATGACCCATATTCAAATAGCAAGTCCTGTTCAGAGCTGGTGACCCATAGTTATAAGAAGTCATTTTTTCACAGTTCTGATGTTGCAGTATCCACGGCTAGAGCAGGAAATGTAATTGGTGGCGGTGATTTTGCAAAGAATAGAATTATTCCAGATTGTATTCGAGCAATTTTGGAAAGTAAAGATATAGTTGTAAGAAATCCATATTCAATAAGACCATATCAGCATGTTTTAGAACCATTATATGCATATTTGATGATTGCTGCAATGCAATGTAGTGATAAAAAATATGAGGGATATTACAACATAGGACCTGATGACGGGGATTGTTTGCAGACAGGAAAATTAGTGGAGTTGTTTTGTAAAAAATGGAAGGATAATGTAAAATGGATAAGTCAGTATGATGAAGGTCCTCATGAAGCAAATTTTTTAAAATTAGATTGTTCAAAATTGAAGTTAACGTTTGGATGGCAGCCACGATGGAATATAGAAGTTGCTGTGGAAAAAATTGTAGAATGGACAAAGTGTTGGATGCAGAATGGAGATATGAATGCTTGTATGGATAAGCAAATTCAAGAATTTTTAGAAAAGCAGGTGTAAAATAATATGTTTGATAGCATGACAGAGATTCAGGCAAGAGAGAAAATATTAGAAGAAGTAAAGGAATATTGTAGAAAATTTCATAATCATTACGAGTATAAAGCTGGTGATAGAATCCCTTATGCAGCACGTGTTTATGATGATCAGGAAATGTGCAATTTAGTTGATAGTGCGTTACAATTCTGGCTTACTTCGGGAAGGTATACAGAACAATTTGAGACAGAATTTGCACAATATTTGGGAATTAGGTATTGCAGTTTGGTGAATTCAGGTTCATCTGCAAATTTATTAGCATTTATGTCATTAACATCTCCGTTACTGGAGAAACGTGCAATAAAGCGTGGGGATGAGATAATTACCGTAGCCGCAGGATTTCCGACAACAGTGGCACCAATCATTCAATATGGTGCTATACCGGTTTTTGTAGATGTAACTATACCACAGTATAATATTGATGTAAATATATTAGAACAGGCAGTGTCAGATAAAACAAAAGCTGTTATGTTAGCGCATACTTTAGGAAATCCTTTTGATTTGACGGCTGTAAAGGGATTTTGTGATAAGTATGATTTATGGTTGATAGAGGATAATTGTGATGCATTGGGTTCTGAAATTATAATGAATGGAGAACTGAAAAAGACAGGAACAATAGGAGATATTGGTACAAGCAGTTTTTATCCTCCACATCATATGACCATGGGAGAAGGGGGGGCCGTTTATACAGATAATCCATTATTACATAAAATTATTCGTTCTATGCGGGATTGGGGCAGAGATTGTATTTGTTCATCAGGAAATGATAATTTATGTGGACATCGTTTCGATAAGCAATACGGAGAACTTCCGTATGGTTATGACCATAAATATGTATATTCACATTTTGGATATAATCTTAAAACAACAGATATGCAGGCGGCGATTGGATGTGCACAGTTAAAAAAGATAGAAAAATTTATAGAAAAAAGAAGATATAATTTTAACCGGTTATTGAATGGATTAAAATGTGTAGAAGATAAATTAATTCTCCCAAATTCATGTGAAAATTCAAATCCATCTTGGTTCGGTTTTCCTATGACTTGCCGTGATTCTTTGGATAAAAATAAGATTGTTGAGTATATAGAAAAAAAAGGTATTCAAACAAGAATGTTATTTGCTGGAAATCTGATAAAACAGCCATGTTTCAATGAGTTGAAAAATTCTAATAACTATCGAATAGTTGGAAATCTGGATAGCACAAATAAGATTATGGAAAAAACATTCTGGGTAGGAGTCTATCCGGGAATGACAGATGATATGATTGATTATATGATAGAGACAATTATAGAGGCAGTGTAAAAAATAGATATAGTAATTCATTGATATAACATCTAAAGAAAAAGAAAGTTTTATCTTTTATTATTTATATGAAAGTTTAAATGAATAACATACTATTATATAAGGAGGTATTTCAGTATGCATAACAATAGGGTAGCTTCTATTTGTAAAGTATTAGTAGTTGGCGGGACAGGATATCTGGGAAGGCATATTATTAGAAAACTTAGTAAAGAAGGATACTCTGTTACTTGCACCTATCTTGAAGGAGAAGAACTTGAAAAAATAAGTATGATATCTGATAATATTTTATTTGTTCGATGTGATTTGCTAGAAATACAACACTTATTACATTTATATGATTTTGAATGGATAATAAATCTTGCAGCATTATATGAAAAGGATAATATAGCTATTTCTTCTATAATTAATGTAAATACAATTTTGGGATTACAATTATTGGCAATTGCTTGCGAAAATCATGTTAAAAATTTTCTTACAATTGATACTTCCTTGCCTGACAATTTTAATTTGTATAGTTTTACAAAAAAGAGAGTTGCAGACTTTGGAAAATTTTTATCGGAAAAAGAGGGAATTAATTTTATAAATATTAAGCTGGAGATGTTTTATGGTAAAGATGAACCAGAAAATCGTTTTATTTCTATGTGTATTAAAAAATTAAAATTGAATGAACCAATTCCATTAACAAACGGAACGCAGATAAGGGATATTATTCATATTTCAGATGTAGTAAATATTATATTTATAGTTTTACAAAAAAAATTATCTGGATATAAGGATATTCCAGTTGGTACTGGTGGTGGAGTATCTATTAGAGAAATGGTAGAATATATGAGAATGTGTATAAATTCAAAGTCATTATTACAATTTGGAAAAATAGAAAAAAGAAAAGATGAACCAGATTGTGTTGCAGATGTAGAAAAATTATTTGAGATTATAGGTGATTATAGATTTCAATATGACTGGAAAAATGGTTTGAATCAGGTAATTAGTGGAAAGGAGAAGCTTGGATTGAAGTAAAAAGATAAAAGTAGTTAGAGAAATTCTAACCAATATAAAAGATAAATTGTCTATAATATTAATTAATATTATATATGAAAATAAATTCTCTGGAAAGAAAAATATCACCTGTACTTGATACTTTTACATTATCAAATACAGATGATATTTTTATATTAGCTCAATTTATTGAGTGATTGTTTTAACGGTATAAGTAGAACCATTATCAAGTCTTATTGTCAATGTAGCTGCTCTTCCAGCTTGAGCAAATAAATAGCTAGAATTTGCATCAGAGCCATTTGTGATTGTAATTTTATTTCCGTTTATAGTAGCACCAGTTAACTGATAATTACCATTAGATACACTCAGAATATTTGCAGTAGTATTAATTGCAAATGTAACAGAGTCTCCATTAAGAGGAATTTCTATGGTTGCACCATTTTCAACCACTGGAACTGTTGAACCCTTGCTGATAGTAAACTTCATTGTTAAGCTCAGATTAGCCTTAGCGTCTGAAATGTCTTTCCAAACTGAAGCCTGTGGATATGCATAACCTACAATAGCAAATGCATAAGTATTGTTGCTATCATATGTTACAGCACTTTCACTTAAAACAGCAGCAGCAGTAACAGCATTAGCAGCACCACCAGTAACAACGTAATAAGCATCTGCGATATCACCTAATGAGAAATTGATAGGAGTAGCAGCAACAGAAGGATCAGTAGCAGTTACTGCATTGATAGCACCAGGTGTACCATATGTACTGAACTGTAAACCTGCAGTTGATAAATCAACAGCTGCTGCAGATACGGAAGTTGTATCATCAATTGCGACATCAATATCAACAGCAGTACCAGTAGCAACAGGCTTTTGTAATACAGAATCCTCTAAATGTTGTACTGCCAGATATAAATCTTTTGTACCAGCTTTTGCTTCTGCTTCTGTTCCAAGTTCTACTGCAGAATTAGATACAGTTGTGTCTGTTTTATCAAAGTAAACTTCCACAGAAACATCAATAGGAACAGAACTCTTGTTAATTATTGCAGTAGCTGAAGAGGTAACAGTTCCCGCAGCATTTGATACAACATCACTTAAGTTTGTATCAGGATCAAGATCTAATATTCCATAAGGATCTACCTGAAAATCAATAGATTTATTTGTTGGAAGTACCAGGTTATAAATCTCTGTTTCTAATGTAGTTACAGTACCTGTACCTGTAATTGTGCCACCATCTGCTGCATAAATAGACATTGGGGTGGCTACCATGGTCATAGCCATAAAGCTAGCCAAAAACTTTTTGTTAAGCTTCATAATTATTTCCTCCTTGAAATATGAATTTTTATTAATATTAATTTAAGTGATTAATTTAATACATGAATCTTTAATGCCACTGCCACATTACTTATTTCATTTTCTTCTTCATCAATTAAATGATACAGAACTGTACAAGTATACGTACCTGCTAATAATTCAGAATTTAATGTGATATCTTTTAATGCGTAACCCACAGGTATATTTGGAGATTCATAAATTTTTTCTCCTGTACTGTCAACTGTTACATCAAAATAAACAGTATTTGTGTTTGTAACAGCATTAGCCACATATGCATTTTCAGATGGAGTAGAAGCATTTTCAAAGGACCAGTCTACATTCATTGTTACATTAAAAAGCCCTTCTGCTACTTTGTTATTTAAGTCAGCAAGAATTTCATTTTTATTGTCTATTGTCACAACTGTATCTCTTTTCTTAGAAATAGGCTCTTTTGATTTCTCTTTGTTACGAGAGAAAGAAAAAATGATAAAAGTCATTATACCGATAATTAATATTAAGATAAGTATAAAGATAATAATCAATATTTTTTTCTTATCATCAGTATAAGGAAGATTATTCATTTTAATCTGTTTTTCACCTGAATTAGATTGAGCAGTATGTTTTTTCATCAGTGTATTACCTTCCTCACAAATTAATAACTACATAAATTATATCGACAGTAATTACCAAATAATTTAGCCTGCCTTGATAAAAAATTAAAATAATTTACCATAGTTTTCAATATCATACAATGAGCAAAGATTTTTGTCAATAGGAAATAATAAAAATTTCAATAGATCTTTAGATGTGTTAGCCTTAAAAATTAATAAGAAGTAGGGGTTTCCTAAAACTAATTATGATTCAAAACAATGATTTCTATTAATTAAATATATATCGATATTTTATAAAAATTTATGGGATATGGTATTTTTTGTACATATAAGGAAATATTTTTAAACTGGTTTGCAACTTTAAAACTACAATATGATATATAAAATGTAATACATTTATAAGCATATTTATAAAATTTATATTTTATATA
>ERZ778516.2197-NODE-2197-length-13455-cov-4.545896_pt1 | contig 13455 bp, 14 predicted proteins | sample MGYA00510342_ERZ778516 | MGnify/ENA primary metagenome ERZ778516 (study PRJEB29527, sample SAMN07138961) | mouse gut metagenome | material: feces | host: mouse | place: China:Nanjing | collected 2016-01-25 ...
ACCAGGAGGAATTGATCAAATTTCTAAAAAAGCAATGAAAGTATTGCAGGAAAGTGAAATTATTATTGGATATATTGTGTATGTTGATTTAATCCGTGACGCCTTAAAGGGAAAAACCTTTTATTCTACTCCTATGACACAAGAAATTGAACGCTGTCGTGCTGCAATTGAATTGGCATCAAAGGGCAAAAAAGTATCTGTGGTATGTAGCGGTGACGCGGGTGTCTATGGTATGGCGGGGCTTATTTATGAATTGGTCCAAGATTATGATAATGTAGAAGTAGAAGTGGTTTCTGGCATTACTGCGGCATGTAGTGGCGCAGCGGTATTGGGTGCACCTTTGACACATGATTTTGCGGTGATTAGCTTGAGCGATTTGTTGACTCCTTGGGATTTGATTGAAACTCGTTTGGAATGTGCTTCAAAAGCGGATTTTGTTATTTGCCTTTATAATCCGTCAAGTCGGAAACGACATGACTATTTGCAAAAGGCATGTGATATTGTATTAAAACATCGCTCTCCCAAAACCGTCTGCGGCTATGTACAAAATATTGATAGAGAGTCTGAAAGCGCTGTGATATTGACATTACAGCAATTGAGAGATACCAATGTCAATATGTATACCACTGTCTATATTGGAAATTCTCAAACAAAGGAAATTCAAGGTAAGATGGTAACTCCTAGAGGATATTCTATCTAGCAAATCCCATTTTAAAGGAGAAAACAATATGAATCTGCTGATTTTTGCAGGGACAACAGAGGGCAGAATGTTGTCAGAACAATTGGCAAATCTGGGTATTTCGGTATCGGTTAGTGTAGCTACTGAATATGGGAAGCAGTTGCTGCCAGAGTCTGATAACATTTCCGTCCTATCTGGACGTATGACACAAGAGCAGATGGAACAAATCATAAAAACAAATCGCTTTGATTGTGTTGTGGACGCAACACACCCTTATGCAGTGGAGGTTACGCAAAATATCAAGCAGGCTTGTGCACAGCAGGAGATAACTTATCTGCGTTTGAGGCGCAAATCAGAGTTATGGGAAGATGGCATTGTGGTGAATTCTGCAAAACAAGCGGCGGAGTATCTCAATCAAGTGACAGGAATTATCTTGTTGACGACTGGCAGTAAAGAATTGCCAGTATTTACAGCCATAACGGATTATCAACAGCGCTGTTATGCAAGGGTGTTGCCCTTGGCACAGGTGGTACAACAATGTCAAGATTTGGGCTTTTCGGGAAATCATATCATTGCAATGCAAGGACCTTTTTCGGAGGACTTCAATTATGCGATGTTAAAACAGATTAATGCCGCTTATTTGGTGACAAAAGAAAGTGGAAAAGCAGGTGGATTTTCTGAAAAGATGCGCGCTGCACAAAGGGCAGGTACAAAGGTCATTGTAATTGCTAGACCAAGTGAAGATGGTTTGGATTATGATACCATATTAAAACAGTTGACCGAGAGGTGAATGAATGAAACGCAATATCACAATTGTGGGCATAGGGATGGGAAACCCCGAAACAATGACATTACAAGCAATTCATGCGGTAGAACAGAGTGATTTGCTGATTGGTGCGCAGAGAATGTTGGACAGCTTTCAGGATATGCAGAAACCAACATTTTGTGCTTATCAGCCGGAAAAAATTAAAGATTACCTAATACAAAATACAAACTATCAAAAACCAGTTATCTTGTTATCTGGCGATATTGGATTTTACAGTGGAGCAAAAAAATTATATCAAGTATTGGAAGATTATCAGATAGATACCATTTCAGGAATTAGTTCATTGGTATATCTATGTGGTAAACTTCACACAGCTTGGGAAGATGTGCATTGTGTCAGTATACATGGCAGAGAGGCAGTTTTAATCAGTGAGATTGCCTCTCATCAAAAGACATTTATATTGGCAGGAGGCAATCAAACACCTGCTCAGATATGCAGGCAGTTACTCCAAAAGGGATTGGGAACAGCCACAGTATCTATTGGGGAAAATCTGTCTTATCCAAATGAAAAAATCGTCTGTGATAGAGCGGAAAATCTAATCACATATCAGTCAGAAAAATTGTGTGTGATGTTGGTAACACATCAAAATGCTCACAGATATTCCTTGGGTATTGCAGATGAGCAGTTTATTCGCGATAAGGTTCCAATGACCAAGAGTGAAGTGCGCACCGTTTCGATTGCAAAATTGCAGTTACAGCCTGATGATATTGTCTATGATATTGGAGCGGGAACGGGTTCGGTATCTGTAGAATTGGCATTGCAACTGCCGTCTGGCATGGTATATGCAGTGGAGCGAAAGCCACAAGCATTGGAATTGATGATAAAAAATCAAAAGCAGTTTGGAGCCTATAATTTGGAGTGTATTTTGGGAGAAGCGCCAGAAGTCCTAAAAGAACTTCCAAAGCCAGATAAGGCGTTTTTGGGTGGAACGGCGGGCAATATGGAGGAAATTTTAAGATTGTTGTTACAAAAAAATCCCTATATTCGTATTGTGGTTAATGTAATTGCGTTGGAGAGTTTGACAGAAGCATTAAAGTGTTTTCAAAAATTTGGATTGATTCATCAGGAAGTGGTACAGATGACCATAGCAAAAGCGAAGGAAGTGGGAAGTTATCATATGATGATGGGACAAAATCCGGTCTATATTTTAAGTGGAGAGGGAAATGGTTATGAATGCCCCTAGAGTGATGATTGCCGCTGTGTCCAGCAGTTCTGGTAAAACAACCTTTACTTGTGGAATTTTACAGGCATTGGTCAATCGCAATCTGCGAGTAACCTCTTTTAAGTGTGGACCAGATTACATTGACCCCATGTTTCACACCAAGGTAATTGGCACAAAATCGAGAAATTTAGATACCTTTTTTTGCTCTCAACAGGTCATTCGTCAATTGTTTTCCAAACACGCAAGACAATCGGAAATTTCTGTGATGGAAGGCGTGATGGGATACTATGATGGGCTTGCTGGAACGACTGTAAATGCCAGCTCTTATGAACTTGCCAAAATCACCAAAACACCGGTGATATTGGTGGTAAATTGTAAGGGAATGTCTGTATCTGTTTGTGCATTGATTCGCGGCTTTTTAGAGTATCAACCAGATAGCAATATCAAAGGAATTTTATTAAACCAGGTTTCTCCAATGATGTATGCCACCATCAAAAATATGATAGAAGAACAATTGCCAGTTCAGGTGTTGGGTTATTTACCTTATTTGGAACATTGGAAGTTGGAAAGCCGTCATCTTGGACTGATAACCGCAGATGAAATTGTGGATTTAAAACAAAAATTATCCGATTTGGCAAAACAGGTGGAACAAAGTATTAATATCCCCGCTATAATTGCCCTAGCACAGACAGCGGTGGATATTTCTGCTGACCTACCAAAATATCAGCCATTGGGACAGATTCGGATTGGATATGCAAAAGATAAGGCATTTTGTTTTTATTATCAGGACAATTTGGATTTATTAGAGGAATTGGGAGCGCAGTTGGTTCCATTTAGCCCCCTAACACAACAGCAACTGCCAGAAGAATTAGATGGTTTGTTGTTGGGGGGAGGGTATCCAGAATTATATGCAAAAGAACTTGCGCAAAACCAGAGTATGAGACAGTCAATACAAAAAGCCATTAACCAACAGATGCCCTGTATTGCAGAGTGCGGTGGATTTATGTATCTACATCAGACATTAGACGGTTTGCCAATGGTGGGAGCGATTCAGGCGGATTGTTATCCCACAACAAAATTGCGGCGGTTTGGATATATTACCTTGACAGCGCAAAAGGACAATTTACTTTGTACACAGGGGGAGCAGATTCCAGCGCATGAATTTCACTATTGGGATAGTACCGACTGTGGAGTGGATTTTGTTGCCCAAAAACCGTTGAGAAAAACGAGATGGAACTGCATTCATGCAAATGATTCACTGTTTGCAGGTTATCCACATCTTTATTTTTATGGAAATGTCCATTTTGCAGAAAAATTTATAAAACAGTGTATGGAATATCGGGAAAGAAGAATGTAATGTGATATTATTAGAACAGGTAATCAAACAGATACAGCCACTTTGTCAAGAGGCGATGGAACAAGCTCAAATTCGATGGGACAGCATTGCAAAACCCCTGCGCAGTTTAGGGCGGTTGGAACAGGCAGTGATACAGATAGCTGGAATCACCGGCAGTCAAGAGGTGCAGTTAAAAAAGCGTGCAGTGGTTGTCATGTGTGCTGACAATGGAGTTGTCTGCGAAGGAGTTACACAGACAGGACAGGAAGTGACAGCGGTGGTAAGTGAAAATTTTGTAAAGGGAACCACCAGTGTAAATCAGATGGCAAAGGTGGCAGGTGCTCAGGTGATTCCAGTGGATATTGGAATTGCTTCAGATGTACAGGGGTTACGAAACAAAAAGATTGCTTATGGAACTAAAAATTTAGCGAAAGAACCAGCGATGACAAGACAACAGGCAATAGAGGCGTTGGAAGTGGGAATTAATTTGGTTGCAGAGCTAAAGCAAGATGGTTATCAGATATTGGCAACAGGAGAAATGGGTATTGGCAACACGACAACAAGCAGTGCAATTGCTGCCGTATTGACTGGTTGTGCAGTAGAAGAAGTAACTGGAAAGGGTGCGGGATTGTCTGCCCAAGGATTAAAGATAAAAAAGCAGGTTATTGAAACGGCAATTGAGCGACACAGACCAGATCCAGAAGACGCCATTGATGTATTGAGTAAAGTTGGTGGCTTTGATATTGCTGGTTTGGCTGGTGTATATCTGGGAGGTGCCTTTCAGAGAATCCCCATTGTGGTAGATGGATTTATTTCCGCAGTAGCGGCACTAGTGGCGATTCGCATCTGTCCAGAGGTACAGCATTATTTGATTCCTTCCCATGTGTCCAAAGAACCGGCAGGGAAAATGCTTTTAGAACAGCTTCATCTAAAGCCGTTTTTAACCTGTGAGATGTGTTTGGGAGAGGGAACCGGAGCAGTGGCATTATTTCCAATTTTAGATATGGCATTGGCAGTTTATCAGAATATGAGTACCTTTTCTGAAATTAAAATTGAAGAATATCAGCCATTGGATTGATAGAAGGGGTTTCGATTGATGTTGTTGTTGATAACGGGTGGTTCAGCCAGTGGAAAGTCAGAATTTGCAGAACAAGTGGCGGTATCCATGCCACATGAGCAATTGATTTATCTAGCGACCATGCAGCCATTTGATGAAGAATGTCTAAAGAGAATTGCACGCCATCAGGCAATGAGGGCAACCAAACAGTTTTCTACAATAGAGTGTTTTACTGGCTTAAAAAAGGTCTGTATCCCCAAAAATAGCACTGTATTATTGGAGTGTATGTCCAATTTGGTGGCAAATGAATTGTATCATCCAGATGGATGTCACGATGCTGTTGTACAGGAAATCATAAAGGGAATACAACAGATTGGGCAGCAGGCAAAACATCTGATTATAGTGAGCAATGAAGTGTTTTCAGATGGTGTGATTTATGATGAGGATATACGCAAATATCTGTCGATTTTAGGAGAAATCAATGTACAACTTGGAAAACTGGCAGATACTGTAATAGAGGTGGTTTACAGTATTCCAGTGGTACAGAAAGGAAATTTGCCATGCGATTAATAGAATCATTTAAGATTGCATTTTCTATGTATTCCAGTATTCCCATGCCTTATGCAGACTGGAATAAACAGAATATGAAATATGCCATTTGTTTTTTTCCACTGGTAGGGATTCCGATTGGATTGTTACAGTGGTTTTGGAGTTGGATTTCTAAAACAGCTTCCATTGGTGTTGTGCTGAGCGCAGTTGTTTTTACATTGATTCCTTTTTTCATAACGGGAGGAATTCATATGGATGGCTTTTGCGACACGGTAGATGCATTAAGTTCTCATCAGACAACCGAAAGAAAATTAGAAATTTTAAAGGATTCCCATACTGGCGCTTTTGCCATTATGGGCTGTGTGGTTTATTTTTTACTCTGCTTTGCCCTTTGGAGCGAATTGCAATTTGATACAACTGTGATTTTGATATTGGGTGTTGGCTATGTGTTGTCCCGCAGTTTGAGCGGTTTTTCTGTAGTGGGATTTCGATGTGCAAAGAATAGCGGATTGTTGGCGTCCTTTTCAGAAACAGCACAAAAGCGAAATGTGAAAATCGCAATGGGGATTTTAATTGTCATCTGTATGACGGCTATGCTGTTGTTGGATATTTGTTTGGGTTTTGCAGCAATTGTTGCGGCGTATTTGACATTTTTTTACTATCGCGTGATGTCTTATCGACAGTTTGGAGGTACTACTGGAGATTTGGCAGGGTATTTTTTGCAAATTTGTGAGATTTCTATGCTTGGTGCAATCGTAATCGCACAAAAATGTTAGGAGAAATCAGTTATGAAATTGGTTATAGGCGGAAGTCATCAAGGAAAATTGGATTGGGTACAGGAACAATTTCACCAGCAAACGATTGCGAATGGAGCGGATTGTAGTACTGAAGAACTATTGGAAAAGTCAGTGATTTGGCAGTTTCATTTGTGGGTGCGTCGGATGTTAAAGGAATCTGTCGATGATGTGCAAGATATGATGCGACGGATATTAGAACAAAATCCAGATGTCATTATTATTTCAGATGAAATTGGTTGTGGCGTGGTGCCGATGGAGCCCTTTGAACGACATTATCGGGAAGAAGTTGGACGCATTTGCTGTAAACTTGCAAAACAAGCAAAACAAGTATATCGTGTGACCTGTGGGGTTGCTGTTCAGATAAAGTAGGAGATCATCATGCAAATACAATTGATACGACATGGAAAGACCATGGGGAATTTGGAAAAGAGATATATTGGAAGAACCGACGAGCCACTGTGTTCAGAGGGGATTGCAGAATTAAAAACAGTGAAACCAATCAAACCAATGCCAGAGTATATCATTGTCAGCCCGATGAAACGCTGTATTCAGACAGCAAATATATGTTATCCCAACCAGCCAATGACACTAGAAAATGATTTTTGCGAAACAGACTTTGGGGATTTTGAAAATCAAAACTATCAGCAATTACAACATCATCCCGCTTATCAGGCATTTTTGGATAGTGGTGGCAACATGCCATTTCCAAATGGAGAAAGTAGACAACAGGTCACCACTCGAGTATGTCGTGGATTTGTCAAGTGGATTACCTATAGTTTCAAACAAGATTATCAAACCATTGCTATGGTGATACATGGTGGCACCATTATGACGATTTTAGAAGCCTATGCGCAATCGCCAAGACACAATTTTTATCATTGGCAGGTAAAAAATGCAGAGGGTTATCTGTTGTCGGTGACTCCCTCTCAATGGGAGCAATATCAAACAGTAACAGTGCAAAAAAATCTTTTGCTGGTTGAGGGAGAATAGAATATGGTGTTGAAAATGTCATTTTGGGCGTTGCTATTTGGATTTTTATTGGATTTGTGCTTGGGTGATCCGCATTGGTTACCACATCCCATTCGGTTGATTGGGTGGCTAATTGCAAAATTAGAAATTGTATTTCGCAACTGGTTTGCCAAGACGCCACAAGGAGAGCAAAAAGCAGGTGTTTGTTTTGCCATTGTGGTAATTGTGTTGGTAACAGGTCTGTCAGTTTTGGTATTGTGGCTTTCCCTTTGTATTTCTATCTGGCTTTATTTGATGGTTGAAACGATAATGTGTTATCAGATTTTAGCGACAAAGTCATTAAAAGTGGAAAGTATGAAGGTATATGACCGATTAAAAGCAAATGATTTAGAGGGTGCTCGTTATATGGTGTCTATGATTGTGGGCAGAGATACCCAAAATCTCACCGAAGAAGGAGTGGCAAAAGCGGCAGTTGAAACGGTGGCAGAAAATACCTCCGATGGAATCATTGCCCCCTTGTTATTTATGATGATTGGTGGGGCGCCTTTGGGCTTTTTCTATAAGGCAATTAATACCATGGATTCTATGGTAGGATATCGCAATGATCGTTATTTGTATTTTGGAAGATTTGCAGCAAAATTAGATGATGTTGCAAATTATCTCCCAGCAAGAATTGCAGCATATCTGATGATAGTTGCAGCAAAATTGACCAGAATGGACCCCAATAAGGCATATTATATTTATCAACGGGATAAAAAAAATCATGCCAGTCCCAACAGCGCCCATACCGAAGCGGTTTGCGCGGGAGCGCTACACATTCAATTGGCTGGAGATGCTTATTATTTTGGAAAGCTGTGTCAGAAACAAACCATTGGTGATTATGACCGACCGATTGAATTTGAGGATATTGTAAGGGCAAATCGATTATTATATGTCTCTGCTTGTTTAATGTTGATTATAGCGTTGTTGTTTCGATTATGGATATTATTTTGATAAGGGGGAAATTCGTTGGAATATGTTCATGGAGGAGACATCTATGGGATAGCTGGTCCAGTGTTGGATTTTTCTGCCAATATCAATCCATTGGGAATGCCTGTGGAAATAAAACAAGCATTGATCAATTCGATAGATGGTTGGAAACATTATCCAGATCCTTTTTGTAGACAGCTAATTCGGGCAATTGCACAAAAAGAGGATTGTCAACCAGAGCAGATTATTTGTGGAAATGGTGCAGCTGATTTGATTTTTCGTCTGGTATTGGCAAAAAGACCAACGACTGCAATGGTATTGGCACCCACCTTTGCAGAATATGAGCAGGCATTAAAAATGGTTGATTGTAAGATAAAGCATTATGATTTGAATCCATATTCCTATTTTTCGTTAGATGATACCTTTTTAAATGAATTACAAGGAATTGAAATGCTCTTTTTGTGTCAACCCAACAATCCCACTGGAGAATTGATTTCACCAGATTTGATGAAACGCATTTTAACAGTTTGTCAACAAAGGGAAATTCTTTTGGTAGTAGACGAATGTTTTTTAGAATTTGTAGAACATGCGAAACGATATGAGATGATATCTTATCTGGACTATAACAATTTATTTATTTTAAAAGCGTTTACCAAATTGTATGCTTTGGCAGGGTTGCGGTTGGGTTATGGAATCAGCAGCAATCGGGCATTGTTAGAACAGATGTTGTTGTGTGGACAACCCTGGAGCGTTTCCACACCTGCTCAGATTGCGGGAATAGCAGCGCTGTCTTTGACGGGATTTCCACAACAGACACGGCAATATGTAAAACAGCAACGGGAGTATTTATTAAAACAGTTGACTGACCTACAATATAAAGTTTGGAGCCCGCAGGCAAATTATATTTTATTTTATTCCCATCATCTGGAGTTACAGCAGCAACTAAAGCAGTTTCAGATTTTGATTCGAGATTGTTCTAACTATCGTGGTTTAGAAGCGGGATATTATCGCATTGCAGTGCGTTCTGAACAAGAAAATCGACAGTTGATAGCAGCATTAAAACAAATTGAAAAGGAGTGAGTCAGCAGTGGCAAAATCAATTATGATACAGGGCACCATGTCCAATGCGGGAAAAAGTTTGATTGTAGCGGGTTTATGTCGCGTATTTCAACAGGACGGTTATCGAGTGGCGCCATTTAAGTCTCAAAATATGGCATTAAATTCCTTTATCACAAAAGAGGGATTGGAGATGGGACGCGCTCAGGTTATGCAGTGCGAAGCAGCGGGCATAGAGCCTTCTGTGATGATGAACCCCATTTTATTAAAACCCACCAATGATGTTGGTTCTCAAGTGATTGTCAATGGAGAAGTCATCGGAAATATGAGTGCTTCAGATTATTTTCAGTATAAATCGAAACTGATACCAGATATTATGAAGGCTTATACTGTATTATCTCAACAGTATGATATCATTGTGATAGAAGGTGCAGGTAGTCCAGCAGAAATCAATCTCAAAAGTGAAGATATTGTCAATATGGGAATGGCAAAAATGGCAAAAGCACCAGTATTGTTGGCAGGAGATATTGACCGAGGTGGTGTATTTGCCTCTTTGGTAGGAACTTTCATACTGTTGGAAGAGGATGAAAGGGCAATGATAAAGGGTACCATTATCAACAAATTCCGCGGGGATAAAGCAATTTTACAACCCGGTTTGGAGATGTTGGAAGAAATGGTAAATGTACCAGTAGTGGGTGTGATTCCTTATCTGCATTTAGATATCGACGACGAGGACAGCTTGACAGAGCGTTTTGAAAACAAGGTTACTGTGGGATTGGTGGATATTGCGGTGATTCGATTGCCTAGAATCTCCAACTTTACCGATTTCAATCCATTGGAATGTATTGAAGGAGTTCACCTTTACTATGTAAAGACAGTGAATGAATTAAAAGATCCAGATATGATTATTTTGCCTGGTACAAAAAATACAATGGAAGATTTAAAATGGTTGCGAGAAAGTGGGTTAGAAGCTGCGATTTTAAAACAAGCGGCAGCAGGCAAGATTATTTTTGGTGTGTGTGGTGGTTATCAGATGTTGGGAGAATATTTAAATGACCCATATCACACAGAATATGGTGGAGAAATGAAGGGAATGGGATTGCTTCCCATTCGGACTGTTTTTGCAGAGCAAAAAACCAGAACACAGGTACAGGGTCATTTTGGACAAGTATCTGGGAAGTTACAAGCACTTTCAGGCATTCCTTTTGAAGGTTATGAAATTCATATGGGACAAACCCAATGCCGGGAAGAAATTTCTCATCTTACTCAATTTGAAAATGGATTACAAGATGGAAATTATTATCATCAAGTTTATGGCACCTATGTACATGGCATTTTTGACCGAGAAGAGGTGTCAAAAGCAGTTGCTACAGCACTGTTTGAACAAAAGGGACTGGATACTTCTGAAATTTTGACCTTTGACCGAAAAGCCTATAAAGAGAAACAATATGATTTACTGGCAGATGCTATTCGGAACAGTTTGGATATGAAACAAATTTATCAGATATTGGAGCAGGGAATATGAGTGGTCTCATACATCTTTATTGCGGTGATGGAAAGGGAAAAACAACCGCTGCTGTGGGGTTGGCAATTCGTGCGGCGGGTGCTGGTATGAAGGTGGTAATGGTGCAGTTTTTAAAAAGTCAACCAACCAGTGAACTGCATATCATCGAATCCATTCCCAATATTCAAGTACTGCGAAAAAAGAGCATTGAAAAATTTAGTTTTTCTATGACACCACAGGAAAAACAGCTTTGTGCACAACAACACAACCAGTGTTTTCAAGAAGCACTCAAACTGGTAGCGCAGCAAAGGTGCGATTTGTTGATTTTAGATGAATTGATGGCAGCACTAAACTGTCAGATGATAGATGAAATCATGGTAAAGGATTTTATTGAACACAAACCAGAATATTTAGAACTGGTAATCACTGGGAGAAATCCACCAAGATATTTAATGGAAGCAGCAGACTATATTTCTGAGATCAAAAAGATAAAACATCCTTATGATAAGGGGATTCCAGCAAGAGTTGGGATTGAAAAATGAGATAGAAAGCAGTGTGAACAATGAAGATAGAGTTGCAAAATGTACTGCCAGATGAGATTGAAAAGCGCAGCTTTGAATTGATTTCAATGGAATTGAAAGAGAAGGGAATTGTATTGCCAAAAGAAAATGAATTGGTTATCAAAAGGGCAATTCATACAAGTGCGGACTTTGATTATACAGAAAATCTGGTTTTTTCAGAGCACGCAGTGCAAAAGGCAATGGAGGCAATTCGAAACGGTGCTTGTATTGTAACAGATACACAGATGGCAAAAGCAGGCATCAATAAAAAGATTTTGGCAAAATATGGTGGAGAGGTCTTGTGCTTTATGTCTGATGAAGATGTTGCCATACAGGCAAAGAAACATGGTACCACAAGAGCGACCGCCAGTATAGATAAGGCGATAACCTATCAAAAACCTTTGATTTTTGCAATTGGAAATGCACCCACTGCGTTGGTTCGATTATATGAATTGATTTCAGAACAAAAAATAAAACCCCAACTGATTATTGGGGTTCCAGTGGGATTTGTAAATGTGGTAGAGTCAAAGGAATTGATATTACAAACAGATATTCCCTATATTGTAGCAAGAGGACGCAAGGGCGGGAGCAACATTGCAGCAGCAATTTGCAATGCCATTCTCTATCAAATGGGCGATAGAGATTTCTGATAAACAATGTAAAAAAACTACCATGTTTTTTGATGAAAGTTGTTTGGCACTAACATTATTCGACAACAAGTAAAATGGACTTAAATGCTTGTATACAATTAAAGTGATAATTTGAGATATTATTGTGACAGCTATCAATTGGGAATTTATAAAGGGAAGGATAAAGTATATGAAACATCGAGGAACGCAAAAATTAGAAACAGAGAGATTGATTTTAAGAAGATTCGTTTGTGAAGATGACAGTGCAATGTATAAAAATTGGGCGTCAGATGATGAAGTGACAAAATATTTAACATGGTCTGCACATGCCAATATCGATGCCAGTAAAGTTGTATTGGAAGATTGGATAAATTCTTATTCTAATGAAAAATATTATCAGTGGGCGATTGTTTTAAAAGAAAACGGCGATGAACCGATTGGCAGTATCAGTGTAGTTCATATGAATGAAGATGTTTCTATGGTTGAGATTGGATATTGTATCGGAAGATCTTGGTGGCATCAGGGAATCACTTCTGAGGCAATGAAAGCGGTTATAGATTTTTTCTTTGAAGAGGTGGGAGTCAATCGTATTGAATCAAGACATGATCCAAGAAATCCCAATTCTGGTAAAGTAATGCAAAAATGTGGAATGAAGTATGAGGGAACTCTGCGAAGTTCAGATCGAAGCAATCAGGGAATATGCGACGCTTGTTATTATGGATTGTTAAAGTCAGATAGAAATTCTAATTCATCTATACCTGTTGATTCTTCCAGTCTTGCCATTCACTTTCTAAATGATGAGGACAAACCTGTTACACAAGAGGCGGTTGAAAAACTGGCTCGTCAGATTCAAAAAAATCAGATTTCATCCGCATGTTTGGCTTTGGATGAATATGGTGAAGAAGACTTTTTCTATGTAGAGATGGCTCATGGCTGGGCTTCTCTTTCCTTTCATACATGGGATGAAAAAGGAGAATCTCATATGTATCAACCCGTCAATTCTCAATATGATGTGTCTTTAGAGGAAGCTCCTGTACTAATTGGTGGTCAAACTCCTGTTTTAAAGAGAAATGCATTAGATGATTTGGGTTTGGCGGCTGAATGTGTTATATATTTTGCCAAAACTGGGAAGTTATATCCTGATTTAAAGTGGGAAGAAGCAAGATAATAGTTATCATTGGGCAGTTATCCTTGTAGATAACTGCCTATTTTAGATGTTTTGATATCAAGCAAACGATAAAATTTTTGATATAGGATATGACATAAAAGAAAAACACCTCAAGTCATATTGAGGTGTTTCTTATCAGTGCCGGAAACCGGACTTGAACCGGTACGGGAAATTAATCCCACAGGATTTTAAGT
>ERZ778516.2199-NODE-2199-length-13444-cov-4.669430_pt1 | contig 13444 bp, 14 predicted proteins | sample MGYA00510342_ERZ778516 | MGnify/ENA primary metagenome ERZ778516 (study PRJEB29527, sample SAMN07138961) | mouse gut metagenome | material: feces | host: mouse | place: China:Nanjing | collected 2016-01-25 ...
AAGAATAAGAATTATTACTAAAACTATAATATTAGTTACCTGAAGAATTTTTCTCATAGTTCTGTTATATTAACTATTTAAAAATATTAAATTTCTATGTTTACATATATCCTTTACCTCAAAAATATAGAATAACTTTTTTGCAATTGCTTTCCTTATATCAGCGATTCCGCCTGTCAGTATATATATTTTTTCCACATCCACTATTACTTGCTCATTTTATAATTTCTTTTACTGTCTGAATCAACTTTATGGAATCTCTGTCAAAAATTCTTATACCTTCTCTTTTTTGCTCTTTAATCATAATAGGCAGCTCGTGCAACAGATATCGAAAGCCATTTCCTTCAAAATTAAAATTAAATTGTTTTTTACTCTTTTTGTTCACAAACTCCGCTTCACTGAAGCTCCTGTATATTCATCTGAAATGTTTACCAAAAAGTCAACAATATATTCTGATACATTCATACAAAACTTTCTTCCATTATATTAATAGTATTTGCAAAAATATTAATCAACATAAGAATTTAAAAACTGCGGCAGTCTCTTCTCAATTTTTTTCACATCCTCTGCAATTTCCGGAAAGCTCTTATAAATACCTGTATTTTTTATAGAAAAAGAGGGATCAAATTTTTTTCCAAATTCTGGTGTTCTTTGAATCCCCAAAAACGCAACAATATCCTGAACTGTTTGCTCATATTCATAAATCAGATTTTCAAATTGAACTGTAAAAACCCGCGGATCCTTTTCTATTCCTGTATGCAGAGCATTGTAATATTTTATAAAATCTTCTACATTTCCAGTCGGCATAAATCGTCCCATATTTTTAGACTCCGCAGTTTTTATTGTAAATCTGCAGTTTGCATAGACATCTCTTGGATCACGCTGTACCAGAATCACTTTGGCAGATTTCAAAAATTCAAATCCCAGAGTTGGATGACTGAACACAAAAAACTGCTCCAATACAACTGGCTTTTTTTCATGAAATCCTAATAAATGAAAATATTGGTCAAGATATTTTCCAGTAATATCATTAAACCTTTCTTCTGGTAAAATAGAAAAATACCTTTCTTTACTTGGTGGAAATGCAAGCTCAACGCCGAACAATTTACCAATCTTTCTGCACAATCCCATACTTTTGTTTACAATCCACTTGTCAGTACCCCCTTCCACATCCTTTGGGTCAAAGGCACTAAACCCTTTCCATTTACATAAAATCAGCGCATCCATATATTTTAGAGAAATTTTTCGATATTCTTTTATAATATCTGATGGTACTGAAAAAGAACGATAATCATACAAACTTTTTTTATATCTTTTTAATGCTGCATTTGATGCAATTTTATCCCTGCACTCAACCAGATAATGCTTTAAGTCTAATATTCCATCTGCATAATGCAAAATCTGGCTTTCCCCTTTTTCATACACCTGCAGTTCACTGCAGCCAAAGAGCAAATCTCTAACCGCACCTGCACCGGAACCTCCACAACCACTTATACCAATTATATCATAATTTGCCATAATTATAGATTCTCCTTATATTTTCTTTTGCATTTTTTCATTATCAAGCTTACAAAATATCTAAATTCCTTTGTTCGAAAATAAACACATATATAAAATAAATTAATTCCAATACAACAAATTAGTCCCTTCACTATAAATGTGGCCCAATTATTAACAGTAAATATACAGTTACATATATAATAGAATACCGCACTGCTGACAGACATAACCAGAAAATATTTCAAAAAAAGTTTGAAATAAACATACATATTAATTTTAAATTTCTTTTTAAAAAGCAGATATGGTTCATACCAAAAATTTGTGGTAATGTTGCTGACAAAGGTTCCAAGTAATACCCCATAAATACCCATATCTAAAAACAGTACAAAAATCAACGAAACTGCCAGATTAATTCCTGCCTCAGCAATACTTTTTATTTTAAGCTCTACAAAAAGGCCATAGGTATCCAAAAATGTTAAAAAAGTATTTCGTATTAGTCTCATATATAAATTCAGACAAATTACAAATACCACCTTCTGCTCCAGCAAATACTCTTCTCCTGCCCATAGTTCAATAAACAGATTTACCAGACTGAATAAAACAGCACATGAAAACGAGATAATCCAATAATTCACAAACCATATTTTACGGAAGGTATCATATATTTTGTCATGGGATTCAATTGCAATCATATTGCCTACACTTCCTGTAAGCGCTTCAAAAAATTTACCTACCACAGACCTCAGCATTGTTACAAATAATGTATAATTTGAATACATTCCGAGAATAATCGTGCTGACAAATTTAGAAATCAGAAGACTGTCTGTGGAAGATACCACCGCTGAACTTATTTTACTTACAAACATGGCCTTTACATTTGTATATATTTTCCTTTTGCTTTCTGAATCTATTTTTTCATTTCTGTATTGTCTGAGATAAGAATAATGCCTGTCCACATACAAAGAAACAGCGGTATTGTTTCCAATTGTGCAGCACACATGAATTATTAAATAGATAATATAATTATGTGTAAACAATAAAAATATAATCTGAAGCAAATTCTGTATAAAAACTGTTATAACATAAATAATAGAGGCAATATAATTTTTCTGATCTGTAATTAAAATACTTTTTTTATAAATAAAAAAATAACTTATTGTAGTATTTAACAGATATAGCAGATATATCACTGGCAATTCTGGTATATCCGGCATATCAGATATAAAAAACTCCAGAAACGGTGTCAGACACAGCCCAATTATAAAAACAACAGTTCCAATAATATGATATATTTTTTTATATAAATTAAGTAACGCAGCTACCATACGATAATCATGTCTGGCAGCAGGCTGATACATAGAATATATAATAGAGGTTCCGACGCCAAGCTCTGCCAGCGACAGAAACGTTAATATATCAGTAAAAATCCCGTTAAATCCAAGATAATTTTTTCCTAATGTATAAATAAATACTGTCCTACAAGCAAATGTCATAACACTATAAACAAGCTGTTCACTGAATGCCAACAGCATATTTCTAATTGACTTTGTTGTTCTGGATTCCTCTGCCATTTTTTATCACCGTTTCATTTTTCCAGTAAAATTTTGTAAAATGATGCCCCTGCCGTTCTTCCTCTGGCGGAAGCTTTTTATAATTTCCATATTCCAAAGTCAACAGTCTTTCAGCTTCTCTTGGAATTCTTAATCTTTTTTCTTCAAATAATCCATATCTGACTGGTTCAAAGGATTTTATTGTACCTAAATCAATTCCTATTGTTTCAGAGGTCTGCGTATATAAAGTCAGATGAAGATTACTTTTTCTTTTTTTTGCTGCAATAAATTCAATTTTGTCAGCAAGCTTCTTTTGATTGATTTGATGCATAAAAAATATAATACAATTTTTAATAAAAACTTTTATCCCTTTCTTATTTGAATTTTCATAAGATGCTTCTGTAAACCACAGTAACTTGGTCAGAAGCTTCATTCTGAAACATAATACTTTTGCAATAACTTTATTGGAAGGAATATAATCCAGAGGAAAAATATCTACAAAAACCCCCTTACCAGATTTTTCTCCCATAAGTTTGCTTACCATTCTTGTTTTTTTATCTATCAAATTAATATAGCAAAATGGATGCCTGCATCCATTTTGATTTCTATGAGATATCACTTTAATCCAACTGTTGATTTCCGAATACTGCAAAAGCTTTTCATAATCATCTCTGGGCATCCACAAATCAGTATCATCATCCCATGGAATAAATCCCTGATGCCTGATTGCTCCCAAAAGAGTTCCATACGCCAAGTAATAATGCAGATGATATTTTGTACAAAAATCATCAAATTCTAACAACATTTCCAGCATTCTGGATTGTAATTCTTCAAGGCTGAGTTGTCTCTCTTCCATAACTTTCCTCCATAACAATTATTCATCATACCCCCATGTATCCTCCAGTTCTTCCTTCATTTGTCGAATCTCATCTTCTGATTTGTATGCATGGTAGGTAGGATAAACAGGATGACTTTCCATTCTTTTTAATGTACGCTCCTTATATTCATCATATGTTCCTATTACTTTGCATGGATTTCCCACAGCAACACTGTTTTTCGGAATATTCCGGGTAACTACAGAGCCTGCACCAATAACAACATTATCTCCAATTCTGACATGTGGAAGAATAATCGAATGCTTTCCTACAAAAACATTATTTCCAATCTTTACTTTACCAACTCTGCTTTTCTTTGCAATATGTTGAGTACTTCCATCATGAGCCAATATACATACTTCGCTTAAGGTGACACTATTTCCGATTTCAATCAAAAAAGGAAACCCTGCATCAATATAAGAATTTCCAAGGTGAAAATCAGAACCTATTTTTACTCCTGCCCGACGCAATTTTTTAATATCATAATCTTTGATAAATTTTCGTAAAATCTTATCTCTTAACATTTCTTTTATCCTTTTTAATAAAATAATTCTGATTTATATCTCATCTATAAAATTATCTTTTGTTAATTTAAAATGCTCCATCAGTCTTTTCATATAAACATTATTCATATTCTGGTGGACATTCTCTGCCTGAAGTGAGCCTGTCTGTTCATTTAACAGTACATCAAAATTAATTCTTTCTTTTTCAATTTTCCAGTCACAAAGAACCACCTTTGTTCCTTTTAACACCTGCATGGTCTTCAGCCACAAATCGTCTGCTGTTGGAGAAAGTGTCTGTATCAGTTCCGTTTGAAACAAATATTCCTCTTCCATTAATCCTGGTGGATATAAAGCTCCTGCTCCTCCTGTGGCAATTATCTGTATGGAAGGACAGTTTTCTTTTTGATACTCCCATTCCCAATCCATATAATTTTTTATTTTTCCAACTTCATCAAATAAAATTCTGTGACCTCTAAGAGCTACAACACAATTTGGAAATTTTTGATAAGTCGAATACAACTCCTGAATCATCTTTAAAGAATAAATACAATCATCATCTATCGTTATAATCAGACTGTCAGGATTTTCTTTTATTGCATAATAATACTTTTTATGAGGCTTCAAATTTCCCGGTTTCATAAATATCTGCAATCCATATCTCTCCAGTTCTCTCAGACTGTCAGGCAGATTCTCATAAATACAATCATCACCCAGATATAAAATCAGCTTATCCGGCCGGAGAGACTGACACAAAATACTTTTTACTGTGTAATGTAAATTATTTAACCTAGCCGGATAACTGGTCAAAGAAACAATAATTTCCTTCTCCCTTGGCTCTTTGTTCAAACCATAACTATCAGTAATTGCATTTAGATTATGAACCTTCTTCCTGAATCTATAAAGAAGTATTGCTCTATTATACATTCTGTATAATTTTTTTACTTGATTTTTTATTGACTGCATTTTCCTCTATCCTTTCACCTGTTTGACTTTTTGACAATAAATACGTAAAGAGCAAAACAGCCCATGAAGTATAAAAACCAGCAGACGCTTCAAACATAAATGCAATAGATACTGTGATTACAAAAATCGGAATATTCAGCTTTTTACTGTCCCTGCTGGCTGAAATTGCTCTTTTGATAACCCACAATAAAAAACACACATAAAATACTCCAACTAACAGTCCATATTTTACTGCAAAATCAAGATAAGCATTGTGTGCAGAATAGACAATTGCACCATTTCCCCATGGAGCATATGCCACATCATTTCCTTGTCCCCACACAGGATATTTCATAATATAAGAAACTGCCAGCTGCCAGACAGAACCTCTTCCCGAAAACGAAATTCCTTTTCCAAAGGTCATGGAAATAAAGTTGGTAAAAATAAAATTTTGATTTCCAACTACTACATAATAAAAAAAGAAAATAACTGCTGCTACTCCGAAAATCTGCAAAGCATGAATCAACATTTTTTTTGCAGCACTGTTTTGTCCTAATATATATTCAAAAAGTAAGTATGCCTGTATAATAACTGCTGTTAGCAAAGTTGCTGATGAGCCGTTTACAAGGATTGCAATATCAAGCAGCAAAAATACTCCAATAAAATGTTTTTTCTGTTTCTTACCTGCCGCCATAATCACATACAAAAATAAAAATAAAATGGAATAAGTTGTCATAGAATTTTTTAATCCTATAAAAAATACTCTGTTGTCGCCTATATGATTTTTGACAAGTCCCTGTGAAAATATGATCTGAACCAGAAAATTCAGTATAAAATAGCTACACAGCAGGTGTAAATAACAGGTAAATAACTTTTCTCTATCCTTGTCATATAATTTCATGTTAACAAGAATCCATCCAATATTATTTACACAGGATAAAGCGCCGGTAAAATATATAGTGCCGTTCATTTTCATAGACAAAATCATCAGAAATGAAAGCGTGGTAATTCCTGCTAAAAACAAATTACTAAACTTCCTTTTTCTTTCTTTGTTTAATATATAATCCAAAATTGCCCATGCAGTCCAAAGATACCTTAACATTGCCAGAGTTTTATTTAAAAACTCCATATTCTGAATATACTGCAGACAGCCCGGCGGTAAAAATATCAGTAATGTCAGGTAGATATACAACTTTGATATATTTAATTTTAATGACATATTACCTTTCTCCAAACATACTCTGTCACTTTAGGTTTTCTGCAGCTTATCATAAATGTCTTCAAATGACTGTATCTGCTTGCTGATATCATATAGATTTAAATGCCTTGGTCCCGATTTTATAAGATTATGCACATTTCTTCTTTCAGAATATTTATCTATCAGCAGCTTTAATTCTTCTATGGAATCTCCATCATAACATACGCCATATCGAAGCTTTTTTACTGTCTCCGGAATGCCGCCTCTATCACTCCCTATGGTAGGAACACCATATTGTGCTGCCTCAATAACAATTCGCCCGAATGGTTCCACCCAAAGTGATGGCACAATTAGTATATCCGCCCGTTCATACTCCTCTGATAATACTTCCACTGAAAGCTTTCCCATTACTTGAATTCTTTGGTCTCGTGCCGCGATTTTTTTAACCCATTCAAGAAGTACACCATTACCGCAGATACGTAGGGATATATTTTTGTGAGTGCATCTGCTGAAAGCTTGTATCATTTTTTTTACCCCTTTATTTTCACTTAACACTCCCGCATACAAAAAGGAAATCGTATTATTATTTCTGCTTCTCTTTTCCTGAATACATTTGTCCAGCTTTTCCCAATCTATTGCAATACTGTTTGGTACACATTTATGACTGCAATTTTTAAAAAAGCCATCCTTTAAAAAAACAGATAATACAGCCTGAGAAGGCGCTGTTACCATTCCTCTCATCTTATTTGATAAAGCTCTCTGATAAAAGCGATATATTTTTACCAATGATGTCCTGCTTCCTCCAAGCACTGTTGTCCAGTCCATCAGACAATAATCTCTCAAGGTATGTACTACGTGATAGCCTTTTTTATCGGCGTATTTCCATACCTGACAACTCATGGAAGCCAGATTATTCGTATGGATAATATCAGGAGTTGTAAAATCTATGATTTTTTTTACAATCCGATTCATTTTTGGATTCCATAATAAATGAATTCCATTCCATAGCTTATCTGTAATATTTGCTTTATTATTTAAAATCCTGCGCTCATAAATACCTTTATCATAAGCTCTATATACAAAAACACCGTTAATTTTTTCTGCTTTCTGTAAATTACTGGAAGGTATGCCATCCATAGTCAGAACAGAAACTTTATGACCCTTTGCCGCCAAATGTTCAGCCAAAAGTTTTACAGAATGTTCGGCGCCACCTATCAAATTTGGATAATAAAACATATTCAAAATCAATATTTTCATCTAAAACCCTCTTCATATCTGCTGATTATCTGAAAATTTTAATGTAGTAGTTCTGTTATTGGATAATATTCCAAATCCTTTGTTCGTTCTCCAATATATTTCTTCCAGTGAGCCATTGTTGTGTGGTCACAAATTTTTATTGAATTATCTTTCTGCATTTTACCATCTCATTTCCAAAAACCGTCTGCATTCTTTTGCCGACTCCTTCCAATCATACTTGCGCGGCAATTCTCCCGCTGCCGAGTATTTACCAGAATAAAAGCCAAGCAATTTACATTTCAAATCTTCAAGGTTATTATTCTCAAAATAAATAGCAGCCTCTCCGAGTACTTCCGGCAAGGACGTAGAATTTGAAGAAATAACAGGGGTGTTCACTGCCAAAGCTTCCAGTGGTGGTATGCCGAATCCCTCGTAAACAGACGGAAATACAAATACATCTGCACAATGATAAACAGTAGGCAAATCTTCGTCCTCAATAAAGCCTGTCAGATGAATATGCTCTAAAATTTCATCATCCAGACTATTCAGCAGGTTATCTATCTTCCAGCCTTTTCTTCCAGCTAAAACCAAATCAGCTTTTAATTTCTTCTCTTTCCACAAATCCGAATATGCCTTAATCAAAAGTCTCATATTTTTGCGTGGTTCCAAAGTAGATAGACATAAGATATACTGACTTGGAAGGGAATACTTATTTTTGACTGCCAAAAGCTCTTTCTTCTCTTTTTTATATTGATACATGTCTGGGGATAACCCGTTATATAAAACCTTGATACGCTCTTTCTTGATTTTCAGCTTTTTTTGAATCCTTCCTTTGGAAAACTCTGAAACTGTAATTATTTTCTCATCACATACAGCACATTTTCTAAACAAAATCCGAAAAAAATATCGACTGGAGAAAGTCATTGCTTTAGGCTGGTCCCAACAACCCACGTCATGAATTGCTGTAATTGTTTTCTTTCCCCAAAACAGAAATGGAGTAGGAAAAGCCATAAACAGCCAGTAATCCACCTTTATTTTATACAAATGAGCAGGTAGAACAAGCTGTGAAAAGAAAAGCTTGTTTTTTCCCTTTAATACAATTATCTCTATATTTTCTTTCTCTTTAAATTCTTTGAACAACTTAAAAATTTGATTTTTAAAAATTAAAACAAATTTATCTTTAGGAAAATTGATGATTAATTGATAGGCAATATTCATTGTGAATCTTTCAATTCCTGAAAAATTATCTGCAAGTGCTGTCAAATCAATTCCTATTTTCACAATATATCCCCTTCCTGTACTGTCTTATATTGGAATAGAAACATGTAACAATTTCAGTACTCTGCAAACTATAAGCAGCAGTGATACCATTTTGAATCTTACAAATGCAATTGGAACAATTTTTGTCGAACAAACAGGTTTAATCTTCATTTTATGAATACATTCCTTTACATTGTTATCATTCATAAAAGTCTTTAGCATTTTCGTCTGTTCTGAAAATTTCTTTTTTGATTCTGCTAGTCCTAGCGCAAGCTGTATAACCGACAGTACAACCTCTCCGCCCCACAAAGAAGAAATATCAAATTGTTTTTCTGTAATCAACTTTTTTTCAAATTTCTTCTTTTCACGAATAAGAAGCAGTTTTGTCAAAAACATTTTATCAATATCTTTTTTATATTTTCCAATTGTAGAATCACTGTGGTTATATAAAAAATAAAAGGGTTCATTTAATAAAGCTACCCTTTCACATACAGACAAATATTGGTTTACAAATATAGTATCTTCTCCAACCGGAAGAACTTCTTTAAATATAATTTTATGCTCTTCTATAATACTCTTCTTATATGCCATTGACCATGGACCAGTTAAATCTTTTCCATATTTGGCTCTTATCCGTTTTCCTTTTACCCATTCCAAAATCTCTTCACAGGATATTCCTATGATATGAGGAATAATTTCTTGAAGAATTTCATTATTTGATTCAAAAATATCTTTGGTATATGTAAATTCATGTCGGCTCTTGGTTCCATCCGGTTTTACAGACGTATAACCATACATGACAGCATCCAGTTTTTTTGACTCTCCATATTGGATACATTTTTCTATACAGTCAGGTGCAACAAAATCATCACCGTCAAAGAAAAAAATCCATTCACCTTTTGCCATTTTCAAACCATCATTTCTGGCTTTAGATACTCCTTCATTTTTCTTATTTATCAGATGAATTCGAGAATCAGATGCAGCAGCGGCTTCAATCATACTTCCTGTATGGTCTGTACTGCCATCATTTATTACAATAATTTCTATTTCTCTATATGTCTGATTTGTCACACTTTCCAACATCTTTCCTATATATTTTTCTACATTGTATACAGGCATAATTACTGAAGCCTTCATCACAGCCTCCTTTTTTCATAAATTTCTCAACAGTTAATTTTCAGCATCTTACTCCTTTCCTCAGCAGACATTCTCCAAGTCCACATGGAAAAAACATTAGTTACCCTTTGATAATCCTATTTTTTCATTCACTATAAGTTTTGCTCACCATTTAGGTACAGCAAAAACTGAAAAGAATCACTCATACCCAAAAAAGACTTTTTTATCTATATTTCCAGATTAACTTTAATATCTTAATGTCATCAATAAAGTAGCGTTTAAACATACGCTTTGGTTCCTGCAAAAAGCGATAAAACCATTCCAGACCATGCTCACTCATCCATCTGGGCGCACGTTTTATATGTCCAGCCAAAAAATCCACGGTTGCACCAGCACAGATAGAAACAGTCGCATCATATTTTTGATAATTTTGATAAATAAACTTTTCCTGTTTTGGACAGCCAAAACAAGTAATCAAAATATCTGGTTTCGCAACAGATATCACCTTGTTTATTTTATCAAGCTCTGCCTTATCCGATTCAAACCCATATGGAGGTGCATAAGTTCCCGCTATTTTAATTCCGGGATATTTTTTTTCCAGATTTTGTTTTGCTCTCTCTGCAACACCTTCTGCACCTCCTAGAATAAAAATAGAATGATTTTTTTCAGCTGCTTTCCGGCATAACAATGGCACCAAATCAGAGCCTGAGATTTTTTCTTTGATAGGCTTTCTTTGTATTTTAGAAATCCAAATAAGAGGTTTTCCATCTGTAAGCACAATATCTGCATTATCCGTAATTTTTTTCAGAATATCATCCTTTTCTATTTTCATTACTACATCAACATTTATCGCTACTATATAAGATTTCTTTTTTTCAGAAATAAATCTGTCAATCATAGAAACTGTTTCTGACATAGTAAGATTGCTGGCATATGTATTCAATAATGGCTGCTTATGCATACCGGCTCTCCTCTCAGATTTATATATTGTCTGTTGCAAAATAAATTTTCTTCTATAAACTACTTTTAAAAATTATATTTCCATCGGCTCATAACTTTCAGGACTGTAATAAATCACTTTCGTCCCTCCATCTTCAAATTCAAACGGCACATACAACAAATCATCCATAGCTGCTCTCAAAAGCTTTTGCTTGTCCGGTTCCACATAAAATATAAAAAATCCACCACCACCGGCTCCAAGAAGCTTTCCACCAATAGCTCCTGCACGAATTGCCTTTTCATAAAGCGTATCTATACTGTCTGTGGATACTGCACTGCCTGTACCACGCTTTAATCTCCATGTGTGATTTAAAAGCCTGCCAAATTCATTTAAATCAGAATGCTTATCCGTCAATATTTTCTCAGCCTCCTCTACCAGATTCAACATCTCTCTTAATTTACAAACCCGGTCTTTTTGCATTGCTTTTTCCACATTAAAATTTGCTGCCTGGACCTCTGATGAAAATCTGGTAAACCCTGTAAAAAACATCATAAGATTCTGATTTAATACTTTTTTTCTCTCCAAGGACATAATAACAGGAAGTACTTCATACCCATTCAAATGAAAGTTAATCCGATTAAATCCACCATATGAAGCTGCAATCTGGTCCTGCCAGCCTCCGGCTTCATTACACAAAACTCTCTCCAGATAAATCGCTTTATCTGCCAGTTTCTTTTTATCAGCATATCTGCCCTTTAATGCATAAAATGCATTTAACATTCCTACTGCAAAAGAACTGCTTGTCCCTAAACCAGAACGGGCAGGCAAATCTGCCTCATAAGTAAGCCTTAATTCACGCATATCCAGCATTTTCATTGCATTCCGAATCGCCGGATGCTGAATTTCCTGAATATCTGTTACACGCTCAATTTTGGAATAGGACAATTCTGTTCTGTAATTAAAAAAACAAGGCAAATGCCTTACATTTACATAACAATATTTATCAAAGGTTGTAGATATTACCGAACCGCCATATTCTCTGAAAAATTCCTCTACATCCGTTCCACCGCCGAAAAAAGACATTCTAAACGGAGTCTTTGTTATAACCATAATCCAATACCTACACTAATTCCATAATTCTCCGAAGCACTGTTATCTGCTCCTGTTTTACTTTTAAAAATTTTTTATATCTCTCAGCTGTAACCGTCACACTTGCATGTCCAAGAACATAGCTTAAATGTTCTACACTCATCCCCGCCCGAAGACATCTTACAGCAAATGTATCTCTTAATGTATGAAAATTATAACCCTTCATTTCCTGCTTCTCAAAAAGTTTCTCTAAGCGTATCTGTTCTCTTCTTGGATCTGGAAGTTTCCCTTTCTTGCATTGCAGAACATATCCACACTCTTGTCTGTATTCCTTCAAAGTCCCAAGAATCGCATCTGGAACTGGAAGCTCCCTCTGTGTGGAATCTGACAGAGGCATTTTTACCAGCAAGGTTTTTCTGCTGTCTTGCTCCTTGTTCTGAATTCGCTGTATTGTATTCTGCACATATATTGTTCTTTTTTCAAAATCCACATTTTCCCATTGTAGAGCGCAGATTTCTCCAATTGCCAACCCCATTTTGAACGCAAAACAAATTCCAAGATATTTGGGTTCTTTACTGCTGCTCACAATTACATTCAGCAGATGTTGTTCCTCTTCATCCATTATCTCTATACTTCTTTTTCCTGCCCGAACTCTGACCGTATGTTCCAGTCCAAGCTTCACTGTATCAATCCCTGCAATTTGTAGCAGGCGTTTTAACAACATAATCAACATGTTCAAAGTTACTCCCGACATGTTTTCTTCCTGTCTTTTTTCGACAAAGCAGTCAATCTGCTGTTCTGTGATATCCTCTGCGGCAGTATCTGAAAAACAGGGCAGCAGATGTCTTTCCAGAAGATTATTGTATCTGTGGAATGTCAGCGGATTTAAACTATTCTGATTTTCTTTTTTCCATATCTGATAGCATTCACTGATAGAAGATGATTTTGTCATATCTGCTGTCTCCTTGTTGTTTGGATTTACTACTGTTCCGAAGTTTTGATAATTTGTACTATTTTTTATTTACTCTATATTTATAAAAGAGTATGCTTCGCCGCTGCCCCATTTCCGGTCAAAAAATTCCATGGTCCCATAACTAGTTCTGCGGCATTCTTCATTATTCTAAACTGGTTGTTTTATGCCGGAATCATCTAATTCTCAGCCCTATACATCCATTAAATTCGATAATTTATCGTTGATGAAGTAAATCAACGATAACATGTTTTCAATAAAAACA
>ERZ778516.2204-NODE-2204-length-13429-cov-10.783460_pt1 | contig 13429 bp, 11 predicted proteins | sample MGYA00510342_ERZ778516 | MGnify/ENA primary metagenome ERZ778516 (study PRJEB29527, sample SAMN07138961) | mouse gut metagenome | material: feces | host: mouse | place: China:Nanjing | collected 2016-01-25 ...
CTAAGGGCGCAAAAGACGCGTCCTGAGGACCGGCGCCCTTCCATGGGTCTTTCAGGAACATATGCCCATAACAGGCTGAACGACAGCAGGCGTTTGAACGGTAATAGAACTTGACAGGCTCTGGAATAAAATCAGGGTATTGACAGTCCATGCGGTATTGCTTATAATGATAAACGTGCAGAGAATGCTGTGTCAAGTGCGCACTGTATGTGCGAAGAGGGAATCAGGTGTGAATCCTGAACGATCCGGTCACTGTATTCGGAGAGCCTGCCTTCAATATCCCATTGCAGAACCCATGGAATGTATAAAAGACATGCGAGAAGGGGAAGACAGACATTTGATCCGTAAGCCAGGAAACCTGCTTGACATATGAGATGAGCTTCCGTGCAGGGCTTTACATCCAACAGACAGGAGGAATGGCGCTTCCTGTCCTGAATGGCCGGCTTGTGGGTTAAGACGGCTTAAAGTATGCAGTTATCTGTATGCAGAATGAACGTACCAGTATTGATGAATCTCATGCAGTCATGCACAGACATAAAACCGGGTGTATATGCGTATCCTCCATGAAAAACGCATTCGAATGGCACATCCGGCAGGCAGACACTCCCCTGTGGCGCAGGTTTCCTGAACATCCTGCTTCCATGGGGGAGTGTCTTTTTTACATACGGGACAGCCCTGCTTTCGGCTGCCTCAGTCTTCTTCCGCCATGCGGTATCCAACTCCGATCTCTGTGAAAATATAGACAGGTTCTGCCGGATTCGGTTCGATCTTTCTGCGGATGTTCGCCATATTTACCCGGAGAATTGTATTGTCGTTTTCCGAATAGGGTCCCCAGATATGCTCGATCAGCCGGTCGTACAGAAGGACTTTGCCGCAGTTTTTTGCCAGAAGGGCGACGATTTTGAATTCATTCTGGGTCAGATGGATCTCGGTTCCGTTGCGCAGAACCTGATGCTTTTCAAAATCAATCGTCAGCCCCTGAGAATGATAGGGGCGGTTGGGAAGCGGGGCGTCGGTCTGCATGCGGTTGCTGTGCCGCAGGGCAGTCCGTATACGCGCCAGCAGTTCAGAATTTCCAAACGGCTTTGTAATATAGTCGTCTGCGCCCTGGTCCAGCGCCTGTACCTTGTCTTCTTCCTGGATTCTTGCAGAGATTACGATAATCGGGACGCTGCTCCATTCCCGGAGTCTGTCGATGACTGACAGACCGTCCATGTCCGGAAGCCCCAGATCCAGAAGGATCAGATCCGGACACCGGGAAGCAGCCTGGGACAGACCTTCCCTTCCCGTGATGGCAGGAATGACCTGATATTTCTGGGAAGTGAGCACGGAAGTAATGAAATTCCGGATATTTTTCTCATCTTCTATTACAAGGATCTTAATCATCTGATTCATAATGAACATCCTCCTTTGGCAGTGTAAAACAGAATTCGGCTCCCTCCGGATGGTTCTGTGCCCGGATCTCTCCGCCGTGGGCCGTCACGATGGCCTTGCAGATCGACAGTCCGATTCCCATTCCTTTTCGGGTGTCTGCAGCAGAGGTAGGGGCAGAGGGGGCAGCGTCAAAGATACTTTCAAGCTTTTCGGGCAGAATACCGCTTCCGTAATCCCGGATGTGGATACGGACGAAATATTCGTCGCTGTCAAGCGTGCATTCCACAGGCTGTGTGCTGTGGGCGTGATAATAAGAATTCTCAAACAGATTCAGGATCACCTGCTTGATCAAAAGCGGATCCATGGGAGCGATCAGAAAATCGTCCGGTATACACATGTGGATCTGCAGGTCGGGATAACGTTTTCTGGCGGTGGCGATGGCGTCAAACAGAATCTCTTCGACTGCTTCCGGAGTTTTTTTCAGTACATTCATTCCGCCCTCGGTAATACGGGTGACAGACAGCAGGTTTTCCACCATGTGCAGAAGCCAGTGGGCATCTTCGCGGATCTGCTCGACCAGTTCTCTTTTATCGTCCGCAGTGAGGGAGGTCTCGTTGTCCAGATAAGAAGAACTGGCGCCGATCATGCTGGTGAGAGGAGTGCGCAGATCATGCGAGACAGCTCTCAGGAGGTTGGCGCGGAGCTTTTCTTTTTCTGCTTCCATCAGCAGTTTTTCACCCTCCTGGATTCTGGATGCCTGTTCCTTGGAATGAAAGGTGGTGGCACTGGTCAGGATGGAGATAAAATACATGACAAGAAAGGTGAACGGATATCCGGTCATGGTGAAATTGAATTCGTAAAACGGATAGGTGTACAGGTAGTTGATGGAAAATACACTGAAAATCGCCGCAAGGATTCCATAACGGTATTTGTCCGTATGGTTGGATATCAGGATGATCGCCAGTATATAGATCAGGCTGATATTTGCAGTGCCTGAAGGGTTGATCCGGTGGTGGATGGATGCAGCCAGCGTTGCGGCGGCAGTGACGCCGATCGTATACAGGAGACTGAAGTGTGCATGAAAGGTGTGGGTGCGGGAGATGGTCTCCGCAAAATGAGTAAACAGGTTCCAGATATATTTTTTCAAAGGTTTCTCCTTTTCTGATTCAGAGTACAAGCATCTTTCTGCGGCATTCATTCTGGAAGGCCTGTCCGTGCAGCATGGAACGGACATGCGCATAAAGCCGGTCTGCATAGAGCCAGTGCTCTGGAAGCGCTGCATCCGGGCGTGCGGTCACCAGGGGCATCCGGCCATGAAGGGTCATTTTTTGCAGCAGCGATGCAGCTTCCTTTCGAAATCCCAGGACGCGAAGGACATTTACCGTCTCATATTTCCGGATGCCGAGCAGAATATGCAGAAGCGCCCGGCTGACGGAGGTTCTGGTCAGATTCCGTGTCTTCAGAAGATCGGTAAACTGTGAAAATGACATAAATGCATCCGTATATTTCCGGATACGGTTTGCAAGTTCTGCGGTCACATCAAAATACAGGCTCAGATCTTCTCCGGGACTTTGAATCAGCCGGTCCAGAAGAAGAAGTGAAAAAGCATCTTCCGTCACGGGTATCTTTCCGTCATACGGCAGATAGAGTTCAGAGGAGGGAAGCTGCGCTTGGATTCCCGATGTCATACTTCCGCGGCTTTCGAGAAACGCCTGCCGGATTCCGCCGGCGGAGGCGAAGGCCGCCTGCTCCATCTGCAGGTCATGATAGGATGCGCCGGCCCGCGGGATGGTATGTGCCCGCAGGGGGATGTCCAGCCGGTACAATGCTTTCAGGTATTCGATGCCAAGCAGATTGTTGGGAGACTTCAGGACATCTGCAGGAAGTGCCGGATCGTACAGATGCAGAGCAAGCATCCGTGCCTCCGGGTAAGGTTTCCCCATGCGTAAATATTCTTTTAAAAGCGTCCGGTATGCTTCCGGTTCTTCCGAAAGGATTCTGGCAGGACGTTCCAGAACTGCAGCGTCCCCGCATTCACTTCCAAAGCACAGGTCTGTGACGATTCCGGTTCCGGCAAGAAGCCGGACGGCCCCTTTTGCAAAATATTCTGCGCTGCCGGTTGCCGTACATGGCGGCAGTTCCAGCACCAGATCGGCGCCGCTATGGAGTGCAGCCTGCGCGCGGGTGTATTTGTCAAACATGGCGGGAACGCCCCGCTGGACGTAGTTGCCGCTCATGACGACGATGACATGGGAAGCGCCGGTGATGCGGCGGGCCTGCGCCAGATGGAAGGCGTGCCCGTAATGAAATGGATTGTATTCTGCTATGATGCCGACGATGTTCATATGACTTTTTGATGCCCCTCCATCCCTGGGAACTATATCTCCTTTATAGACAAGTATACCACAAATGTGCTATACTTTCACAGGAGAAAATAGATGAAAGAGGAGGATATGGGTAAAAATTTATTTATCGCGGAAAAGCCCAGTGTAGCGCAGGAGTTTGCGAGAGCTTTGAAGCTGAATGCGAGAAAACAGGACGGCTACATGGAGTCGGAAGATGCCATTGTGACCTGGTGCGTGGGGCATCTGGTGACCATGAGTTATCCGGAGGCCTACAATGAGAAGTACAAAAGATGGTCCCTTGAGACCCTTCCGTTTCTTCCGAAGGAATGGAAGTATGAAGTGATCGACGGTGTGAAAAAACAGTATACGATTGTCAGCGGTCTTCTGAACCGGAAGGATGTGGACTGCATCTATGTGTGCACGGACTCCGGGCGGGAGGGAGAATATATCTATCGTCTGGTGGAGCAGATGGCGGGCGTAAAGGGGAAGCAGAGGAAGAGGGTCTGGATCGATTCCCAGACAGAGGAGGAGATTCTAAGAGGGATCCGGGAAGCAAAGGATCTGTCGGAATATGACCATCTGTCGGATTCCGCATATCTGCGGGCCAAAGAGGATTATCTGATGGGGATCAATTTTTCCAGACTTTTGACGCTTCAGTACGGCCGTGCGGTGTCGGGTTTTCAGAATACGGACAGAACCGTGATCTCGGTAGGAAGGGTCATGACCTGTGTGCTGGGGATGGTGGTCCGCAGAGAACGGGAGATCCGAAGCTTTGTAAAGACGCCGTTTTACCGGGTGCTTCTGGTTCAGGAGCTGGCAGGAAAGCGGTTTGCCGGTGAATGGCGGGCAGTGGAAGGCAGCGCCTACTATCAGTCTCCGCTGCTGTATAAAGAAAACGGCTTTAAGAAAGAAGAAGATGCAAAAGCGCTGATTGGGAAACTGAAGGGAATCGTTCCGCAGGAATCGCTGGTTCTGTCTGTGGAGCGGAAGAAGGAGACGCGTTATGCGCCCCTTCTGTATAACCTGGCAGAACTTCAGAACGAATGTTCGAAACGTTTTAAGATCAGTCCGGATGAAACGCTGAAGCTTACGCAGGAACTGTATGAAAAGAAGCTGGTGACCTATCCGAGAACGGATGCCAGAGTGCTGTCCAGTGCGGTGGCAAAGGAGATCGACCGGAATCTTAAGGGGCTTATGCAGTATGCGCCGGCTGCTTCCTTTGCACAGGAGATTCTTGCGGCGGGCAGTCACAAAGGGATCGGAAAAGGCCGTTATACCAATGACAAACAGATCACAGACCATTATGCGATCATTCCCACCGGGCAGGGGCTTTCGGCGCTTCGAAGCGTATCCCCCACGGGACAGCAGGTGTATGAGACAATCGTCCGCCGGTTTTTAAGCATCTTTTATCCGCCGGCGGTCTATCAGAAGACGGCGTTGGTGACCCAGATGGAAAAGGAGCGGTTCTTCTCGAATTTCCGGGTGCTGCAGGAAGAGGGATACCTGAAGGTCACGCCGAATACATATGACAGTAAGAAGAAAAAGGGAGAGGAAGAAGAGGAAGAGACCGGCTGCGACAAAGACATGCAGGAGGCTCTGAAGAAGCTTCGAAAGGGAATGAAGCTTCCGGTAAAGGATGCGAAGCTGAAGGAAGGGGAAACCTCTCCGCCCAAACGTTATAATTCCGGTTCCATGATTCTTGCCATGGAAAATGCAGGACAGCTGATTGAGGACGAGGACCTGCGCGCGCAGATCAAAGGAAGCGGCATCGGTACCAGCGCGACCAGGGCGGAGATCCTGAAAAAGCTGGTCCATATCAAATACATTGCCTTGAATAAGAAGACCCAGATCATTACGCCGACCCTGCTGGGCGAGAATATTTTTGATGTGGTAAATGTATCCATTCGTTCTCTTTTGAATCCGGAACTGACGGCAAGCTGGGAGAAAGGGCTCACCTATGTGGCGAACGGAGAGATCACTTCCGAAGAATATATGGGAAAGCTGGAGCATTTTGTGAGGAGCCGGACCGAGCAGGTGCTTGGCAGCAGGCAGCATTATGCCATGCGCCCGTATTTTGATGCAGCGGCGTCCTATTATAAGGATTCAGGAAAGACTTCTGCGGGAAAGGGCAGAAAAAACAAAAAACCGGAAAATAAAACAGTGAAAGCAGAATCACAATAAGGAGTGAAAGATGAGTAAAATAACAATCAAAGACCTGTATGATCTGAATGAAACGATTGCAGCAGACCTGTTTGACGGGCTTACCTATCCATGGGAAGCGCTTCCGAAGATCGGAGATTTTATCAGGAAGCTGGGGGAGACGTTAAGCCAGGAGGAGTATGAGAAGGTCGGCGAGGATGTATGGATCGCCAGATCTGCAAAGGTATTTCCAAGCGCTTATATCCACGGCCCGGCAATCATTGGAAAAGAAGCAGAGGTCCGTCACTGCGCGTTTATCCGCGGCAATGCACTGGTGGGAGAAGGAGCTGTGGTCGGCAATTCCACCGAACTGAAAAACGTCGTGCTGTTTAACAAGGTGCAGGTGCCCCATTATAATTATGTAGGGGATTCCATACTGGGTTATCAGGCACATATGGGGGCCGGTTCCATTACATCCAATGTGAAATCGGATAAAAAGCTGGTATGCGTCCATACGCCGGAAGGAGATATCGAGACGGGGATCAAAAAATTCGGCGCCATGATCGGAGACGGTGTGGAAGTAGGCTGCGGTTCCATCCTGAATCCCGGAACGGTGGTGGGAAGGGAGAGCAATATCTATCCGCTGTCCTCCGTCCGGGGCGTGGTTTCGGAACATTCGATCTATAAAAAACAGGGAGAAGTTGTGAAGAAACATGAAGACTGAACCGGGTGCCGTCAGAAGCATGCAAACATCCGGCTTTGGCATCAGCGGAAGCATGCTGAAATGGATGGCAGTTCTTATAATGGCGATCGATCATGCGGGGGCCGGCCTTCTGGAGGCCTACGTGATGAATGCATGGGGCAGTTCGCCGCTTGGAAGCGCTTTTCTGGAAAAATGGGATGAGCTTCTTATGGTGGATCAGGTCATCCGGACCATCGGCCGGCCGGCGTTTCCCATCTTCTGCTTTTTGCTGGTACAGGGGTTTGTCCATACCCGCAATGTGAAAAAATATGCGGTCCGGCTGGGGATTTTCGCACTGGCCAGCGAGATTCCTTTTGACCTTGCGCTGCGGGTCACGCCCTTTTACTGGAAACATCAGAATGTGTTTTTTACGCTGCTGATCGGACTTCTTGCCGTCTGGTTTATGAAAAGCTTCAACAACCGGCTGTGGGCCAGGGTGTCAGGCCTGCTTGCCGGGGCGGCGCTGGCAGAACTGCTCGGCACAGATTATGGTGCATTTGGGATTGCACTGATCGTGCTTTTGTATCTTCTGCAGGATAAAAAGGCCTGGCAGTGCATCTTGGGAGCGGTCTGCTGTGCATGGGAGACGACGGCTCCGCTGGCATTCATACTGATCTGGTTCTATAATGGAAAACGGGGCAGGCAGCCCAGATGGTTTTTCTACTGGTTCTATCCGGTACACCTGCTGCTGTATGCACTGGTCGGGATGTATGTGCTGCCGGCGGTTCTGCTTTAGACAGGACCGGCGCCCTTTAATGGGTCTTACAGGAAGATCTGTTCATGACAGGGTATATTTGCCGAGGGGAATCGGGCAGAGAGATACAAAATCATTAATTAAGAGGTGAATAAAATGACAACGAAGGTAACAAGAGAACAGGCGCTGGCGCTTTTAAAGAAATACAACCAGGAGCCGTTTCATATACAGCATGCCTGTACGGTAGAAGCGGTGATGCGGTGGTTTGCGGAGGAGCTGGGGCATGGGGAGCAGGATTTCTGGGGGCTGTGCGGACTGCTTCACGATGTGGATTTTGAGAAATATCCGGATGAACACTGCAAAAAGGCGCCGGAACTGCTGGCGGAGATCGATGCGGAAGAAGAGCTGGTTCATGCGGTATGCAGTCATGGTTACGGGATCTGCGTGGATATAGAGCCGGTTCACGAGATGGAAAAAGTTCTGTTTGCCTGTGATGAGCTGACCGGACTGGTCGGGGCTGCCGCCAGGATGCGTCCGTCTAAAAGCTGTACGGACATGGAGCTGTCCAGTCTGAAGAAAAAGTTCAAGGATAAACGTTTTGCGGCCGGCTGTTCCCGCGATATCATCCGCACCGGGGCTGAGCAGCTTGGCTGGGAGCTGGAGAAGCTGATGCAGATGACGCTGGATGCCATGAAAGCGACAGAGGCACAGATTGAAACACAGTTTCAGAAGGATATGGAGTGATAAAACCATGAAGACACTGATACTGACCGGTTCCCCGCGTAAAAAGGGACATACGGCAGAATTGACGGAATACCTTGCCGCGCGCCTGGACGGGGAAGTGGAGATCCTGTCTCTGGATCACCGAACGGATATCATGCCCTGCCGGGACTGCAGGTACTGCTTTACACACAGGGCATGCTGCATTCAGGATCCCATGCAGGAGATCTATCAGAAGCTGGATGAAGCCGACCGGATCCTTTTTGCGGCGCCGGTTTATTTTTATAATATTCCAGGCTCCATGAAAGCCGTGCTGGACCGGCTGCAGGTCTGCTGGGCGGCAGCCGTCCGCGGAGACAGACCTTCCGCGGACAAAAAAGGCGGCATCATCCTTGTGGGAGGGGCGCCGGAATCACCCAGGCAGTTTGACGGAGCCATCCAGACCTTACGGTATATGCTGGAGGACCTTGGGGCTGCATGTACAGATGTGGTGACAATGGGCGGTTCGGACAAAGCCGGTCTTTCAGACCGGCCGGATATACAGCATGCGCTGGAAACGCTGGCACAGAAGCTGAAGGCATAACTCAGCCGCCGGTATGTTCGCCTGCTTTATGGGGGACTTTGGGAAGAAACGGATACAGTTCTTCGTAGTCCTCCATTTCTTTTTCTCCCACAGGCCCTGAAGGGATCAGCCCCGTCATATCCTGGGCGGAACAGGGAGTCAGATAACGATATTCTTCCGGCGCCGAAGAGGATGTGATCCGGTCTTTTTTCTCATATTCTTTTTTCATAAAGGTCTCCTTATCCGGTGATTTTCCAAAGTAAATGATTCCTGTTTGTTAATATGTGTTATAATAGAAAAAAATATGCAGGCTTTCTTCAGGAATTCTTTAGAAATACCTGCATTTGTTTTTAAGATTCTGCCGGTAGAATACAGACATGAAAACAATACAGGTTTGTATATGCTGTGGAAAGGAGCGGCAGAATGAATATCATATGAAAAGAGAACAGGGAGACAGGATGATGGAGCAATATCATGTACTGGTAGTAGAAGATGACAAAGAAATTCGGGATGGAATTGAAATTTACTTAAAAAGTCAGGGTTATGAAGTCTATAAGGCAGCAGACGGGATCGAGGGCCTGGAGATTATTTACCGGGAAGAAATCCATCTGGCCATAGTCGATGTGATGATGCCCAGAAAGGACGGGATCCAGATGGTCATGGAGATGCGCAAAGACTATGATTTTCCGGTGATCATGCTCTCGGCGAAGTCAGAAGAAGTGGATAAGATTCTGGGGCTTAACATGGGAGCGGACGACTATGTGACGAAGCCGTTTACCCCGCTGGAGCTTCTGGCAAGGGTGAATTCCCAGCTTCGCCGGCACAGCCGCTATCTGGAAAAGCTGAAAAGCGGCGGAGCAGAGGAAGGACATGTATACCGGATCGGCGGCCTGGAGCTGGACGAAGAAAAGGTGGAGCTGCGGGTGGACGGTACGCCGGTGAAAGTAACGCCTATGGAATACCGGATCCTGCTCCTTCTGATGAAGCATCCGGGAAGAGTGTTCTCTGCAGACGAGATCTATGAGCGGGTCTGGAACGAGAAAGCGGTAAATTCCGATACGATTATGGTTCATGTGCGGAATATCCGGGAAAAGATCGAGATTAACCCGAAAAATCCAAAATACTTAAAGGTGGTGTGGGGAGTTGGCTATAAAATGGAAAAACAGTAAAAAAGGGATTCTGCTTGTCCTCATGTGGGCGGTGATCGCTGCTACGATCATGTGCAGCGCCTATCCTCTGTTTCGGAGAAGGGCAAATAAGCTTCTGGCGGAATATGAAGCGGAGCATGTAAAGGAACAGGAAGGGGAGGAGGTCTATGCGCCGGATGAGATGTTCAAACGTTTTCTGCTTTCCTCGATTTATTATATGAATTATGAGATGACGCCGGATATGGATGCCTATACGTATTTTACGCAGAATTATGATATGAGTAAATTTACGGAAGATGAGCAGAGGCGGGTCCAGGAGGCGGCCACGCGGCTGATGCAGAACATGCGCAACCAGTATTCGGTCATGCAGAGCAATTATGACTATGGAAGTTACGGCTCCGGGCCTGCCAGAGAGTTTGGCGGCGACGGCTATCTGAGCAGCGCGGTTCATGGAAACAGTGAAGACGCCAGACAGTATTACCAGTCCGGGCTGGTGATTCAGTATGACAGCAGGGGAGTTCCGGTCATCCGGGAATCCTGGGGATTCGATCTGGACGAGACGGATATCATCGGATATCTTCAGCAGGCGTCCATGGCCCGTCTGATGGATGACAACGGGATGGGAGATGTGGTATATGATACAGATGTGTATTATAGTTATGATTCCGAACAGGTTGTGATCGGCGAGACGGTTCCGAAAAGTGAAATCGAAATTCTGGAAGAGACTGCGGAAGAGACCTGGCAGGATCCGTATGAAGAAGCATCCCGCAACGATCAGCTTCTGAAGTCAATCCCGGTGCCGGTGGTCCAGAATACCTCTTTTGTCTTTGTAATCCACAGCAGCGATGACTATAGAAACAGCTGGCGGGATTACTGGATGGAGCGCAATGCCTATATGCGGAGCGGTTACAGCATCGGTGTGATGGGAATTATGACAGGCATGATAGTTCTGGCATTGATTCTGCAGAATATTCCGGCATTCCATCTTCGGAAAAACCGGCTGTTTTGCCTTCCGACCGAACTGGTGGCAGGGGCAGCTGTCACGGGCTTTGCAATTACCGGAGCATTTGCTGTATCAGACTTTGGTCACTATTCCCTGACGAGTGAAATTGTGGGGGATTTTGAAGCTGTGGGCTTCGGAGGCGCTGCACAGACGTCTGCTACGGTATTTATCTGGCTGTTCTGGTTCTGCTTTGCATTTTGCTGGTACTGGGCGGCAGCATCGGTGCTTCCTTATCTGACCCACCCCATCCGGACCCTTCGGGAAAACATGCTCTGCATCGGGATCTGCAGATGGCTGAAGAAAGTGTGGCTGAAATTCTGGCACTGGGCGACGGATGTGGAGCTGGATGAGAAACTGACGCGGAATATCTGGAAGGCAGTTGGCTTAAACGGCGTGGTCGTGGTATTTCTCTGCTGTATCTGGTTCGGCGGCGTGGTGGGCGCCGTGATCTATACGATCCTTCTCTACGTGCTGATCAAGAAAAAATGCGGGGAGATTCAGGAGGATTATGAGAAACTTCTGCAGGTGACCCGAACCATTGCAGAAGGCGATCTGAATGCTTCCACCGAAGAGGATATGGGGCTGTTCAATCCTGTTCGGGATGAGCTGACGGCGATTCGGAACGGTTTCAGCAGGGCGGTCAACAATGAGGTGCGCAGCCGGAACATGAAGACCGAACTGATCACCAATGTGTCCCATGATCTGAAGACGCCTCTGACGGCTATCATCACCTATGTGGATCTGCTGAAAAAAGAAGATCTCACAGAAGCGCAGAGGAGGGATTACATTGATACGCTGGACAAAAAGTCTCAGAGACTGAAGGTGCTGATTGAAGATCTTTTTGAGGTCAGCAAGGCAACCACAGACAATATCATCATGAACTTCGATACGGTGGATCTGGTCAGCCTGGTCAAACAGGTCCGGCTGGAGAACGAGGATAAGATTCAGGAAAGCACGCTGGATTTCCGATGGAATCTGCCGGAGGAAAAGTGCATCCTTACGCTGGATCCTCAGAGAACCTTCCGTATTATTGACAATCTGGTACAGAATATCCTGAAGTATTCCATGCCCCATTCCCGGGTCTATATCGATATGAAGGATCTGGAGCCGGAAGTGCGGATCAGCTTTAAAAACATGTCTGCGGCCGAGATGAATTTCTCACCGGAGGAGATTACGGAGCGTTTCGTCCGCGGAGACCTGTCCCGGAACACAGAAGGCAGCGGCCTTGGGCTTGCGATTGCCCAGAGCTTTACAGAACTTCAGAAGGGAACGTTTCAGGTGGAGACAGACGGAGATCTGTTCAAGGTGACGATCTGCTGGAAGAAAGAGTAGCAAACAGAACGGCATAAAGGAACCGGTCAGTCAGGGTGTAAAGTCTTTTTGGATGACAGAAGGCTTTACACCTTTTTCATTCCGGTTTCTGTTTTATTCATGTTACAAAGAAATAATGGAAATATTATGAGGATAGAGTTTACAAAGTCGTGATTTGCCTGTAAACTGACAGTATAAATTTTTAACGTGAGGAGAAATGCAATGCAGCAGATGAAAAAACCGAAAAAGCCTCTGATCTTTTATTATTGTATTGTGCTTTTGATTATGTTCGTATTAAATGCCGTTATCTTTCCCAGATTTGTCCGGGAACAGATTCAGGAAGTGGATTACGGGACGTTTCTGAACATGCTGGAGGAAAAAGAGGTCTCCATGGCGCAGATGGAAAAGGATTATATCTATTTTGTGGATAACAACGAAGAGGATCCGTCTTTCTATTCCACCGTAGCCTTCAATGACCCGGATCTGGTGGACCGTCTGCAGGCATCCGGATGTAAATTCGGCAAAGTCAGGGAACAGAAAACTTCTCTGTTCAGTTCGATTTTTTCGATCGTAGTTCAGGTTGCGATCTTCGTGCTGATCGGGCAGCTTCTGTCCCGGATGCTGATGAAGCGGATGGGCGGCAGCATGGGAAATGCCATGTCTTTTGGAAAGAGCAGCGCCAAAATCTATGTGGCCAGTGAAACAGGGATCAAATTTACGGATGTGGCAGGCGAGGATGAGGCCAAGGAGCAGCTTCAGGAGATCGTGGATTTTCTGCACAATCCGGAGAAATACCGGGAGATCGGAGCCGTGATGCCGAAAGGCGCGCTTCTGGTAGGACCGCCCGGAACCGGCAAGACCCTGCTGGCAAAAGCGGTGGCAGGGGAAGCGGAAGTGCCTTTTTTCTCCATCTCCGGTTCGGAATTTGTGGAGATGTTCGTCGGCATGGGCGCGGCGAAGGTGCGGGATCTCTTTAAACAGGCCAATGAAAAGGCGCCGTGTATCGTCTTTATCGACGAGATTGATACCATCGGAAAAAAACGTGACAGCGGCGGCATGGGCGGAAATGACGAGAGAGAACAGACGCTGAATCAGCTTCTGACAGAGATGGACGGCTTTGACGGTTCCAAAGGCGTTGTGATCCTGGCGGCGACCAACCGTCCGGAGTCGCTGGATCCGGCGCTTCTTCGCCCAGGGCGCTTTGACCGGAGAGTGCCCGTGGAACTTCCGGATCTGGCCGGAAGAGAGGATATCCTGAAGGTGCATGCGAAGAAAGTCCGGCTGGGAGATGATATTGATTTTCATGCCATCGCCCGAGCGGCAGCAGGAACCTCCGGCGCAGAACTTGCCAACATGGTCAACGAAGCGGCGCTTCGGGCGGTCCGAAACGG
>ERZ778516.2205-NODE-2205-length-13429-cov-5.220054_pt1 | contig 13429 bp, 12 predicted proteins | sample MGYA00510342_ERZ778516 | MGnify/ENA primary metagenome ERZ778516 (study PRJEB29527, sample SAMN07138961) | mouse gut metagenome | material: feces | host: mouse | place: China:Nanjing | collected 2016-01-25 ...
CAATTCGAATCCCTCCACCGCAACTACGGCCGACAACTATTATATCAACGGCATTTCCACGCGGGAGGACGTCGGTGGGGTGGAAATATCCCGGGGTGAACACATGGGCTACCGAGGAAACACTCCGGTTTATAATTTAACATTTACAAATTATAACAATTTCCCCGTATCGGTTTTATACGAATTGGACGACAGCAAGGCAGGCAGCGTTACTGGAACGATTGTACTGAAGCCCGGCGAATCCAAAAGCAGTAATGAAAACTATTGCTCCCCAGTCAATTTCAGACTAATTGCCCGCAAAATGAGCACCGAAGCCTTTTCGGGATCCAGCCAGACGCTGGCTCAAAATACGGGCAGCAATAATTCCAGCCAAATCCGATTGGGATATATCAATATGACAGAATTCCTATCGACGATGCCCGACATGGCGATTGTACAAAAGAAAGTAGAACAGAAAACTAAAGAGTTGTCCGAGCAGCTGGACAACATGCAAAAAAGGTTCAATACTCTGGTTACAAATTACCAACAGAATCTACACACAGGAACACCCGAACAAAAGCAACAACAGGAACAGGAAATAACTACTCTCCAGAATAAAATTCAAGAGTTTTCAAATAACTGCTCGCAGGAGCTTAATAATTATCAACACTCTTTAGTCGCGCCCGTCCTTGCAAAGCTATCAGGGGCAATCGCACGAATCGGGGCCTCCGGGGGATATAGTTTTATATTCGACAGCAGTCAGGGTTCGCTTTTATACCAAGGAGCAAACACTACGGATATCAGCCAAGAAGTAAGGCGAATGCTCGGCATGAACGAATAGCAACTTGTTCGGGCTAAAATTACAGATGGGGATTCAGACACAGCTGCGCAAGGCCGCCAAGAGCGCCGTGTGCAAGATCAACATCGACTCGACGGTCGTCTGGCCATGACCGCCGCCATCCGCAAGATCTTCGTGGACAACCCCGCAGAGTTCGACCCCCGCAAGTACCTGGGTCCGGCCCGCGACGAGCTCAAGAAGCTCTACATCCACAAGTGCGAGAACGTCCTCGGCTCGGCCGGCAAGGCTTGATCGTAGGATTCCGCAGATACGAAAAATCCGAAGGCTGGACGCCTTCGGATTTTTTTGTGCGCATTGTCGCAGCCGGCCTCACTCCGTCCCGACATACCGCCCCACGAACTCCTCCACGCGGCGCGTGTACTCCTCGGGGCGGTCGCGGTAGGAGGTGGCATGGGCCGCTCCGGGGACGATCCACAGATCCTTCTCGCCCCGCTTGGCCTCGTAGAGCGGGTAGACCATCCGCGTGGGGACGAACGTGTCGGCATCGCCGTGGATGAAGAGCATGGGCAGGCGGCACCGCGCCACCCGGTCGAGCGCCGAGGCCTCGCGGAACGACCAGCCGTACTTCATCCCGCACAGCGAGCTGGCGGCGTGCAGCAGCGGGAAGGCAGGCAGCGAGAACTGCTCGCGGAGCTCCTTGCGGAACTCGTCCCACACGCTCGTGTAGCCGCAGTCCTCCACGAAGCACCGCACGCACGGGGGCAACTCCTCGCCCGAGACCATCATGGTGGTGGCGGCGCCCATCGAGATGCCGTGGACCACCTGCCGCGTCCGGCCGCCGAAGCGCTCGTCGGCCACCCCGATCCAGCGCAGCACGTCGAGGCGGTCGTGCCACCCCATGCCGATCGCCTCGCCGTCGCTCGCGCCGTGGTAGCGCAGGTCGGGAAGCAGGATGTTGTACCCCATGTCGTGGTGGTAGAGGTAGCCGATCATCAGCATGCGCACGGCGCAGTCGGTGTATCCGTGCACGACGACGGCCGTGCGCCGGGTCGGACGCGGCGCCTCGGCGTAGAGGGCGTGCAGCCGCGCGCCGTCGGGGGCCGTGATCGTCGTGTCGCGCAGCCCGCCCGAGGCCTCGAGGCTGTCGAGCCACGGCGCGATCCACGGGTAGTCGCCCCGCAGGTCGCTCCACGCCGAGGCGTTCTTGTCGAGCAGGGTCCGGTCGGGTGTCAGCGCATAGGCGATCAGGTAGCGGCTGCCGGCCCACACCACGGCGAGCCACAGCACGACGAGGGCCAGGCCCGCACAAATCCATTTTTTCATAGCATCGTATTTTTTCGGTCGGACGGGAACGGCGAGCGCGCACGCCCCCGTCTCTTCGCCCTGCAAATACCCCGCCGAAGCGGACGAACGCCGCAGCCGGCGATGCGGCTGCGGCGTTCGGTCGGTCGGCGAAGCGCGGCGCTGCTACTTCGCGCCCAGCTTCACGCGGATGTGCTCCAGCATGTCGTCGGTCATGGCCGACAGATCCCACTCGGGCTTCCAACCCCACTCCTCGCGGGCGCAGGTGTCGTCGAGCGAGTTGGGCCAGCTCTCGGCGATACCCTTCTTCACCGGGTCGACGTCGTAGTCCATCGTGAAGTCGGGCAGGCGCTTCCTGATCTCAGCGCAGATGATCTCGGGCGTGAAGCTCATCGAGGCGATGTTGAAGCTGTTGCGGTGCACGAGCTTCGAGGGGTCGGCCTCCATCAGCTCGACGCAGGCGCGCAGCGCGTCGGGCATGTAGATCATGTCCATGTAGACGTCGGCGGGTACCGGGCAGGTGAACTTGCCCTGGCGGATCGCCTCGTAGTAGATCTCCACGGCGTAGTCGGTCGTGCCGCCGCCGGGCAGCGTCACGTTGGAGATGATGCCCGGGAAGCGCACCGAACGGGTGTCGACGCCGAAGCGGTGGTGGTAGTAGTTGCTCAGCATCTCGCCCGTGACCTTGCAGACGCCGTAGATGGTCGTCGGCTGCATGATCGTGTCCTGCGGGGTCTTGTCCTTGGGCGAGGTGGGACCGAAGGCGCCGATCGACGAGGGGGTGAAGAGCGCGCAGTGGTGCTGGCGCGCCACCTCGAGCGAGTTGTTCAGCGCGCCCATGTTGACCTGCCAGGCCATCTGGGGGTTCTTCTCACCCACGGCCGAGAGCAGCGCCACGAGGTTGAAGATCGTGTCGACATGGTGCCGTGCCACGACCGAGGCCATGGCCGTGGCGTCGAGGGCGTTGAGCACCTCGAAAGGACCCGCCTCGCCCAGCGCCTTGCACTCGCGCATGTCCGTGGCCACCACGTTGTGATCGCCGTAAATCTTGCGCAGGTAGACCGTCAGCTCCGATCCGATCTGGCCACCCGCACCTACGATGAGTATCTTTTTCATAGTCTTATTGAGAGTTTTCCAATTGCGAAGATAGAAAATATTCGGGAAAATGTTCACTTTTTTTTGGTCTTTTCATTTTTCTTGCGTACTTTTGCATCGCTCGAATGAGGAAAATGCTGTCTTAGCTCAGTGGTAGAGCACTTCCTTGGTAAGGAAGAGGTCGTGAGTTCAAGTCTCATAGACAGCTCGAAAGGCGATTGCGGAAACGCAGTCGCCTTTTTCGTTTGCGGGGCGCAGACGGCGGCACGGGGAGGCGTCTCGCTTATTCCGACCTTTGGGCCGGGCAGCCCGCAGCCCCTCCCGGCGGAGGGCTGAAAACGGCGCCGCACCGGCTTATGCGTATCTTCGACTTCGTCCAAGATACTCCGTCTCGGCATAATCAAGCCTTTGGCTTGCTTCTGCGCTCGACTTTCCGTATCTTTGCCCTATGAAACAGCACCTCGCGGGCCTCTGCGCCCTGCTCGTCGCCGGCATCGCGCCGGCCGCCCACGCATCGACGTCGGCCCCCGCATCGGAGGCCGCCCCCGACCGTCCGGCCTCCGCCCCCCTCTACCTCGTCGCGGGCAGCTACGCCCCGGCCGCGGAGGAGGGTATCCGCATCTTCCGCTTCGATGAGGCCACGGGCGAGGCGACGCCCGCGGGCGGCTGCGCCGGCATCGCCGACCCGTCGTATCTGGTCGCCTCGGCCGACGGAGGCAGCCTCTACGCAGTCAGCGAGACCGGCGACGAGACGGCGGCGCTCGTGCGCCTGGCCTTCGACCGCCGCAGCGGCACGCTCCGGCAGGGCGAGCGGCAGCCGACCCGCGGCGCGGCCCCCTGCTTTGTGGCCCTCGACCCCGCGGGGCGCTTCGCCGCCACGGCCAACTACTCGGGCGGCAGCATCTCGCTCTTCGCCCTCGACAGCGCGGGACGCCTCGCCGCCCCGGCGCGCGTCGTCCGCTTCGCGGGCCGCGGCGTCGACCCCGAGCGGCAGGAGCAGCCCCACCTCCACTGCATCGCCTTCACGCCCGACGGCCGCCGGCTGCTGGCCTGCGACCTGGGGCTCGACCGCATCCATACGTTCCCGCTCGTCGCCGGAGCACGGGGCACGGAGGCCGTCGACACGGCGGGCGAACAAAGCGTCGCCCTGCGCCCCGTATCGGGGCCGCGCCATCTGCGCTTCGGCCCCGACGGCCGCTTCGCCTACCTCGTCAACGAACTCTCGGGCCAGGTCACCGTCTTCGCCCACCGGCGCGGGCGCCTGCGCCCCGTGCAGCACATCGCCGCCGACACCACGGGGGCCCGCGCGAGCGGCGACATCCGCATCTCGCCCGACGGCCGCCACCTCTACGCCTCGAACCGCCTGAAGAACGACGGCCTCGCGATCTTCGCCGTCGACGCGCGGCGCGGCACGCTGCGGCCCCTCGGCTACCAGCCGACGGGCCCCCACCCCCGCAACTTCGCCCTCTCGCCCGACGGGCGCTTCCTGCTGGTCGCCTGCCGCGACAGCGACACCATAGAGATCTACGCGCGCGACGCCGCCACGGGGCTGCTGCGCGACACCGGGCGCAGGATCGCCATGCCCCGCCCCGTGTGCCTCGAATTCGTAAAATGACGCCCATGAACGACCTGCATCCCCTCTTCCCGGCCGACGCGGCGGCACACCCCCGCTTCATCGTCGGCCCGTGCAGCGCCGAGACCGAGGAGCAGACCCTCGCGACGGCCCGTCGGCTGGCCGCCGAGGGGTTCACGCTCTTCCGCGCCGGGCTGTGGAAGCCCCGCACCCGGCCCGGAGGCTTCGAGGGGGTGGGCGCGGCGGGCCTCGCCTGGCTCGACCGCGTGCGGCGCGAGACGGGCATGCTCGTAGCCACCGAGGTGGCCACGCGCGACCACGTGCGCGCGGTGCTCGACGCCGGCATCGACCTGGTGTGGATCGGCGCCCGCACGGCGGGCGATCCCTTCGCCATGCAGGAGCTCGCCGACGCACTGGCGGGCCACGACCTGCCGGTGCTGGTCAAGAACCCCGCGAGCCCCGACCTGGAGCTCTGGATCGGGGCGCTGCAACGGCTCTACAACGCCGGTCTGCGGCGCCTGGGGGCCATCCACCGGGGCTTCGCGACGCTCGACGGCGGCGCCTACCGCAACCCGCCGCTGTGGGCCCTGCCCATCGAGCTGCGCCGCCGGCTGCCGCAGCTGCCCCTGCTGTGCGACCCCAGCCACATCGGCGGGCGCCGCGACCTGGTGGCCTCGCTCGCCCGGCAGGCCCTCGACCTGGGCTTCGACGGGCTGGTCGTCGAGGCACACTGCGCCCCCGACGAGGCGTGGAGCGACAGCGCACAGCAGCTCTCGCCCGCCGAGCTGGGGGCCCTCGTCCGCACGCTGGTCGTGCAGTGCGACGGCACGGGCACAGCCCCCCTGGCCGCCCTGCGCGAGCGCATCGACCGCACCGACGACGAGCTGCTCGCGCTGCTGGCCCGCCGCATGGAGATCGTGCGCGAGATCGGCGAGATGAAGCGCCGGGAGGGGCTGCCCGTGCTCCAGACAGGGCGCTACGGCGAGCTGCTCGACCGCCTGACCGCACGCGCCGCCGGGCTGGGCCTGCACGCCGACTTCGTGCGCCGCTTCATGCAGCTGGTCCACGAGGAGGCCGTACGCCAGCAGATCGAGCGGTAAACGCCCCCGGGAGGCGACCCGCAACGCAAAGCTCCCCCGCGCAGCCGGCCAGCCCTCCCCCGCGCAACCGGTTTACCGCCCGCCCCGGACGCCTACCGCTCCAGGTCGCGCAGGCGGATCTCCAGCGCCCGCACCGAGATGCCGATCTCGCGGACCGAGACCCCGAGCGAGCCTATCAGCAGCAACAGCGCCGCGCCGAAGACCCACGCGGCTGGCTGCTGCCACCCCACGTAGATCAGAAACATCGTCACCACGCACAGCAGCAGGCTCACGACACCGAGCGTCTGCATCGAGCGCGTCAGGTGCAGGCGGCGGCGCAGGTTGTCGATCTGCGCCCGCGTGACCTGCGACGGATGCTCGCGGTGCAGCCCGTCGAGCGTGCGGATGAGCTGCGCATAGGAGAGAAAGCGGTTGGTGTAGGCCAGCAGGATCAGCGACACGGCCGAAAAGAGCAGTGCCGGCGTGGCGAGGGTCAACTCTTCCATAATCGAACAGGGTTTTCCGCGCTGCGGCAGCAAATTCCGCGCCGCAGGGGCCGCCGCCCGGCAACGAAAAAGGCCGCCCCCGAAAGCGAGGGGCGGCCCGAAACGGATCTCGGCCGGGGTTTCGTCAGAAACGGAAGCCGAGTTTGAGCGTGGGGCTCGAGAAGGCACGCACGTTGGAAAACGAGGTGCGGTAGCGGCCCGTCAGCTTGGGAGAGATGGATAGCGTGCTGTAGCAGTAGGTCACGGGGTTGATCTCCAGCCCCAGCACCAGTCCCCGCACCAGCACGCACTCGGCGCCGAACACGGCCCCGAACTTCATGCCGGTGAGCGTCCCGCCCGTCACGGAGGGGATGTAGAGCTCCACGGGGTCGCCCGCGTCGCCGACGGTCTGGCCCGTATAGGGGTACTTCTGCTGGACCGAACCCATGCGGAAACCCGCCACGGCCCCCACGTACACGCCCACGCGACCGTTGCGCGTGGTGAAGTGGTAGGCGGCACCCAGGTCGACCATCCAGTTGTCGGTGACGTTGCCCAGGATGCAGCGGCTCGCCGGCACGTCCAGCACCGAACCGTCGACCGCGATCCCCTCCTCGTAGTCCTTCGAGGGGGTGAAGTTGAGGTCCATCGCCCCCGAAAGGTTGAGTTCGAGGCCATCGGTCACGAAGTAGGAGAACTGCACGCCCGCCATGTTGAGCAGCGAGTTGTCGTTCAGCACCCCTTCGCCGCCGAGCTTGAGCACCGAGGAGATCTCGGCGTCGGGCCCCACGTCGTCCATCGCCCCGCCCGTGTAGGTCGGGAGCATGAAGGTGAGGTTCTCCGAGCCGAAGAACTGCCCCTTGCCCAGCATCAGCGAGACCTGCCAGTCACCCTTGCGGGGTCGCAGCGACGATTCCGCTTCGGGGCGGGTCTGCGCCGACACCGGGGTCAGCGCAGCCGCCGCGAGCAGCAGGGTTATTACTCTTTTCTTGATCATCGGAAAGAGGGGATTATTCGTTCTTCATCAGAGCCACCAGCTCGTCCTTCTGAGCGGCCAGCGCATCGAAGCGGCTCCGGGCGTCGGCCAGCTGCTCGCGCAGGTTGTCGATCCGGGCCTGGATGTGGGCGAGCTGCTCCGAGAGGATCTCATCCGTGAAGCCGGTCTCCTCGTAGGTCTTCAGCAGGTTCTTCGTCTTCTCGAGCCGGTCGTTCTTCTCGGCGACCGTGTCGGTCAGCTGCTCGACATACTCCTCGATGTCGCCCGCGACGAACTCGATCCACTCGCCGTTCTCGTCGTTGCCGGCGCCCATGCCGATGTAGCCCTCGACGCGACGGATGTCCGCCTCGTAGAGCATGTACTCCTCATGGGCGGCCTCCATGGCCGCACGGGCGTCGATCGCGGCGTAGCCGGCCTGCTGGAGCTTCTTCTCGTCGGCCTTCATCGACTCGTCGAACGCCTTCACCTCGGCCTCGAGGGCCTTCTCGGCATCCTTCTGCTCGCCGAGGAGCTTCTCGACGGCCTGCTCGACGCCCTCGGCGATCGCGTCGTACTGCTCGAAATACTTCTCGGCGGCGGCGATCACGCCCTCGAGCTCCTCCTGGCACCCGATACGGGCCTCGAAGGCCGCGGCGATCCGCCCGGCCTCGATCAGACCGCCGAAGGAGCCGTCTACGCAATCGAACATATAGCCCCAGCTACCGCCGCCGACCATATAGACCTCCTTGATCGGGTTGAGCAGTCGGTTGCTGCCCTTGTAGCAATCCTCGGCCTCGATCCGGTGGAGCAGCAGGGCGCCGATGCCGTAGGCCTTGTCGGCTGCGGCGGCGAGCTTGGCGGTCACAGTGGCGGGATCCGTGTAGTCCATGTAGGCATTGATCTTCTCCTCGACGATCGGGCGGTTGGCACCCATGACGTACTCCTCGAAGTTCTTGACGATCAAGGCCGACAGCAGCGTCTTGGTCTCGCCGGCTACGATCTGCTCGTCGAAGCCCTCCTCGAACGCGTCGCGCACCTCGATGTAGCCGGCCACGGCCGTGGCGATGGCCTTCTTCTGGGCCTCGGTCGGCGCCCCGATCGCGAGGAACTCGGCCCACTGGGCCCGGATGTCGTCCTGCAGCGTCTGCTGGCGCGTGCGCGTCCAATCGAACTTGTAGGCTGCGGCAGCCCCGCGGAAGGCCTTCAGCGCCTTGTCGAATGCCTCGGCATCCTCCTCATGGGCGGCCTCGGCCCTCTCGGCATCCTGCTTGAGCGAAGCGAGCTTCTGCTCGGCGTTGGCCAGGTCGGTGGGGGTGAAGAGGCTGCGGCGCAGCTCGTAGATCATGCCCGCCTGGGCCTCGCCGTTGTCGTCGTCGGAGAGCAGCATGCGGGCGATGTCGGCGGCATATACGGAGTTCTCGGACTCGTTGTATACGAAGGCCTCGGCCTCGTCGTCCTGCATCCAGCCGCTGTTCACGAAGATGTGGCCATAGGCCAGGCGGAACTCCTCCGACGCGGGAATCGTCAGCACGAACTGGCCGGTAGCGGGCTTCCGGACCGCCTCCAGCTTCTCGGCGAACTCCTGACGGGTGGCCTCCGCCTTGCGGTCGTGCTCGGTATAGAAGGCCGTGCGCTTGTCGGAGATCTCCTGCTGCATCTGCGTGTGCGCAGCCTCGGCCTCGTCGTAGGCCTTCTTCAGATCGACATAGACCGGATAGGCCGCCTCGCGCTTCGCCTTCAGGGCCTCGAGCTCCTCGCCCCACTTCACCTCGTTGGCCTTCGAGAGGGCCGACCAATAGGCGATGGCGTCGTTGTAGAGGGCGATCGACTGCTCCTGCATGGCGATCGACCGCTCCTGCTCGCGCACCCAGGCCTTCTCGTCGACCGTCGTGTCGTAGAGGCCGGTCGTGGCGTCGGCGATCTGCTTCTGGATGCCGGCGATCTCGAGACGGATCTCACCCATCTTGCCGATCACCTTGGTCAGCTGCCGGGCATAGACCGACTCGGCGCCGTTCTCCATGACCCACACCTGCAGCTGGGCCATCGACTGCTCGTACTCGGCCTCGGCCCGGGCGGTCTGTGCCTGAGCGGCGAGCAGCGCCTGCCGGGCCGTCTCGGCTGCCAGAGCGGTCTCCGACTCGATGCGGGCCATGTTCTGGGCGATCCGGGCCCGCTCCTCCTCGTTGCGGGCCTGCTGCATCTCCACCTCGAGCTCCTTGAGCTGGGCCTCGGCCTCGCGCATGCGGGCGACGGCGGCCTCCTGGGCGGCATAGGCCTTCTGCACCTCGGCCTCGGCCTCCCGGATCTTCGCCTCGGCCTGCTGCACGAGCGCCTCGGCCTTGAGCAGCTCGGCCTTGCCCTTGCGCATCTGCTCGATACCCGCGGGCTCGTCGTTCTTGATACATGAAGGCGCAGCCAGCAGGGCGCCGGCGGCCATCACACAAAGAAAAAGTCTCTTCATAACGGTTAGTTTTAAAAAAGTTAATAAATATATGGAATGGTCATCGTCGCAAAGCCGCGCGTGGTATCATATATGATACGACAGTTGCAAATATAAAGCGTTATTATTGCATTTGCAAATTTTAGGTTCCAATTTTTTCAGGGGGGGGGGATTTTGTGAGTTATCAGGAAGAAATTGAAGCGATTGCGAGCCGGATCAAGAGCTACCGGAAACAACGCAATCTGACCGTGCAGGAGCTGGCCTACCGCTGCAACATCGAGCGCTCGAACCTGAGCCGCATCGAGGCCGGGCGCTCCAACTGCACCGTCAGGACATTGGTCACCATCTGCGAGGCCCTCGGCATCCGTCTGGCCGAGCTGTTCGTCGCCGAGCTGTAGCGCAGCACGGCCCACGCACCCCGCCATGCAACCCAATATGTCCCTGCCGGTTGCGACATAATCACACAACAACGCGACGAATCGGCACCTCCCCACTTTTGGCAGGGGAGGCGGACACCCCTACCTTTGCGCGATCGCGAATCTATAAACCAGCCGCCCCGACCGATCCGGGCAGCATGACCGCCTCGGAGATCCAGGTGAGCGAAACGGCGCTCGACTACCTCGAGAAGAGCTACAACGCCGAGCTGGCGACCCTGCCCCTCTCGCCGGCCGACGCCCGCGAGACGCTCCGGCAGATCGCCGCAGAGCTCCGCGACGCGACCGGGGGCAGCGGCGGCGACCTGACCCGTGCCGTCGTCTACACCGTTTCGATGAAGAACCGATCCTCGGGCGAGACCGAGCACATGGAGACCATCACGATCCGGCCGGGCAAATAGCCGCACGTCGCGGCGCGATCCGACGACGACCGAAAAAAGCGACGGGACGCGCGTTCCGTCGCCTTTTCGTCTTTCGGCCGGCTCCGGCGCACCGTAACCCAAAAGACGAAGAACATGAAATGCTATCTTTCAGCCGCCGCGCTCCTCGCCGCAACGGCCGCAGCCCGGCGTTCGGGGCGCGCTGCACCGACGCCTCGGCGGAGCTCTCCGACCGCGTGCGGGTGGCGGTGATCGCCCAGGAGGAGATCGACGCCTATTTTCGCCCGGCGAACCCTCCGCACCGACATGATCGGGTTCGGAGACCACGATAACCCATACGATCGGGCGTGCGTTTCGGAAATCCGGGTATCGGGAGTCCAAGGACCATTTCCGGGAATTCGACCGCCCGATCAGAGCATATTTCATCGATACGAGCGCTTGGGGGCTATGCCTTTTACAAAGTGAAACCCATATTGGCGATAGCAATGACCGATACGCTGGCGCGATGTCATTGTCGACAGTCCGATGCCGTACGGCACGGTCTACATTGCGGGAAATGCAGAAGAAAGTCGTTTTGCGGGGACAGAATCAGAAAATGGTGGCGGTAGATTCTGAAGGCTGGCTTTAATATCCGCTTTGTCAATATGCAAATCATCCAATTGCATAACAAAGGTTCCTTGACTGTCATACCGGCAATTTGAGCGATCGAGCCAGAACTTAAAATTGGCTCCACTTGTTTTTCGCACTCCTTTCTTTCCCGAAACACCATACAGAGAGAGAAGAAAGGAATTCATATTCACAACATCCGGTTCGATCGTTCGGCTAAAACGTTCGTTGCATTCATCGCATTCCTCATTACAAATTACACTTTTATACCCCAATGCTTCGGAGATGGCATGGGATTTATGCTTAAACAAGGTATCAGGCACGGCCTGATGGCAAAAACGACATACTCTTTTCTCTCCATCCCTGTTCCCGATGTATGTTGTTATTCGGCTGCTGCCATCAAACAGGTGCATTGAATAATGGGGGAAAAGCATCTTCAATTGGTCCACGTTCGGACGAATGTCGCTACTTTCACCATTTATTTCTTGCACAAATACTTTTAATCGGTATAGATCAATCGTATCATTGGCATATTTACGTGAAACAATAATGAATTTGGAGTCGAGAGGGATGTTATTCAGTTCGTACTTTATACGCAAATTCTTCTTGTCCCATAAATCACAATCGGACAAACGGGATTTGAATTCTTGGTCCGCAATCTGGTCAAAACATATATTTCGTTTTCCTTAGTCCTAAAGATTGAACCAAGTCGCCGATAACTTTCCAAACTACGGACTTCCAAATATATAACTTTACTATTTAATGAGATAATTGCAAGCTGCATTATTCGAGTTAAATATTTGTCATTCATACTTTATACACTACAACAGCGCAACCTTTACCTCGTCTTTGCGGGTGTAGGCGAATTCGCCACCTGAGAGGACGATCAGCAGATCAGGTTCACGCAGCGGCATCTGCTTTTTCGTCTCGTTTTTCTGTCGTATCAGCCTTTTGATCTCCCAAAGGTGTTTCGCGCCCTCCTCGATGTCCCGGCTTCCGAGCCTGCATTCGATCAGGGCATAACAACCGTCATCCAGATGCAGCACGATGGCCGCCTCCTGATATATTCTGTCGGGTAAATCGGTTAACAGATCGTTAACACGCTAAAAGGCGATAATACCGCAACCCACTGACCTACAAAAGAAAAGAGGATCGATTACTCGATCCTCCTGTTTTTGAGCGGAACACGATGCCGCATCCGCATTTTGAAGTCACTGTATATCAATCGTATTGCAAAAGAACCATTCCGTTGTACCACGCTTTGGTCATGCGTGAAGAACGTCGGATTACTTGCCGTTGTATCGGCTTTTCAATACGTTGCAAATATAGATAAATCGCTATTAAATTTCAATGTTAAGTAGTAAATATTTTATATAGACGATAAACAATTTTGCCCTACCATACAAGTCATATATTTCTTCAGGGGTTTTTAAATCATATGAGTATTCTGCGAAATTGCTATGTACTAAAATATTTCTCAAATGCCCTAACTCTAAAAAGGATTGTATAGAACTATTAATTTCTTCCTTGGGAGTACCAAATTTTGTTTGTGGTTGAGCTAAATCTTTTTTTACATATTCGCTAAACTCTGGGCCAAATAAGGCGTAAAATTTGTTGGCATTTTTTCCGGGCTTTGTTGGTTCATTCTGTTCTCCCCATGCAAATAATGTATGGTATTTACCTGCCAAAGCTTGATTATAAATGAAATTTTTTATTCGGACATCACCAGATGAACATCTTTCAGCATATTCTGTCAATATGGACACTATTTGAGCTTCAAAATAACTTCCACAAGACAGGACTAATACCTTTCTGAAAGTATTGGTGTAATTACTCAACAATGAAATCTCATTTTGGGATTCTAAATAAGACTTCATTGTTTTGTAATCTTGATAAATCCGATCAACCGCAGAGTCCATACTACAACATCTCTTTTGCTTTTGAGAGCCGTATGGTAACATTTGTTGTATTAGCGGTTCCCTTTTGTGTCGCTTCAATAAACGCAGAATCCTTTTTAAGCGATTCGATTTTATCAAGTGTCGTTTTCTTAACATTAAGACTGCCATCTAACCACCCGTCCTCACATAATCCAACAAAGATTGCCTCATATACAGATATATTAAATCTTTGGTTTGTGAAGAATAATTTATCTGGTTGAAGTGTGGTTATATGATTAATAAAATTCACAAACAATGTATTTAATTTTTGCACACGCTCATTCGATTCATTTTTCATCATTTGTGAAAAACTATTTAGAAATTTTGTCATGCTGGGCGTATAGTCC
>ERZ778516.2206-NODE-2206-length-13418-cov-5.785153_pt1 | contig 13418 bp, 9 predicted proteins | sample MGYA00510342_ERZ778516 | MGnify/ENA primary metagenome ERZ778516 (study PRJEB29527, sample SAMN07138961) | mouse gut metagenome | material: feces | host: mouse | place: China:Nanjing | collected 2016-01-25 ...
ATAAAATCGCCTTCATCCGCAGGAAGTAAATAAACCTTGACCATAATACCCCTCTTTAATCTTCCATTTTCTTCTAATTGTACTATCTTAAGTATACCCTGATTTAAAGAAGGTATCAAGGAAAACAATAATCTGAAATGAAAAGAAAATAATAATAATGATAACGGGTATACTTGCCAAAATAAAATAGGTACTAAGGAAAGATGATTGATAATCGCTGATTATCCGTCGGTTGCACTTAATGTATTACAGAAAAATAATTTGAGGTTACACTAAATGCAGAAAAAGAGTAAAAAGAAGAAAAAGAATGATACATTTGATGCATACCGATATGCTGGCGATTTTGAGAAATTATCTTTGCAGATTGTTAAAATTATATATAAAGATTCCTTTGATGACACAAAATTGGTATATAGTGACACGACACAGACCACGAGAGATTATGGAGTTGATGCATATTTAGTTGTCAGTATTAAGGAACGTGTGCAAACATATACAATCGAAGCAAAATTAAGAACATCTGATACATTGTCTTTGAAAGATTTTGCAACATCTATTCTATATTACCTAATTAATACAAGTTCGAGACATTTTATTGTCACAAATGTATCTTATTCCTATGAAGCAGTTAAATATATCCGGCAATCCAATTTGAGAAATGAAAAAATAATAGAACTAATTGACGGTCAATTATTACAAAATGTAATAAATGACCATCTGAAACAGTTTTATGGATTTCCTCTGGAACTAAGGAACTATATTCTTAACAGAAAATTTGATAATGCTTCTCTGGTTGCAGGAGACATTACTGTACAGCAAAAGGATCAAAACTATATTGAACTTCCATACTATAGTGCATTATTGGAGGACGTTCGCAATCATTTTCAGTCTGGACATAATTTTTTTGTGGTTACTGGTATAAGCGGAACTGGAAAAAGTATATGGATACAATATTGTGTAGATAAACTTTTTGAAGGATATGTTGTACAAAAATTTGATATTTCCCTGATACAAACTCCTAAATTGTTTGTATATGAAATACTTCACTTGTTACTGGGATTTAACATAGAAAAACTTTTTACAGAGTTATCAATGGATAACAGCAAGGTTAAAGACTTAATTAGCCAGTTTCAGGTATTTCCCTGTGATTCTGCTCAGATAACAGATGCAGTCAAATTCTTGCTGATTTCCAAGGAAAATGAATCCGAAACATATGTTTACTACATGCATTTACTAGTAGAACATCTGCACAAACATTTTTTAATCAATATGCATACAATTGCAGTCATTGAGAATCTTCATGAAGCAACTGCAGAAATGATTGAGTTTGTAATTCGGACCATGTATTGTCTTGGTAAAAAAAATGTAATTGTTTTTTGGGAGATTCCGACATTCCGGAATGCTAGACAAATACCCCATGTATCTGTAGAACAATGGAATGATTTTATATACCTGCTCACGAGTAAGAATGTAGGACAGGGGGTTTTGCCGTATTGTATTTCTCTGGATGGATTATTGGAGAATGAAGTCTATGGTAAAATTGAGGAAAATGTAAAAGACATAATAGGATCGTATATTCCTGGAATTGCTTTTACTTCTGGATTTGTACGGGTTTTTATAAAATTTTTTGGTTTGAAAATCAGGAGTATTTTTGAAGCTTTAAACATTATTAAAATGAACAACCTATATTCTTCTGCTGCCTTAGAAGTTGTGCATATGAACAGTTCCATTATAATTAAAGAGCAAATAATTCATTTGATGGGCAATGAATCTGAAAGCAGAGAGTTTTACCAGTTCGTTTTTAATTTTGTCAACTTGCTGGATGGAAAACTGGATACCGCAGTAATACAATATCTGGATTCGATTTTTATGACAGACTCCAATATGACTTTAATTCATAGTGGTTTGTTTTACCGTGAAAACAGTATATTGCGATTTCAATATCAGACTATGATTAAGGCATTAAAAAATCACCTCAATCCTGGGATGCAAAAAAAATGCGCAAAATGGTTATTGGCACATTTAGATGAGCTTGAGATGAATTATATCGATAGAAAGTATTATGGGATACTTTTTCAATACCTTGTGTCACCGTTAGACGCAATATGTAAAATGAATGAAACGATTGATGTTTTATATCATTGTAAGGTATATAGATATGCGCTTTCGTTAGCCAGTATTCGATGCGAATATTATAGGCAAACGGAGGATGAAGTTTTATACTATCAATATTTTGTTCAATATATTTCCTGCTTAAAGACTTCTACATCGGATTGGAATGTATTGAATACTAGCATGAAATACGCCGAATCATTGCGCAGCCAGCTTGCAATCAAATATTTTAATGACAAAAGATATATACAAACAAATTTGAAATTAGCCTTAATTCAGTATCAGGTATCCAAGGTAAACTATGATTATGCTGACTGCGAACAAAAAATTCAATATATTCTGAATTATGAGGATGACTTCGGTGAATCGGAACTTTTCATTATTGCCAAAATATATAATGCCTTGATAAAAAAGGAACAGGGTTTTAGAAAAGAGTTCGTCTTAGAACTGATAGACAATTTTCAAAGATATCCCAATAATCTGGATATAAAAGTTACATATTATATAAATCTGGCAGCCATGTATAAATTTTCACATAGACATATTGCCATAAAATTAGTAAGAACTGCACGGAATTTGACATTTGATTCACAAAAAGGCCATGGTGATCTGGAAGTTGAGGTTAATTTGTTACACCTGTTATGTCAGGAGAATAACGAAACCGTACTTGAATATATCAGGTTCATACGCTTTGCCGCAGAAAAAATAAATTCCATGTATATTCTCGCCAAGACGTTTAACATAGAAGCATACCATTATATCCGAAACCTTTCCGATAATGAGGACTCTATTGTTCGATGCTTAAGATCTGCCGTATTCCATAGCCTTTCAAATGGTCATACAAAACAAACATTTCTGTTTGGGTTAAATCTAGTTACGATCCTTATCTCATGTGGAAGGGATTGCATAGAGGAATTTAATTCAGTTTTTAATTGGTACAATAATAACAAGATGGTAGTAAAAAGACTAAAACAAAACCCATACAAGCACAAAGACCATATGTTTACCGCTTTGGTTTCGCTGTTTTATATAGCCCAAACCATAAAAATGGCAGACGTAGAGCAAATAATATTGGAATTCTTTCCTGAATTTAAAAACATGACAGAAAAAGAGCTCCTCAAACAGGTTCCAGATTATTATAAAGTAACATATAGAATGGCCACGAGAAAAAAGGATATTATTTTTTTGCTTTTCTAAGGTAGCTGTCATAAAATTGTATTAATATTTTTCTGCTTTCTTTGTCTTTCTTATACTTTCGCAAGGCATTAATCGTAAGCAGGACTAATATTTTGTACTTTGAGCAGAATAAAAATGGCAGTTCAATATTTCTGCTGTAAAACGATTCAATAATATGAAAAACTTCCCTTGATTCTCTTGTTAGGAGAAATAAAAGTTTCCATAGTGGATTCTTAATATATGCTTTAACCCGTTCATATGCATAGTATCCATCAAAATTTGCTTCGGAAGGAGTGCTTGTTGATATAGAGTTTTCATGTATGAAATAATAGTATAGTGTTTGTGGAACACAAGCAAAATGCGGATTACAAAATAATACTTTTGTTACAAATTCCGTATCTCCTGCAAATCTGCATCCTTCTACATAATAAAGCCCGTTCTGTAGCAAAAACTCCCTGTCATATAATACTGTACAGTGACAAATGTGTGTTCTTGTTGTAAGAAAAGCAAATTTTAACTTTGTAATGCTGTTGTAATTCGGATAAGACCATGTCGGAATATATGGTATGGTCTTATCTTTTCGACATCTGTCATATCCACAAAAAACAAATTGTGCATTGGTTTCTTTTATTTTATTGTATAAAAGCATCAGATACTTCGGATGACACAAATCATCAGCATCAATTGTGCATACATAAGTTCCTTTTGCGGTTTTTATTCCAGCATTTCTGGAATAAGTATCTCCACGATTACTTGAATTTCTAATGAGAGTGCATAAAATCTGAGGATTCTCATCCATAAATTTGTTAATACAGACTATAGTCTGATCGTTTGAGCAATCATCTACAATTATGATTTCAAAATTTTGAAATAATTGTTCTTTAATAGCGTTTAGGCATTTAGTAATATACTCTTGTGCATTATATACAGGTATGATAATGCTGACATCGCATTTATTGTTCATAATATGTTCTCCAGAGCGTTGCTTAAATATGCATAGCCTTCCGATTTATCTAAGAAGTAAATAGTTATGTCTTTTTTCGGGCATTCTCTTTCGAGATAGTCTGTTCTTTGATATTTTGTTATAATATGCTCTTTGCAGGAAGCTCCATCACTTAGGCAAGAGCGGTTTAAAATGGAGTAAAGGAAATAAAAATAGTGTGTTTCTCCTGAAACCATGATTTCCCATAAATAGTAATTGTGCAGATTTCCCCTTGCAAGTACCTGATCGATTACATGCTTTGTCTTTGTACAAATGAGATAACGGATATAAGTTTCTGCCGGAAGTACAAATCTGTCAAAATAGGTATCAATACTATCTTTGGCGATTACAGGACTATTACAGGAAATTGTTTCGCTTTTGACATATAAACCATACATTTCCAAGTGTTGATCTTCAAACTTCCATTGCAGCGCAATCTGATGAATATCTTTGGCAGCAATTCGTCCCATGTAGTTTGTAAGATAGGGTTGACGTATAAAATATTCCATATAGCATTTCAAAGATTCGACATCATTGTACCGGACAATGTAACCGTTCTCGGCATGTCTTATATAATCCTTGGCATATCCAAAAGGAGTCGCAATTACAGGAAGTGCATGTGCCATAGCCTCCAGCACCGTATTACCACCAGCTTCATATTTGGAATGTGTAACGAGCACAAGGCTTTTGCTCATTAACGCACTGGTACTTTCTGGCGTAAGTGTGCCCCACCATGTCAACTTATAATTTTTTTCAGCTTCATTTAAAAGTACAATGTTGTCAACACAATTGTTTTTAAAAGTGTAAATTTCCTGTGGGGTTCCTCCGACAATCCAAAGTGGAGGTGTATGTATTCCGTATTTGTTATATAAGCATTGCCACGCCAGGATAATTTGTCTGATTCCTTTGTTTTTATGAATGCGTCCAACATACAGGAATGCTTTTAACTGTGTCCAATCTGGCAGAGTTTCAGTTAAATGGTAAGTAAATGGATTGTCAATATAACTATATGGCGTATTTCCTGAAAAGCAAACCGTTCTTGGATTTTCATATAAGTTTAGATATGGGGTAAGGAACTCTTTTTCAATAATGCGTCCGGTGACTTTTAATTTATCTTTGGGTATATTATAATAAGCTATTATATCCTCAGCCTCCGCGTTCGACGAACAAATTATGTATTTTGCTTGTTCATATACAAACTGCTCGATCTTGCATCGCTGCTCTTCATTGTTGTCAGCAGCGTTTTGGACCGCTTTGGTTCTCCCGTTTGAAATCACAGTATGGATAAAGTATGTTTCATATTTTTGTGCCAAAAATTGTGCAATTTCACCTGAATACCAATAAATACTGTGAAATACAAATGTGTATTGACTGTACTGTGCTAAAATTGAATCAATATAGGCTATAATTTTGTTTTTATATTCGAGATAACTATTTGTGTCGTTAGTACATGGTATGTTGATGCGATAAAAAAATGAGCATGCCCCCAACTGCATAAACTCCCTTAAATTCAAATCTGTTTTCATAGTAAAGTACAGGAAAGAGATATTGCGTGATATTAAAAGCGAGAGTATATTCCTAGAGTATTTGTTTCCGCCACCAGATGCCATACAACCAGAGGGCAGAAGTGCATCACAATGAAGATCAATAATAATTATCATTACTTTCATAAGTACCTTCTTTGAATTAACGCTAGTAAAATCTGATTTCCTAAGATAACATTAAGTGCAACCGACGGATAATCAGCGATTATCAATCACTTTTTCCCATTATCATACTCGTCTTTTGTCCAAATTTCTCATAACATTCCTACTCTTGTCATTTCTCACAAGAATATTTTGTATTATTCTATCACTTTTTATCATATCCAACAAGGGACAGAATTGACCAAAACACTCCTTTATCCCATCAGTCAGCGAAAAATACACCAGCCCTTATCTACATGAATCTTATGTGCAATCGTTGGAACAGACAAGGTAGCACTGACAAAAAATCAGAAACCAAACAAATACCCAAAGTCAAACTTATTTATCATTCATTTCATATCCTTTTACAAAATAAATATAGGTATCAGTCAATATCTGCATTACCACAGTATTTAGACCATATCAAAATACTGCACCAACACACATATTAACTAACACCTATATTCTATCAGCACAATAATCCCATATTTTTCCCAGCCGTCTCTAACAGCCTGTACAGGTACTCAGTCTGCCTTTCCGTCTTGTTGGCAAGAAACGAGGCACTGTATCCACGGAAGGATTTACCGATAAGCGACATATTTAGCACTTATCATAAATATTTCAAAGCATTCTGCCATACACATTCCTCCAAACAGCTTCTATTGAAGTATTCTGTATCATCTCTGCTCCAGCATATGTTTTCTCTGATTATTTTCGCAGGAACTCCCGCAATTATCACGTGCTTTCCAAACGAGCTTGATGTAACTGCATTTGTTCCTACTACCGAGCCTGTACCAATTCCAGCACCACCAAGAAGTGTTACATGGGAGGCAATCCAGACATTATCTCCCACAACAATATCTTTCGAGTGATTCATCCTCTGATGTGTTTCCATATCAAAAATATGGTGTGCATCATGTGTCCTCAATATGACCTGGTTCCCAAACAGACAGTCTTTTCCTATCTGTATCCTGGCATCAGCTACATAAAATTCAGCCCCGATAATCTCTGTATTTTCGTCGATACTGCAAATACCATGATTGCCAAATCTAATACGTAGATTTTCTATCAGAACATTTTTTCTAATATGTAAAACATTGTTGCCTCCCTGAAATAACACCATCAGTTTATCTGAAAGGGATCGGTCAAAATATATCTTGTTATTTCGTCCATCCTCGTATATTCCATCTGTAAATTCCTCCCTCAACATTTTGCCAGTCAAACATATATTCCGTCCGATTATTTCATCAACATGAATATGGTCAATCCCCTTCAAATCATTTAGATCACTCTGAATCGAATGGTAAATCCATGTGTTTCCTGTAAACACAATTACCAATGCGTTTTGAAATTTGATCAAGTCGCTTCTTCTAACCAATGCAATACCGTCATATTCCTTCTTATCGCTCTCTTCCCACTTCCTGTCAAAAAGATAATCCAATTTTATATATTTTGAAAGTTCTGCCTTTGTATTTTCATAGTACTGCCCGATACCATACCCAATAATATGCGAATATTTCCCGTCATTCCAGGCTTTCATCTGTTATCCTCCTCCACAACATCAATTCCGCAAACACGCTCTAGTGCTGGCACGATCCATGCAAATCACAACTCTGATTTCTGTTCGGATGAAGCATTAGCCTTGCAGGAAATTCTTGTCCGCATACACTACCTTATACCGCTCCCTGTTTTTCTCGAAAAAGAAGCTCATAAGCCTTTCCGCCAGGAATCCAGGATAGCGGTTCTGATATACGTCACTCCGCTCGCCACCGTGTTCCGCACAGACAAACAGGATCGGAAACATCCATGTACATAACTCGTCTAACACTTCTTTCTTCATGATAAACATATTACAGGGGGAATAAAGATTGTTGTCAAAAAAAGAGACCGCTTCCTTATAATCCCCAGGGCAGATCAGTTGCAGATGATCCATCATGAAATCCCAGTCGGCTGGCGCATGCCTGTCCCTGTAATTCTGTGCAAGGCTTGGTGCCACATAGAGCGGTGTGGGCAGTATGACATCAACATGGCTGTCCTTCATCTTATGATACCAGTCATCCTGCAGCAGAAAATGTCTGCGGTAATGCTCCAACCCCACAATATCCTGCCCCGCATTTTTCCAGATCCAGTAAAGCACGGTCAGCTCACAGAACTGTCTGTTGCGCCCAGAAATATTTTCACCGGTATCATCAGTCAGTCCGCATACCCTCTCCTGTGTCAGCGCCGCACCTGCCTGGATCTCCCTCTGAAAAGCAGATAACCGATATCCACTTTGCAACGGCCTGTCCAGAACAGACCGCACTACATAGATACAGGCAGATCCAGAGATATTGTCAAACTTGTCATAACGCCTGCCCCTCTCCGCATAATAGAGCGTCAGAAAACGATTCCGCAGTTCCATGTCCAGCCGGGGTGTAACCGGAATGATCTCCTTCATTCCCATCTGTTCCAGTTTCCTTGTCAGGTCAGCATGATACACTCCCCTTGTCCCCAGATAGACCGGATACCCCGTTACAAGTGATGTAGTTTCATCGAAACGGATCACCGGAATGCCTTCGATACTGTCAGGATTTGATTCATCATTGTCATATAAATACGCCGTGATCCTGACGCCAGGTTCTGTCTTTGTCAGATATACCCCCAGCGTCTGAGCCCTTGAATGGGCACCAACTATGTAAATATTTCGTTCCATCTGTCCCTCCGCGATTCAAATTCCCTGCACAACAATACCGGATCGTTATATACTGCCAATAATCTCCCTGACTTCATCTTCTGTTATCCTGATGCAGTATATCTGATCCTGACGCACCCCGGACTGCAGCAGGTTGTTTCTGATGAGATCCGCAAGCGACAGGTCCAGAATGGCAACCAGGATGTCGGCCTCCGTTTCCGCGCTGATATCATCCACACTGTGTACCGGCAGTCCCATAGCCTGATACCTCCGATATTCCCGGTCAACCCACAGTTCAACCATATCCGGGCAGCGGCTCTGCAGATAGCCGTACACCGCCCGTCCAAAATGTCCTGCACTGTACAGAATACATTTCCTGCTGTTGATCCGGTACGCAAAAGGCCACAAAACACCCTCCTCGTCCCTGTCAGCAAGCCTGCCATACGTTCTGGTCAGCATATTCCCAACAGAATAATGATTGAGCTGACTCTCGAAATTGCAGATTCCAGAACAGCTTAGGACTGACTGAAGATGGCAGTGCAGAAGTCCCAGTCCAGTCTGTTCCTTTTCCTCGTTCCCATGCTCCCACATCATCGATGTGTCCCTGATACAGTAATGGTATTCACAATAATCTGTGATAACAACCCTGTCTGCTTTCAGGAGCATCGGCATTACTGCTGCCACATCCTCCCCGACACGTATCCTGTCATCAACTGACATGATACATGAGTAGGCCAGTCCGCGCCGCACCAGCTTGTTCCATAGATATGGCTGTACACCCATGCAGAAAAACTCTCCGGCACACAACATAGACGGATACAGTTCTTTCCAGAGTCTCTGACCCTCATACATCCCTGGATTCAACCGGTTTGTCTTCTGTATGGTCTGTCCGCCCGCCTCCTCTATACTGCCGCCCAGCACAATGTCCGCCTGGCATTTCATGGCAGTCTCTGTGAGGTGCTGATACATCTGCGGCTCAATCCAGTCATCGCCATCGACAAACCCGGCATATTCTCCCCTCGCAGACGCTATTCCCGCTTTCCTTGCACTGACAAGCCCGCCGTTCTGCTTATGTATGACCACAATCCTTTTATCCTGCTTTCCGTAATAATCACACACTTCCGAGGAACCGTCCGTCGCCCCGTCATCGACCAGGATCAGCTCAAAATCCCTGTATGTCTGTGCAAGAATGCTGTCTATACATCTGCTTAAATAACTTTTAATATTATAAACCGGAACGATCAGACTGATCATCTGCAATCCCTACTTTCCCATCTGCACAGCCAAATCCGCGTAGCCATTAGGTGCAAGACAATAATACAATACTTTTGCCTCTGTCTCCTTAACCATCTTATTCACGGCAGGCACTACCCCATAGTTTTCCTGAAATGTGTAATCATTAAACTGTATGATCCCGCCATATTTAATCTTCTTTACAATCTGTTTGATATCTTTTTCCACACTCGCATAATCATGTGCCGCATCCAGATAAATGTAATCAAAATACCGGTCCGGAAATCCGCCCATCACATCCCAGGAAAACCCTCTTTCCATCACCAATGTCCCAGATCGTATATAGTCAGAAAACCTGCCCGCATACCATTCATAATGTGTTGTCCCGGACTCCTTGAAGAATCCTTCATCCCAAAAACCCACAGATTCGCAGAACAGGTCAATCGCATAAAATTTTTCGGGCTGCATCCTTGTGAGGATCTCCCGCGAAAAGTCCCCATATGCAACGCCGATCTCCGCTACCCGTCCTCCTTTTGGCATCCTGTCCAATGCCTCATACCGACTGCATAATATCCTTGCCCCTTCAAGCTGTTTCTGCGGTATGCCTCCAATCTGTTCAGATAAGTAACTGATATTCAAACGCTCCTGCTTCTCGGCATACTCCCCCAGCAACAACCGAGGTGAAAAATTCTTCGCCGCCCATTCTTCAATCCCTATAATTTCTGATTCTGCAAACAGCCCGCTTTCCAAAACCTCTTTCTTTATTTCCTCGAACCGATACTGTGCACCTATAACCAACTGCGTAGAATGGTACTCCTCTTTATGGTGTACATATTCCTTCCATGATATGACCTTTCCATGATATACATCATACAGCGAAAGGGTATTATCAACAATTATTTCAATCTCCTCCATTGATATATTGTATTTTCGGGCGATATCCCTGCTGTATGAACCTAACCCGTACAAAATAACCATAGTCTATTCCCCCCTGCCGGTCATTCGTCCAGCCATGTACTCATAATTGCGAATAACCCTTTCTTTTGTTTCTCGCTGCTTTTCATCATACCAACTGCCATCATATTGATGTACAGAAAAGGTATTTTCTGTCTGCATGCCGTATCCAAATTCATTGACTGGCGAAAAATACTCCTGCGGAAAGATGACAGCATCCTCCAGCTGCTGAAATGTTCCGTCAATGACTACCCCGAGCCTTTCCAGCTCCCTGGTCTGGTATACAGGAGATGGCACTGTATTCATCTTTCCGGCAGGATCAATAAACTCGAGGTTTTCATACCCTTTCCGCAGCTTTCTTACTACCGGATGTCCCTTCACAGCACCAAACCCCTGCCCAAGATTAATCCTTGTCATGCTTTCAAAGCCACAGAACATCCCAAACTGCAGAAGCGGGTCAAAGGAACGTACCATTCTCACATCCGTGTCAAGGTATATCCCTCCCTGCGATTCGACAATATCAAGCCTCGCATAATCGGGAACAAATCCCCACTTCCTGCTTTCATATGCCTGCCGCATATATGTGTTCCTGGAAACATCATAATTGCTCTCATTCCACTGTATGATCTCGTAATCAGGACAGTATTTCCTCCATGAATCAATATTCTCCTGAAAACGGCAGGGAATTGGCGCGCCGCCAAACCAGCAGTAATGGATCACTTTGGGAATGACCTGTACTGCGTCTGCCTGCAGCATAAAATCCGTTTTCTCTCTCCCGAACATTTCAGGCACATACAATTCCATGTCCTGAAAACGTCTGTCCTGATCCAGCTTCGGCATGATTTCATCTGCTGCTTTGACCGATGTCAGTACCAGCACTGTCCCCTGTGAAATGTCCTCTATCTGTTCCATGGAAACAACCGGAATCTCCCTGTCCCCCATCCGGAAAATACTGCCTGCCTTATAGCTGTCCACGGCACATTCTATCCGTGAGATCACAGGATAATTTTCACAGAATGTCCTGAAATTATCCCCTGCACAGAAACATATGATCTTTCTGTCTTTTGTCAGCTCAATGAACTGACCGGGTGTACAATACTGTACCCTTACCATATCTCACTCCCCCACCATCAGCAAACCCTGCAAAAGATCTTCAATGCCTATTGCCGGTATATGCAGTCTTAATGAAACCTCTTCTGAAATTTTGTTTTCCCTGTCTGCCAGCGCGATAATAACCAGATCTACCTGCGGGATATCCTCATCCAGTGTATAAACCGGGATATCTGCTTTCAGGTACGCAGCGTTTCTGTCTATAAAACACTTTACCTCTATCCCGCTCCCAATCTCCCGGTACAGGCACATCCCCATTTTCCCCATTCCATAAATTGCAACACTATGACAACCTGCATGTTTTAACACCTGTGCAACCGAATTACTTCCCCTATTGGCTGTCATCCATAGGTCATATATATCTATAACTGTCTTTAGCCGATCAAGCTCCTTTAACCTAACTTCAATTCCATTTTGAATTGACTGTTTCAACTGCATCAGAGGTTCGACGTCAAGATAACTTTGTCTTTCGAGCACCTCATACATCTCTTTTTCGGACTGGTACATCCTGAAGGTACTGCCAGAATAATTTCCACTGCCAAGCATGTGCTCATACAGGATTTCCTGATTGCGTACAAAACACCTGCCCTCGCGCAGCATACACAGCCAGAGCATCCAGTCATCTGCGCCATTACACCGCAGGATGTTCTCCTGCCAAAATCGGGGAACCGCTTCCCTGCGCATCAATACCTGTCCCGGAGAGAGGATCCCGTTTCCTGCCGAAAACATGGAACATGCAGATGTAAGTTCCTCAAACCGCTTATCGCAGTCATAAAATGCCCGTTCCCCGTTCATCGCCCTGCAGACCACGGCGTCCGCAGTTCCCAGCGCTTTCATCTGACTCTTAAAATAATCACCGGAAAGTCTGTCATCCTGGTCCAGAAAGACTACATAATCTCCCCTGCAATAGGAAAATCCCCTCACCCTCGCGCCATGTATGCCCTCATTCTGTCCTGTCTCCACAGCCAGGACTTCTATACTTTCAGAAAAGTAGTCCCTGCTGAAACTGTCATCCGGATCATCATTTACCAGAATCAATCCGATATCAATCGTTCCATCCATTCTTTCCAGACAAACTTCAAGCTGGCTGATGATTCCTTTTATGTAGTGTTGTCCTCTGTAAATTGGCACAACCACATCGATCTTCTCACTGCCGCTGAACATATTCGATCCCGTTCTCCTTCAAAAAAGCTCTGTATGTCTGATACATTTTTTCTTTGTTTCTGTAGAATCTCTCGCCATACACACAGCATTCTGCAAACTGTGCACGCTCCTTCATCCTAACCGCCTGCTCCAGTTCCAGACAGGGAAGTGCCATAGCCTCGCACAATTCACGGGTTCTGCTGTCATGCACGATCCACAGCGCCGGAATGCCTGCAAGATAGGACATCATGTTTCCATGAAACCTGCAGCCTACTGACAGCGTAAACTGCTCCTTTTTCAAAAAATCCTGCCAGGTATCCCAGTCAAAAAACATATGTCCGCGCGTTTTTAT
>ERZ778516.2211-NODE-2211-length-13397-cov-11.855419_pt1 | contig 13397 bp, 14 predicted proteins | sample MGYA00510342_ERZ778516 | MGnify/ENA primary metagenome ERZ778516 (study PRJEB29527, sample SAMN07138961) | mouse gut metagenome | material: feces | host: mouse | place: China:Nanjing | collected 2016-01-25 ...
CCGCCGCCTGGGCCTCCGCCGCTGCCTGCGCCGCCGCTGCTTCTGCCGCCGCCTGGGCCTCCGCCGCTGCCTGCGCCGCCGCTGCTTCTGCCGCCGCCTGCGCTTCCGCCGCTGCCTGCGCCTCAATCGCTGCGGGATCCGCAGCCCGTGTGTGCAGCCCGTCCGCTCCCAGTGTCAGCGCCACTCCCAGAAGCACCGCCATACGAACTTTTCCTGTGTATTTTTTCATATTTTTCCAACCTTTATCTTTATTCAGACTTTATCCGGCCACCGCTGTCCGGCCCGTTCTTTTTTATCATTTATCATAGCACAAAATCAGGACGGATACACCATGTCCCCTCCACATTTAAGAAAATTTAAGATTCCCGCCCTGTATGAAGCTCAGCAGCAGATCACACCGCCTCTTCCTCCCAGACAGCACATACTGCACAGATTATACATCAGACAGATCTTACAGCACATATCATTTCCCACCATTGTCATACCGCCATAGGGTGTACTCATCTGGTCATACCAGTTTCCCCCGCCCTGCAGCTGCCGCAGCAGAAGTTCATATTCCATCCTTCCCGGCTCCAGTTCCACGGCGCGCTGTGCATGCTGAAGCGCGGACACATTGTTGCCGAGCCCGCTGTTGGCAATCGCACTGGCATAATACCAGCCGGCATCCTTACGCTCCATACCGGAAAGCACATGCAGCGCCTCCTGATATCTGCCGGCTCTGACGTAGTTCATGGCCGCATTCAGATGCCGCGTATAATCATCCTCCTGACCGGCTGTATTTCTCTGCTGGTGTCCTCCAAAGCCGCCGTAACCGCCTGCATTTCCATAGCCGCCGAAATATCCCTGCTCCTTTTCCTTCATGATCTGGTCATAGGCAGCCTGAACCTGCTTGAACCTTTCCTCTGCCTGCGCTGCATTGGGATTGTTTACATTCGCATCCGGATGATATTTTCGGCTGAGGGCCCGATAGGCTTTCTTGATCTCTTCATCTGAGGCGCCCCTCGCAAGCCCCAGCACTTCATATGGATCTGTCATCATGACTCTTCCTTTATTTCCTTTCTCCTCTTCCGAACCTGTCCATAGTGCGTCCACACTCCGGCATACAGTATATTGCGCAAAATCCCCGCATCCTCCAGAACCGGCAGGCTCTCAAATGACCGCGATGCCTCTGCGATCATCATCTTCAGAAACATCCCGCACTTTTCTTCAAAATCCTCTTCCCTGTATAATTCCGAAAACGGATTATAATGTCCTTTTTTCAAATCCTCCTCAATATCTTCATATGCATCCATCAGATATATAAATTTTCCGAAGAAAAATCCCATATGCCGAAGTCTCTGTTCCCATTCATCCTTCCGGTATACAAACAGCTCCGCCATGATCTTTCCGAATATTCCGGCCGACTGATCCACATCACAGATGTTTTTTTCTTCCAGTTCCCGAAGCTTCAGAAGCAGCGTGCCGATCCGCGCTATTTTCGAACCGTACTGCCTCTTCATTTTTTTCATCTTTCCCTTTAAAAAACCCGCATACAGAAGCCGGGAATAATCATGTTCATCCTGCCAGTCGTCCAGGCACTTGTAATAAGTCAGCACAACATTCATATCTGCAGCATAGTCATAAAAAATATTTTCCCGATAGGGATGTCTGTGCACCGGATGTGCCGGACATCTTCCGTTCTCTGTCCGGGTCTCCGGTTCATAGAGCCCGGTCAGAAGAAGCGCCAGAAAGGTCATGTCAAAACTCAGCGTCATCTGCCCCAGTCTGCCGTGGCGCCTTTTCAGGCTCCTGCAAAGACCGCAGTACGCCGCCTCATATGCTTCATACTCTCTGACTTTCAGTTCGGGTCTGTGCACCACAATATATCCGAACATAATTCTGTCTTAACTCCTTTTCTGAAACTCATGCCGGCATTTCGGACAGCGGACCATGATCTTTCCTTTTCCCTTCGGAATCCGGATCTTCTGTCTGCACCTGGGACAGACATAGATATGATGATATTTCCGCTCTTCCTTCAGTCTCTTCTGCTGATCAAACCAGTACCGAAGCTTTGCCGTTGCGTTCAGATATCTCTGATTCTCCGCAAAGCGTGCGGCGTGATTTCTGGAAAAAAGCCGGAAATACGCATAAACCAGAAGCGCCCATGCCATTATGCTCAGAAACCGGCTGCCCACCAGAAGATTCAATACGACGCACGCCAGCATGGCGCCAAGTAAAAAACGGGTAAAGGCATCCTGCCCGTATCTTCCCTGCATGAAACGGTAAAATCTTTCTCTCATTCTACAGTAAACTTCCTTTCATAAACATCATGGATTCATTATCCTGTAAATATTTTCGTTCATGAGTATACACCATAGATGTGAAAATACTATGAAATTCCGTACCCTGCTCTATGCTTTCAACAGCCGGTATTTTCTTTCCAGAATCTCCTCCAGCTCTTTTCCGGGTTCAAAGCAGATCACATGCTCGCCTTTTTCCGTATTTACCTTCATTACACAGCAGCGCCGGCCTTCCACATGAGAGGAATAGTCTCTTGTGATCTTTCCAAGCCGGACTGCGTCTTCCTTTTTCCCCAGATGATATCCCACAACACTTTTCATATCACACTGAAATTTTTTCTTCCTGCGCATTTTCTGGTAGATTGCCGAGATTTCCAGCGTACCATCCAGAAAAATGGTCTCGTATTCCATATTACTGCTCAGATATGCCAGATAACATCCCACAGCCCCTGCCACCGTAAGCAGCAGAAATACCCAGTATACCATCAGCGCCATCACCAGAGAGACTGCCGTCACACCGATTACCGCAATCTGCCTGCACCTCATTGCACTGGTCGGATGCACCTCTACCGCATATTCACTGTAACTGTTATTTTCGTTCATCTTCCCATCCCCTCTTCGATCCTGCACGCTCTTTTCTGTCTTTCATTGAATACAAAACCCGGGGCCGAAGCTTCAGGTATCCCGGGTGTTGCAACATTTCTACAGAATCTCTTTGATCCAGCCCTCCGGAGCCTCAATGCGTCCCATCTGGATCCCGGTCAGCGTATCATACAGCTTCTTCGTCACCGGTCCCATATCTTCCATGCCGCTGGGCAGGCAGATCTCTTCTCCATGGTCCACGATCTTCCCTACCGGCGAGATGACCGCGGCCGTTCCGCACAGGCCGCACTCTGCAAAATCTTTCAGTTCGTCCTTTCTCACCGGGCGCTCTTCCACTTTCATTCCAAGATAATCCTCTGCCACCGTCATCAGAGAACGGCGGGTAACGGAAGGAAGAATGCTGTTCGACTTCGGAGTCACGAGCTTTCCGTCTCTCGTAATAAATATAAAATTGGCACCTCCGGTCTCTTCCACATAAGTCCTGGTTCCCGGATCCAGATACAGATTCTCGTCAAATCCATGGTTGTGTGCATCCACAATATTATAAAGGCTCATGGCATAGTTCAGCCCTGCCTTGATATCTCCTGTCCCGTGCGGCGCCGCCCGGTCCACATCCGACACCCGGATCGTAATCGGCTTCGCCCCTCCCTTGAAATAGGGTCCCACAGGTGTGGTAAATATCCGGAACTGATATTCCGTTGCCGGCTTTACGCCGATAATGGAATCAATGCCGAACATAAACGGACGGATATACAGAGTCGCACCGCTTCCATAAGGAGGCACATAGGCGGCATTTGCCTTCACGGTCTCTGCCACCGCTTCCACAAAACGGTCCTCCGGAAATACGGGCATCTGAAGCCTTCTGGCAGAATCTGCCATACGTTTTGCATTCAGATCCGGACGGAAGGTTACAATCCTGCCGTCTTCCGCCGTATACGCCTTGATCCCCTCAAAACAGGTCTGTGCATACTGCAGGACACAGGCGCACTCGCTCATGGTGATCATCGGATCATCACTTAACGTTCCTTCATCCCATGCTCCGTCTTTATAGTTGGCAACGTATCTCTTATCTGTCGGCATGTAGTTGAATCCGAGATTGCCCCAGTCAATATTTTTTTTCTCCATCACGCTTACTTCCTTTCCTGTGTATTCCTGTAACTGATAATGTCTGCGATGACTGATCGTTTTCATCATACTCCGTTCAGAAATTGGTGTCAACTTTTTTGTATATGCAAAAATGACGAACCTGCTCTCTTCTGCTTTTCCCGCCCGGTTCGGACAGCATATTCTTCCAGCCGGGCGCCCGGACAGGTCATTCCCTGGAGGCCAGATACGCCGCCCTTCCCTCCTCATAGAGATTCCTGCCTTCGCAGTCGATGATCACGACCAGCGGCATCTCCTCCACATACAGCTTTCTGAGGGCTTCGGCTCCAAGATCCTCATAAGCGACCAGCTCTGCCCTTTTGATGCACCTTGCCAGCAGCGCGCCCGCACCGCCGATGGCGCCGAAATAGACGCCGTCGTATTTCTGCATGGCTTCCACCACTTCCGGAAGGCGCGCGCCTTTTCCGATCATGCCTCTGGCGCCCACAGACATCAGAGTCGGGGCGTAGGCATCCATGCGGCCGCTGGTCGTCGGACCCGCGGACCCGATCACCTGTCCCGGCTTCGCAGGAGTCGGCCCCACATAATAGATCGTGGCATCCTGCGGATCAAAAGGAAGCGCTTCTCCTTTGGCAAGCGATTCGCACATCCTTTTATGGCCTGCGTCGCGGGAAGTATAGACGGTACCGGTCAGATAGACCGTATCTCCTGCATGAAGCGTTCTTGCCAGCTCCCTGGTAAGCGGCAGTGTTATATGTCTTTCCATGTCAGATCACCTCCGTCTTATGTCTGGTTACATGACAGCTGATGTTGATGGCACAGGGCATCCCCGCAATATGCGTCGGCAGAGTCTCAATGTTCAGCCCAAGAGCCGTTGTCCTTCCGCCAAAACCCTGAGGGCCGATGCCCAGCTCATTGATCCTTTTCAGCATTTCCCGCTCCAGATCCGCATAAAACGGATCCGGATTCGACGAATCCAGCGGACGCATGAGCGCTTTTTTCGCCAGAAGAGCCGCCTTGTCAAAGGTGCCGCCGATTCCTACGCCCACCACCATGGGCGGACAGGGATTCGGGCCTGCCGTCTCCACTGTCTCCAGTATAAAATCCTTGATCCCCTGCAGCCCCGCAGACGGCTTGAACATCCGGATGGCGCTCATGTTCTCGCTTCCAAAACCCTTGGGTCCTACCGTAATGCTGACCGCTTCCCCCGGCACGATCTCTGTGTAAAGCATGGCCGGCGTGTTGTCGCCGGTATTCCCCCGGCGTACCGGATCCTTTACCACGGATTTCCGAAGATACCCTTTCTCATACCCCCTGCGAACGCCCTCATTGACCGCATCCGTCAGGTCTCCTCCGGTCAGATGGACATCCTGTCCGATCTTTAGAAATACACATGCCATTCCCGTATCCTGACAGACCGGCACATGCTCCCGGTCCGCAATCTCATAATTTTCAATGATATGGTCCAGAACATCCCTGGCAATCGCACCGTCCTCACAGGCGCGGCAGTTCTGAATCGCGCATTTGACGTCCTCCGGCAGATGCTCATTGGCCTCGATGCAGAGGCGCTCCACCGCATCCGTAATCCGGCTTACTTCTATTTCACGCATCGTTTTCTCTCCTTTCATATGCCTGTAAAATAATGATTCTCATCGATGCTGTTCCAGAAATCATCTGTTTTTCTCCAATGAATCGCCCATCTTGTAATCATTTCTTCAAACAGTTTCAGATTCATTGCCATTACACATGATGTACAGATACTGGCACATTCCTGTAATTGAGCATATCCTGTTTTCACCAGTACTTTCTGGCTGCTGGGCGGGATATTCAGCCTGACAGCATTTTTCCCCGCAAGAATTCGACTTGAATGCACAATTGCATGACGTATTTGACATAATTTATCAAATTCATCCAGCAACTCGTTTTTCCGCAACCTCTTCCAACTTATAACTTTACTGCAGTATTCCTTTAAGCCCCATTCTTCTCTTCTATTATCTCCGCGAACAACTGCTCTGTATACCAAAAAACCATGCTCCGCCATACCTTCCCGTCATTTCCTGTTTTACAGTTTATAACAGAACCGATTTCATTTCAACCTGTTTGCACAAAATAAAAGTTTCTCACCAGAGACGGCAGCAAATCATACTGTAATTCAATGAAAAGAGACTGTGAAAAAAGGAGTGGAAAAACTCCAGATTTCACAGCCCCTGAGAGAACTGTTGATTTTGTTCCTTATAAATACTGTTCCGCGATCGCCTGCATCCGGCTCCATTTCTCTTCCATATCCTTTACCATACGGAACTGGGTCCTGCAGCGGTCCAGATTATGCTCCGGACGATGGATCTTAAAATAATGATCCCCTTCCAGATAGTCGGTCAGAAACCGCATCCCGCATTCCAGCGTCATGAGTTTGGCGCCCATGGGAAGCATCTGGATCTCCTTTTCGGTAAGTGACCCGCCGCAGCCCTCGATAAAGCCCTTCGTATACAGGGCGAACAACTCCAGGTCACAGGATACCTTTGACAGGTCTTTCTCATCCTCCGCCCCGGTATTTGCCCCGAAACGAATAGAGTCTCCATAGTCATACAGGGCCGAGCCGGGCATGACTGTATCCAGGTCGATGACGCAGATTCCCTTTCTGGTAATCTGGTCCAGCATAATGTTATTCAGCTTCGTATCATTATGCGTAACCCGAAGCGGTATCTCTCCGGATGCCAGCAGGTCACACAGCACATGGCAGTCCTCTTCCCGGTCCAGCACAAACCGGATCTCTTCGGCCACTTCCGACGCACGGCCCAGAGGATCCGCCTCCGCCGCCTTCTTAAAATTGTTCAGCCGGTCCACCGTATTGTGGAAATTCGGAATTGTCTCATGCAGGCTATCCGCCGGATAATCCGCCAGAAGCTTCTGAAAATGGCCGAATGCCAGCGCACTTTCATAAAAATCCTCCGGGCGTTCCACTACATCATAACTGACTGCATCCTCTACAAACCGGTACATCCTCCAGAATGTGCCATCTGCTTCTTTCCAATAGGAACCGCCGCCTTTGACCGGTATCACATTCAGCGCTTCCCTTCTGGGGTCCCCGCCGTTTTCTGCAATCTTCTTCTGCAGAAAAGCGGTCACGCCCGCAATATTTTCCATCAGCCCTTCGGGATCTTTGAACACCTCATGATTCATTCTCTGAAGAATATATCTCACCTGTTCCCCAGATGCTCCCCGGCAGGTCAGAAGAAACGTATCGTTGATATGTCCGTTTCCGTGAGATTCAATGTGCTCCATCTCCCCCTCTGTCTCAAATCTTCCCGAGATCTGTAATAATTCCGACTTGTCTCTGCTCATACAGGCGCCTCCTAACCTTTCACACCGCCGCCTGTAACACCGGCGATGATCTTCTCTGACAGGAAAACATACAGGATGAAAGTGGGCAGGAATACGATAACCACTGCCGCGAACATGCCCGCATAGTCTCCGGTATACCGCATGGAATTGATCATCCCGTACAGTCCGATGGCTACGGATTTTACCCTGTCGGAGTTTGCAAAAATCAGGGACATGAAGTATTCGTTCCACACATTGATAAAATTGAAAATGGTCACGGTGATGATGCCCGGCTGCGCCATGGGCAGCATGATCTTCCAGAAAGTTTTCATGGGCGGACATCCGTCGATGGCCGCCGCCTCTTCAAAGGACCTGGAAAGATTGCCGAAAAAGGTCAGAAGAAAAATCGTCGTATACGGCACATTGATGCCCACATAGAGAAAGATCAGCACCGCACGGTTGGCCAGGGACACATTCAGGATATTCCAGCCCGCCACCAGTCCGAACAGCGGCAGCACGATCATGGTCGCCGGAACACCCATGGCAGCCACAAAACCGTTCTGGACCAGTTTGTTGCCCAGAAAGGTAAAGCGGGACAGCACATAGGCCGCCGGTGCACAGATCAGCACCAGGAGCGCGCAGGATATGGACGCATAGACCAGTGAATTTGTGAAAAATACCGATACATTGGATGTGCTCCATGCCTTTGCATAATTTTCCAGATGAAATCCGCTTTCGAACCGAAAAACGGCGCCGGAAAAAATCTCTTTGGAAGTGGAAAAACTGGCTCCGATTACCCAGCCCAGCAGGATAAAAGTAAATAATACCCACAGGGACAGGATCAGGTAGCCGGGCGCCAGACGAAGCTCTCTGCGCCAGTTCACACGTTCACGCACTTTCTTTTCTTTTGCCATCCTTAACTCCCTCCCTTAAAACTCAATGTCATCATCTCTGAAGACCTTGTTGCATACAACAAAGATCAGCACCACGCACACACTCAGAAGCACGCCCACCGCCGCACCGATTCCGGCATTTCTCTCGGTCATACTGTTTCCCGCTCCAAAGATATTCTGGTACATATAGACCACCGGCGTAATGGTCTGTGTATTGGAAACCACCATGGAAAACAGCTGAGACCACAGGAAAAATCCGGCAGAGCTGATACTCCACATGGTAATATTCGTCTTCGTAACCCCCTTCAGAAGCGGCAGTGTGATATAGCGGAACTGCTGAATCCTGCCGGCGCCGTCCAGTGTGGCCGCCTCATAATAATCTGCTCCGATCCGCTCGATGCCGCTGGCAAAGATCAGCATATGATAACCGACCATTCCAAAGCAGTATGCGATCAGCAGCGCAAGAAACAGATGAGACGGATCCAGCCACTGAAATTTTGCCAGCCACTCCCAGTGCAGCAGCTCCCCAATGGATTTAAAAAGACCGAATTTGGGGCTGAACACATACTGCAGCCACATGGTCGCCAGAGCCACGGCGCTGACCACATTGGGCATGTAAATGATTGCCCGAAATGCGCTTTTAAAGCGGATTCCGCTGGTCAGGATCGCTGCGAACAGAAGCGCAAGCCCCATGACGAGAATTCCGCCAAAGAGCCAGATCCGGAAGATATTCCACATGGAGATCCGGAACAGCTCCGTATTAAACAGTTTGATATAATTGGCAAGTCCCGAAAACTGCCACTTGGATACCGCATCCGTCACGCCCTCAATCTTAAAGAAGCTCATGGCAATGGTTCGGAAGATCGGATACAGGAAGATAATACAAAACATGATGACCGCAGGTGCAAGGAACACCACGATCATGGTCTTATTCTTTTTCAATCCGGCAACCCCCTCTTTTTATGTACAGATCCTTCGTTTTTCCCTCTTCAAAAATATGGCGGCACCGCCTGTCACGATGCCGCCATAATTGTCTCATGCCTGTCCGTGCAGTTCTTTATGCACTTTTTTCAAAAACAGGTGTTCATTTAGTTGCCTGCCGCTTTCAGCGCATCTACAAATCCCTGCGCATCCAGAGAACCGCCGCAGAGCTTGGTAAAGTTCTCAATAATGATCGGCGTCATATCCGCATTCGCCTCTGCGCCTGCCGCCCATGGATAACGGGTCTGCATACTGTCCATAACCGGTTTTACATTGGTCAGAAGCGCCGGCCATTCTGCATTGCTGGTATCTGCCGGGATACCGACGGACATCTCGGAGAGAAGCGCATCCGCCTCGCCCTTGGTCAGATAGGTAATGAGCTGGAACGCCTGCTCTGCCTTCGTGGATTTTGCATTGATCGCAAATACCTGCGCGCCGTAGTTGGAAGCCTCGGTACCGTCGGTTCCGCCGTCCACTGCCGGATAGCTGAAGCAGCCCCATTTGAAATCTTCGCCTGCGATGTCTTTTACCTCATTGGGCAGCCAGGAACCGTTCAGATACATTGCCGCAGTTCCCATAGCCAGCTCGGTATTCTGTCCTGCCGGCCACTGATTGCTCTCGATGGTCTCGGAGAAATATCCTTTGCTTGCCAGCTCTTCGTAAGCCTGTGCGGTCTTTAACACTGCCTCGTTGTCCCAGTCTCCGTTCTTTACGACTTCTTCCGTCGCCGGCTCGCCGATCAGACGGCTCATATGATATCCGAACAGACTGGCAATGTAAGCGTTGTCATTGGTAATCGGCGTATAGCCTGCGTCTTTGATCTTCTGGCAGGTATCCAGGAACTCATCCCAGGTCTCCGGAACCTTCGTTACGCCTGCTTCCTCAAAAATATCCATATTATAGAAATAAGCAAATACATTCGGCTGATAGGGGATCGACTTGAGGGTGCCGCCTCCAACCTCACGGCATGCCGCAATCAGACCTGCGTTGGCGGTTGCCTCATAGTCATTGGCTTTTGCCAGCTCTTCCAGGTCCAGAAGATAGCTGCCCCAGGTAGTATTTACACGGTCGATATCTTCATCAAACAGGTCAATATTGGTTCCTGCATCCAGCGCCGGCTGCAGTCCCTCGCGGATACCCGTACGTCCCTTAAACTGCACATCCACAGCAATACCGGTTTCTGCAGTAAACGCTTCAATCGACTGTGACAGAGCCTTTGCCTGCGGTTCTGCCGCATCCCACATGGACCAGTATACCAGTCCGTCTCCCGCGGACTCTGCCGCCGGCGCCTCTGTGCCGCCTTCTGCTGCCGGCGCTTCGGCTTCGGCTTCGGTGCCGCTGTCTGCCGCCGGAGTCGTATCTCCGGAAGAACCGCAGCCTGCCAGTGTCGCTGCTGCCATAGCCGCACACAGAAGAACACTTACCATCTTCTTTTTCATACTTTTTACCTCCTGAATGTTTCAAAATATACAGGATACAGGAATCCTTATCCCGTATGCCTGCGTCACCTGATGTCTTCATTATAGTGAGACTGTCTGCAAAAGTCTTTGTCTTATTCATTTACCTTTTTGCATTATCAGCCTCCTGTTTGTATAATTTTCACAATTTCTTTTCATTTTCTCGTTTTTACTAGTAATTTTTACTTATGTTCACCGGCGGATAAATGTAATATTGTCAAAAATAGATGTGCTCTTCTTTTTTTCATCTGCATTTTGAACAACCGGAAATTCGCAAACCAGATCATTTTCTCTTTTCTTTTTTGCACTTTTGTATTATAATAGTTTCAAATAGGACGTTTTTTTTGCATAATCGGCTCGTTTTTGAGAAAGGAGCGACAGAGCATGAGTTACAAAAGCATACATCTGCAGGATATCCTGACCATCCGTGAAATCTATTCCATTCATTATTTTGAATATATGTGCGATTTTTCTTTTCCGGGAGAATCCCATGATTTCTGGGAATTTTTATGCGTTGACAAAGGAGAAGTGAATGTCATGGCCGGGGAAAAATTCCATGTGCTGAAAAAGGGGGACATCATTTTCCACAAGCCAAACGAGTTTCATGATGTGAAATCCAACGGGCTGATTGCCCCGAATCTGGTGGTCATGTCCTTTTCCTGTACTTCCCATGTAATGACTTTTTTCGAAGAAAAGGTATTAAAGATCAGCGAATCGGAACGGATCCTTCTGGCGCAGATCATTCAGGAAGCCAGACATGTATTTGAGGGACGGATGGATGATCCCTACCAGGAAGAGCTGATCCGTGCGGAAAGTCCCCGTTTTGCCGGAGAACAGCTGATCCGGCTGTATCTGGAGCAGCTTCTGATCCAGCTGATCCGCCGGTACATGGTCCGCACCGCACCGGTCAATCCTGCCATCGTCAAATCCATCAAGCAGAAGGCGGACGGAGAGCTCTTCTCGCAGATTCTGGAATATATGGAGACCCATATCAACGAGAATCTGACCATCGAGCAGCTCTGCAGAAGCAATTCCGTAGGCCGCTCCCAGCTTCAGAAGCTGTTCCGGACCAGGAGCGGCTATGGTGCCATCGAATATTTCTCCAGGATGAAAGTGGATCTGGCCAGGCAGATGATCCGGGAACACCATTACAACTTTACGCAGATCGCAGATGCCCTTGGATTTTCCTCCATCCATTATTTTTCCAGACAGTTTAAGCGGATCACCGGCATGACTCCCTCCGAGTACGCCTCGTCCATCAAGGCGCTGTCGGATCAGCCAGGCTGAACCGGCTTTCCTGTCAGGCAGCGGGACTGCAAAGACCGCATATTGGCTTTATTCCCACAGTTTCTGCGGATACAGGCCCTGATCCTTCAGCGACTGGATGGCTTTTACCACCACCGGCTTATCCTCCCGATAGGTCACGCCGTACCAGCGGTCTCTGGATTTTAAGACGGTCACCTCCGCCTTTTTCTCCTGGATCAGTTCATCCACCACAAAGGGCAGAAAATATTCGCATTTCAGCGGATTTTTCGGTAAATTCTCTGTCAGGAATGCAGCGAACCGGTCCCGGATCTCCCCCATCATGCTCTTTGTAAAGCCCCACATGTTCATGGATACCACTGCATCCTCCGCAAGGGGCGTCCAGGCCGCTCCGTCGTCTTCCGTATACGCCGGACCGTCCTCTCTTTTCTCAATGCGCACCCGCTCCACGATCTCTGTCAGCTTTCCGTTCTCATCCGTTCCGCAGACGCCTCTGGCCACATGCCCGTTTTCCGTAAGGGTATTTTTCAGAAGATACCCCACCATGGTATACTGATATTTGTCCGTGTCCTCATGAGACGACAGGAAATCATAGATCATTTGAAACGCCTGCTGTCCGTAGTAATCATCCGCGTTGATGACGGCAAAGGGACCGTCCACCAGCGGCAGACAGGACAGCACCGCATGAGCCGTTCCCCAGGGCTTCCCCCGGCCTTCCGGCACCTGGAAGCCCTCCGGCAGATTTTCCATCTCCTGGAAAGCATATTCCACTTTGATCCTCTGCTCCATGCGGTTTCCGATGGTCTCTTTAAAATCCTTCTCATTCTCCTTCTTAATGATAAAGATGACCTTCTCAAACCCTGCCTTCACTGCATCATAGATGGAAAAGTCCATGATGATGTGTCCGTCCGCATCCACCGGATCAATCTGCTTCAGACCGCCGTAGCGGCTTCCCATGCCTGCTGCCATAATGACGAGTACTGGTTTCTTCATTTTTCTTTCCTCCTTAAAATTCCGCAGTTCCCCTTCCGGGGCCTGTGCGGTCCATTGCTGTTTTTTATAAATCACCTGACACTGCCAATATACGCAGCACAATGAACGCGGTATCCGCCTATATGGTTTTCCACCGGATGGCTCCCGCCTCCAGCGTGATCTGCTCCGTCCTGCCCAGGCCGTCGTACACGGTCGTGGACCGCTCTTCGCCGCTGTTGTTCAGTACCGCATAGATACCGGCCTTTGGATACGCGTGAACCTCGCACTGAGGATCATCCGCATACCAGCGGTACAGCTTCTCCTCCTGACCGGCCGCGCAGTACAGGGACCGGAGCAGCAGACGGGTGTTCTCACAGCTGTACGGCAGTCCGGCCATATACACGCTTTTTCCCTTTCCGTAAGGATGGACCGCCAGATGGACCTCATGATCGGAATATTCCACAATCTCCGTATCCGCCCCCAGCGCATAGATGTTTTTCATGCCCTCTCCAAAGTCAAAGGGG
>ERZ778516.2212-NODE-2212-length-13392-cov-5.277949_pt1 | contig 13392 bp, 10 predicted proteins | sample MGYA00510342_ERZ778516 | MGnify/ENA primary metagenome ERZ778516 (study PRJEB29527, sample SAMN07138961) | mouse gut metagenome | material: feces | host: mouse | place: China:Nanjing | collected 2016-01-25 ...
TTGTATCTATTGTCATTTTATATGCACCTCACTTCCACCTATATTATATGCAAATTCTAGCTAGAAAACAACCTATTTAGCGTTTTTAGATTGCTGTATCATTATTTCTATCCACACTCCCACGCTGGAAGTGACACACACGGCGTGATATGGAAATAACAATGACAAAATTTCAATCCACACTCCCACGCAGGGAGTGACAGGTTATGATGATTTAGTAGTCAACCACAAAGATGATTTCAATCCACACTCCCACGCAGGGAGTGACGTACGGGGGGCGGCGTTTCGGGACTTTTTGCACAATTTCAATCCACACTCCCACGCAGGGAGTGACGTTGTAGCATTAGTTGGAGCGTTTGTCTATTTGTGATTTCAATCCACACTCCCACGCAGGGAGTGACGCGTAAAGGACGTAATATCAGCAAAGGCAGTTGACGAATTTCAATCCACACTCCCACGCAGGGAGTGACTTCCATTATACAGACGGATTATGGCGTGAAGAACAGATTTCAATCCACACTCCCACGCAGGGAGTGACCGGAATGGTTGGGACAACAGTTTTTTGATGATGCGATTTCAATCCACACTCCCACGCAGGGAGTGACGAACCAGACTACGAACCATATGAGCCGACATTAGAAATTTCAATCCACACTCCCACGCAGGGAGTGACGATATATTTAAACGTTATTGTGAGCATGTTGCGAAATTTCAATCCACACTCCCACGCAGGGAGTGACGAATTTGCTATGATATTTTCAATCTCTTTCTTTATTTCAATCCACACTCCCACGCAGGGAGTGACATGCAGCGCGGTGGTTGGGGGTCTGACACAGTATTATTTCAATCCACACTCCCACGCAGGGAGTGACCCATTTGTTTTTTGGTCTTCCATACACCACAGGGCATTTCAATCCACACTCCCACGCAGGGAGTGACCCATTTGGTGCAAGGAAGGCAGGCTGTGCCATATAGATTTCAATCCACACTCCCACGCAGGGAGTGACGATAAAGGTGATAAAGGCGAAAAGGGTGATACAGGTATTTCAATCCACACTCCCACGCAGGGAGTGACGCCATATTGCTATTTAATGGACAGTTAGGACAAATTTCAATCCACACTCCCACGCAGGGAGTGACCCTGTGTTCGGCGGCAGCAGCAGAACCCTCTACAGCCATTTCAATCCACACTCCCACGCAGGGAGTGACGCGGCAGCAGATGGACAAGCGGTACTGCCATAACAGATTTCAATCCACACTCCCACGCAGGGAGTGACTTTGCTGTAAAATGCGAGCAATCTGTCCGCGAGCTCATTTCAATCCACACTCCCACGCAGGGAGTGACGTGCAATGGACATCCACACTCCCACGCAGGGAGTGACCTGACCGACAAATTTACGCATCAGATGGACATGAGATGGACATCCACACTCCCACGCAGGGAGTGACTGATTCTAACGGGCTGCGGTTCGACCAAAAACAAAATGGACATCCACACTCCCACGCAGGGAGTGACATAGGACACCGATACCAAATAGCCAGGATGCAGAGATGGACATCCACACTCCCACGCAGGGAGTGACCCACAGAACATTGGATTACCAATCATAAATACATTGGACATCCACACTCCCACGCAGGGAGTGACTGACAGAGGAGGAGGATGCAAAGGCGTACTGTGCTTGGACATCCACACTCCCACGCAGGGAGTGACTTTTTGATTTTCATTGGCATTTTTTGCTACAATTGATTGGACATCCACACTCCCACGCAGGGAGTGACCAAAAAATAACATATTTTAATTCAAATATGCATTTTTTCTTATGTAATATATACAAATCTAATATATCACAGACATCCTAAATTTGCAAATAAATCTTATTAATAAACTATAATACTGATTTTATTGGTGCGAACCTCTCTAACATTTAATGTTCACTTCCCATTCGCACAGTCATATAATCAATGTGCCTTCTGCTTCATAAGATGTTTTCACACCAAAATGCTCCACTTTCGTTTGATATTTATTTCCTAAATAGTAAAATCGTAAACTATCTTCCTGTTCATTGATCATAGATACGAGCTTGTCTTTTAGCAATAGTAGTTGTGACGAATCCAAAATACACTCAAACACGGAATTTTGAACTCTTTGTCCATAATTCACACATTCTTTGGCAACTTTCCTAAGCCGTTTTCTTCCATTAGAATCTTGCGTTGAAACATCATATGTTATTAATACTAATATTAAAATCACCTACTTCCATAAAAATGGTGGATACTCGTCCATATCACCACGTATCGTGCGTGCCAATAAAAGTGCTTGCACATATGGAACCAATCCCCATGAAATCTTTTCTTTCAAAAACGGATGTGTAATCGTTTCTTTTTTGTGATTCTGCCATGCATTAAAGAAAACTTTTCGCCCTTCTTCGTTAAGCAAAACTGCATTATCCTTCTGCTTTTCAAAATGCATGGCTCTTATTGCTTTTGTATTTATCAGTGTCAAAATAAAACGATCACCCAAAATAGGTCTAAATTCTTCCATTAAATCTAACGCCAGCGAGGTGCGTCCCGGTCTATCGCCATGCATAAACCCAACATATGCATCTAACCCAACACTACACAAAGCATTTGCACACTCTCCTGCCAATATTGTATACGCAAATGACAAGATAGCATTTACATTATCCAATGGCGGTCTACGATTTCTTGTTATAAAAGAAAAATCCTCTTTTTGATTTAAAATTAAATCATGAAAAACAGAAAAGTAGAGTTCTGCTGCCTTTCCTTCTATTCCACGAAGTTCTTCAAGCTTTGCTGCACCCTCAACCTTCGACAGCATTTCATACAATGTATTGGAAACTTGTTTTAATTTCTCACTGTCTAAACGCAATGCATGATCACGCAATGTCCGTTCAATACTCCATCTGCAATTAAAAATTTTCCCAGTAATCATATTTTTTGCATATTTTAAACTATTTTCTTCGGAATCTGAAATGCGATACTGTTCTTTTCTTAATAACACATTTCCATACTCTTTACCAGAAATTCTTGCCAAAAACCTGCCTTGCGGTGAGAAAAAACTCATTCCGATTTTTCGTTCTGCACAAGCTCCCATTAATGCTGGTGTTGCACCTTTATAAGTAAAACACACAATATTTTCCAATGTATGCAGCGGGAATCGTCCAAGTGTTGATTCCCCATTTTGTATCACAATATTTTCACCGTCTAACGTTAAGTAACAGCTTTCTGTCAAAACATATAATGTATTTAATAATTTCCGCATCCTTCTCCCCCCATATAATTCTTAATTTGACCCACAAGTCAAAAAACAGGTAATACTACACAAAAAACAAGGCTATTGTTATTCGCATATCTGTACATATATTTTATAGAAGACATATATTTGCAGATACACTATTGGAACGATGTATTTATGCAAATTCACAAATATAGGTCAAGTTAAGGTATAATTGTGGGGATGTCGCATTAAGAAAAACATATACAAGATAGTCTAACACCGTGTTGTGTTTTATATTAATATCTTGTATAAACAAAGTTTATTGTGACAGCCCCATAATTATTGCACACGACCGCATAAAGAATTTAGCCGCTTTGCGGTATACGGTCAGCGTGGGGAGCTGCCACATTAAGTCAAATATATACAAGATAGTCTAACACTATGTTGTGATTAATACGATATCTTGCATAATCAAAGCTTATTACGTCCATTTAAACCAATATAATGTCATCAATCTGTGCCTATTAATACTATATCTTGTAAAATCAAAGCTTATTGCGACAGCCCCTATATTTAGACTTAATCTTTACAATGAATATTTTGCTCTATATATGCTCTGACATTTTTTACTTTTTGTAGCTTGGGAATACACAATTCTTCCAAAGAACAAGCTTTACATTGTTTTGTTGGTTTTGCATTCGGCGTATATCCTTTATGGAATAAATCATGCATTTCCATGCTGTATTTTTTTACTTGCTGCCTTAAATCATCTGTAAATTCTGTTTTGCTTCTTCTGCGGTTCTCTCCATAATACAAAAATCCCTCAGATATGTTTGTCTGAAACATTTCTTCAAGGCAAATTGCCTGCGCACATAGTTGTAATGCATCTGCATTGTTTTCTTTGGGTGTTCCGCGCTTGTACTCAATGGGGACTGGATTCCATTTTCCTTCATACCCAAACAATTCTATTCCATCCTTATCTTGATGAAATTCAACCACATCACACTGACCGCTTAATCCTAGTTCTCGAGAAGAAATTCGCAGTCCTCTTACAATCAGCAAATCGCCTCTTTTCTCAAAAGAACCTTCGTCATGTGCTTTTTTATGCATTAATTCTCCGGAAGTAGTTCTATAATTTTCTGCCCATTGCTGTTCAATATGTATCATCGCCCATTGTCTTCGGCAAAATGCAAAGTGCTGGATTCCTGACAACATCAAATAGTCTTCTTCAGCATACATAATTAAATTCCTTCTAGTTCTTCTAATGCTAATCCGTCCAACGATTCCAGCTTTATTTCATAATCCTCAAAATCTTTCGGATCATCTGTTTTTGCGGTTATTTTCACGGATTTATGCACTTTTGCCGAAGAATACTGTCCCATTGGGCAGTTATGTTTCCACCAATATACTTTGCAGACTTCCATACTGCCATCCGGTCTTGCAGAAGAACTGTCATTTACAAAAAGAGTGCGCAAAGCCTCTTTTATTTTTTCTGCATCCTCATCGCTAAAGCCTGTTTTTTCTGCCAGTTGATGATTTATGCTGCCCTTAATTACATACAATGCGGAGCAAACCGTATGTTTCATTCCCATTGTATCCGACGATTTCTTTTCTTTTGTTTCACTGTTTACGCTTTTTGTTATCTGCATACTGTCAATGGCAACAGGACATACACTAAAAGCAGAATGTACAGAAACAGGGCCTCTTACGCCAACCGAAACGCTATCCCCTTTAAATGCAAATACCTGCCCAAAACTGCGCACATCAATCCATGCATCACACGCCGCTTTTGCATAAGCGTCTTTATCTTTTGCTTTTAATGCTTTTTGAATCTCGCCATTGCCGTTTGCCCTATCTGCAAGACTCTTAAATTCATCCGTTGTACGCTCGTCACTCTGTACAAAAATATGTTCCCCCATATCCTGCAGTCGATTCCTGATCTTACGCTTAATGCACACATCTGATATTTCCCCATAGCCATCATAAGTTTCTCTTGGGCGGTTTCCATTTAACGGATCTCCATTCGGATTTGCATTTTTTACCATAACCAATACTGTAAAATCAATTTTGTTTGTAAAATTTCCCATCTGTTTTTCTCTCCTTAATCATTCTTTTTTTGAAATGCATTTTTCATCATCGTTAATTGCTGATAATATGCCGGAAGATATAATTCTGATAATGCTTGGTTGGTAAATCCTTGTATTCTCGTTATATCTTCCATTATGTCCTGTGTCCATTCTTCAAATTGTTTTAGCTGATAATCATTTAGTTTCCGCTCGTAAGCCCTTAAATTCTCGCAAATAATCTGATATGTTTTTGCTGGTCTGCTGCTATATGCATTCCAATATCGTTTTACATTGGTCGACCGCGTTTCTTTTATTTTTCCATTTTCATCCTTTTCAAACAATGCTCTCCGTTCCATATAGTCACAGACTGCCAGCAGCCGCCCAAACAGCACGCTTCTATCGTCTTTATTATCTTCTAAAAAATTATTCATCGTCTTTCCTCCTGTTCCCTCGTACGCATACCGTATCATAGCACACACAACACTCAGGACATCATTTCGCCATACAAAATCACTCATCGTTTCCGGCATAGATGCACGTCTTGCTGCTGCCTTTATAATATCTCTTGGAATTTTGCTTCCTTTTTTTGTAATGCAAGGCAGCAGACGTTTTACCGTTGCACGAAGCAGCTTGCTGTCTGCATCTAACCATTCCGATTTCTGTATTCCAAATGCGGCAAGTGCCATATCTCTTGGTGATGGGGTACATTCCAATGTAATCCTCTTCTTTGTATCTTCCGATGTGCCAACTTTAATGGTACGCCTCCATTTACAATGCTCTTGCCAATTTAATATTGCATCCATATACTGCTTTCCATTTATCTCATCATAATAGACCACCGATAGCCGTCCTGTTGTTGCGGCCTCTAAGGATATTATGGCTACTTTGTCTTCCGTTTTTATTTTTCCGGCATAACCATTCACCGCATTACGAAATTGTTCTGCAAAATGCATTCCTGTGTCATAATCAGGATTGTCCGCCTCTGTATCGTCCAGCAAAGCATCACAGTCGAAATCCTCCATATCTGCAAATCCATTAATGGAATCTTTCATTACATTCGGAAGCGGCATATCTCTATTTATCATCCAGCAGACAATTGCTGATTCATCTCTTGTATACCCCTGCTTTTGAACCAGCCACCGCAAAGCATTATGCGCTTTTTGGGATACTTCATATCCAACAGCGACAGCCTGATCTTTTGTTGTAAATCTTCCTCTATATGTAAAACCTGCTTCATCATTGCCCGAAAGCAATTTCGCTTTATCTCCACTGTTCCTTATCTTTGATGGGTGCTTATCGGAGCAGGCTTCCATTGTTCCTGAAACATAACACAAGTTTCTCTTTCCTGCCCGTTTTTGATAGAATTGAATAAATTGCTGATATAATTCGTGATTTTTCCATACTGAGGCTTCTACAGACGTATTATTTCCGTGAACAATAAATCGAACGCTTGCCCCTGTCTGCCCTTGATTTTGTAATTTTATCTGATCGGTTAAAATCCCCTTTTCATTTAATTCCAATGTATGATCTTCCACCAAATCGTGTATCAGTGTTTTCTTTTCCAGATACTTGTATACTGCCTGCACCATAAAGTGCGTTTCCTCCGATTCCGCCCAATCACCTAGAAGCTGCATATACTGCTTATAATATTCCTCTTTGTTATCTCCTGTATATTGCGTATAATCGCCCGCAATATAGCAAAGCTTGTCGCATAAAGGATGCGGCGCGATTCCACTGCTTCGGGATGCCGAGTCTTCTGTTACAGGAATCACGGTAACCATATCTTTACCCTTTTCCACTTTTCTGGAATCAATAAAATTTCCATTCTCATCAATGGTAACTTCAATCTGCGCATTAAACGTAGAATGCGCAAGCGGCAGCAATACTGGCTGATCATTTTGAATCACCCCCGCAAGTTTTGCATAAACATCATAAGTATCAGCCAATGTCTTTAACCATGCCAAATAAGTCACCTCCCGCAAATTCATCCAAACCCTTAAAATTCTGCTGTGCTGTAAATATTTTTGTCTGCGCATCTTTTAATACTCGCCGGATTTCACATTCCTCTGGTCTTGGAAAACGAAGCACGCCATTTACCATTTGCGCATTCCAAAGACGAACTGTCATTTTTCCTTTTTCCTCCTCTCTTACTGCTTCATCTGGATACGTTATTCCATGTACCATTAATCCAAAAGATACACTGCCTGCATCATCATAATCCCCTTTTCCTTCGTCAAAATTACATGGTTCCACATATCCTTGACATTCTCTTGCGCCCAAAAAGATATCCCGTCTGCCGCCTCTTGCAATCATCCTTTTCATAATATCAAAATGTTTATTTTCATTTCTATCATACTTTAAATCCTCGCGGTTTTCATTCCACTCAAAATGAGCCCTTACTCGATACTCTACATTCCGCAGATATGTATAAAACGATAAATCATTTCCCCCACTATATTTTATCGGTCGGATACCCTTAGACTCTGTCTGTATTCCATTTATCACACGGCATTCATCAATCACCCACGTAATCGTTGGCTTCCAATATATGGACTCTGTTATCCCTTTTAATGCCTGATATGTTGGTATTTGATAACTAATTTTTTCACCGCCAGTTTTGGATAAAGGGTCTGTAAATAATGCATATCTTCCAAAAACGCTGTATTCAATACTATTTGGTTTCTCCATTTTCCTCCTCCATTTCCTCATTGATACATTTTCCATATGTAAGATTTCCGCAGCTTTTATTTCACTATACTTAAAACGATTCCGTTTTCCTTCTACACAACTGTCTGCTAATGTAAAATGCACTGTGTAGAAAATTGGAATATCTTAATGTTTTTCAGTATAACATTAGTAAATAAGCGGTTCCCATTCTTCTGTAATTCCACAATCCTCACAATAAGATCCTGTTGATGCAATCATATAAAGATTCGGGATTTTCTCTGTAATAGGCTGTATCAATCCCTCCATTCTTTTTAATTGGCATCCACGCACATTAACAGTATACCGCTGTGCTTTTCGTATTTGTTTTTTTATCTCTGCAAAATCTGGAGCTTGCTGAATTGCATCAATAATCTCTGCTCCTGTTTTATATGGCACAATCACACCGAAAGAGTTATCATCAATTACCTGATATGCTCTCCCAGCCGTTTTAAATGCCTGATTCATAATATTTGTTTTTTTGCCGCCCGAAAAGCCTGCTGATAATAATTCTAAAATATTTTTCGCTATATTTGGAATAGGAAAATTCATTTTATCCGTTACATCTTCTCCTTGATACAACACTTTATAATATTTCTCCATCCATTCTGGCATTAAAATACTCTCATTCGTATCTGCTGTTTTATATTGATACAAAATACAATGGGTAGCATTCATACTTTGCATCAATTCCTCCATATTTCCAGTATGTTCTCCCTCCAATTCTATAAAATGCACAATCCCCTTATCAACTTCTCCACAAATCTCTCCATTTCTATTGCATCTTCCTGCGCTCTGTGCCAAGCTGTCCAATCCCGTCATCGATCGATATACGCAAGCAAAGGAAATATCCACACCTGCTTCAATTAAATTGGTGCTGACAACGACAAGCGGTTTCTCTTTCTGTGCCAACACTTTCTTTATCGCCTTAATCTTATCGCTTCTATGCTCTGCACATAAATTTGTTGTTAGATATTCTACGGTAATTTCTCGTTCTTTTAGTAACTGATACAGTTTTCTTACTGCCGATTTTGTATTTAATACAATTAATATTGAACGGAAATTTTGTATTTGTTCCGCAATCTCCTCTGACAAGCTTTCAAATGTATATTTTTGTCCTTTTTCTGGAAGCTGAATCCTTACACGTTCAAATTTTTCAAACCAATCTTTTGCATTTTGAATCATATACTTTGGTGTGCTGTAACGTATCGGACAGATCGTTTCTGCAAGTGTCGGCTGTGTCGCAGTACATAAAATAATATCTGTATTACATATCACATTTAAAAAATTTACCATATAATTAAACGTATGGATACATTTTAGCGGCATGGACTGCACTTCGTCAATAATCACCACTGCATTCGCTAACCGATGCATTAACCGCAACGACTGCTTTTTCTCCGAAAATAAAATATTCATAAATTGCACAAATGTCGTGCAGATAAATGGTTCTTCCCAATCAACCTCCAATGCTGCACGCTGGTTTATTTGATAATCCTCTTCTGTTTTTTCTTCCTCTCGAACCACAGAGGAATGATGTTCTAAAATCCAATCCTTATTTCCTATTGCCTTACGAAAAACATCCGCATTCTGTTCTGTTATGCTGATGTACGGCGAAATATAAATAATACGTTCTGTCTGTGGATGCTCTTTGCAATATTCCAAAGCATAAGCTAAACTGCTTAATGTTTTCCCGCCGCCGGTCGGTATCGGCAGACAATAAATTCCTGCTGAATACTTTGCAAACTGCCTGCACTGGTTTTGCAATTCATTTCTCGCGGAATAAATACAGAGCTCCTTTTCCGTCATTTTCCCTTTTTCTATGGATTGTTTCACTGATTCCTGCATCTTTTTCATATAAACTTCAAAATTCTGCGCAGCTTTATTAAAGATATCTTTTTTACTGTTATCAAAAAAGGTTGGAACAGACGCTGTATTATTCATAAAATTGGAAGTTGCTTCCCAGTCAGCATCAATTAGAAAGGACAGCATTAGACGCTGTAAGCAAGAAAACATATAGAACTGATATGTCTTTATTGCATTTGGTGTTCTTACTTCCTTGACAATAGAATAAATTTTTGATTTTACTGCGGCAAATTCTGCTAAAGCACTGTTAAAAATCGTTTCAATCTTGTAATTATCAAGATAATCTTGCTGCGCTTTTTGATATGCTTCTTGATAGTCCTCAACATTTTGCAGCTTTGATGAAAAAATATCTGATTTTTCAATATCTATTTTATCAAATAATCCATGATGCGCCGCAACGGCATACGCAATAAATTCTGTAAGGAGTTTTGTATCTGTATTTTCTGCACTGTTATGGTATTTGTCATAAATATATTTTGCCCCTGTTGATGCGTGTGCAATACTTCCCTTTAATTTTCGCTTTGTGTTTTCATCCGCGTGTATATAGGCGTCAAACCGTTGTTTATTTTTTCCCATATCGTGTAGAATGCCACATAAATACATGATATTTGGGATATTACACTTTTTTCCTTTTTCTCTGCATAGATTTGCGGTCTTTTCGGTATGTTCTGCAACGGTTTCTTCTCTGTTAAGACCATCTTCTGAAATATGTGCTGTCAAAATGAATTTCCTCCCTTGAATTTTGAAAAATACATCACACGTTTCTGCTGTCTATCCAACATAATAAATTTTTGTCCTACATTAAACATATTAGTCTAAATCTATAAAGAATGAGCAAATCATAAATTTATACAAAAAAATATAATTAAAATTTTTAGAGGAATTAAAGTTTTTTATCTAATAAAGCTTTGACAGATTTGTATATTTTTAATATCTTTGCTCATTCTTTTTTTATTATACTATTCTGTCATGCAAAAGTCAATTCAGCTTTATGGATAAATATAAATTTTGTAATTTTTCATTAAAAAATTAGATATGAATTTTGATTATCTTTTTAGAAGTTCTTATATGCCGGTATAGCCCGTATTTACAGGCTTTTCCGGCATTTTTCGTATCGGAAGAAACTCACATATATTTTTATATCCGCTTAGGTTTTTGCTTTCAAAAGTAGTAAAGAAGTAGTAAAACCTTAATTTACTACTAAGCTGCTATCCGCAGCATTTCAGCTTTTGCGCTGTCGAAAGTAGCGTGTGCGTAATAGTTCAGCGTCATAGTAATGTTGGAATGTCCCATAATGTACTGTAATGCTTTCGGGTTCATTCCGGCATTTGCCATGTTGGTACAGAACGTATGACGTAAGGTGTGCGGTGTCATTACTTTCGGTAGAGCTTCCTCATGGTACTTGTTGTACTTCTTTGCAAGCCCCCTAAACATACCGTCATAATTGGTAGCGGTTTTCGGGTAGCCGTCCCGGTTGAGGAAAAGGAAGTTGCTGTAACCGTCAATAGTAACAGCTTTTGCACCCCTGCGCCGTTTCAGCACTCGGTTAAATGCTTCATATACTTTTTCGCTCATTGGAGTTTGACGAATACCGCTTTTCGTTTTTGGTGTTTCAATGTAATATCCTGTTTCCGCACTTCTTAAAAGTTGGTGGTCTACATTGATTATCCTATTCTCAAAGTCAATGTCAGTATCGGTCAGCCCGCAAAGTTCAGAGATACGAAGCCCTGTCCCAAGCAAAATAATAAGCTCGTCATAATACTTCTGATAAACTTTGTCATTTTGAGCAAAGGACAAAAAACTTTCTTCCTGCGTTGGTGTTAGCGGAACCTTTGGTTCTGTATCATCTTCAATGACAGTGTTTAACTGGAAGTCAAAAGGATTTTTCCTTATGCAATCGTCCTGTATCGCTGTGTAAAAGGCAGCTTTCAAGGAACGCTTGTCATTACTGATAGTCTTATAGGAAATTCCTTTTTCTTTCATGCGGATTGCCCATTCTTTCGCGTCGGACAGCTTCACGCTGTCAATCGGGCAGCCCCCAAGTTTATCTTCTTCCAGTAGCTTCATCAGCCGCTTGCGTCCGTTTTTCGTATTGTACCTTACATTTCCCCAGTGGCGTATCTGCTTTGCATAAAGTTGGCAGACCGTCATTTTCTTGCCTATGGTGTCTATCCCGTCGTCAAGGTCTTTCTGTATCTCTTTTACCTTTTCCCGTAGGGATATATCCTCACGCTTTCCGGCAGGGGTCTTGTCCGTAGGTACTAACTTCCACGCATACACAAACTGCGGATTACCAAAGGTATCTATATATTTGTAAGCATATCTTCCGTCTTTTCTCTGGCTCTCTCCCGACCGTAAAACTCGATTTTTGCTGTCACGTCTTTTCTTTGACATTTTTCAATGCTCCTTTCCAAGACGGAAAGAGCCTTGATATGCTTATCCCATTATAGCACATTCAAGGCTCAATTTCACTATCAGATTGTGTTTATGGTATCAATCATTTTTTCAAACTGTTTGCGCTTGATTTGAATACGGTTGCCGTTCATAATAACCCACCCGGCGGCAGGATTTTCCTCGGCTAATTTACGCAGCTTGTTTTCTCCGATACGGAAGTATTTAGCTGCTTCATCTATCGTAAGCGTGTATTTTTTCCCAAATAGGTACGTCGGCGTTACTCATAGTATCGTCCCCCTTTCAATATTAGGAAAAGTGAATAGTAAAAGGGGCTTTAATCGGACGGCTGTTAGCACAACCTCGCGGAGTTCCACCCCTGCCCGTTAAGGCAGTTCTACCCAATGCCTGCGACGCTTTTAACGCTCGGACTATGGCTATAAAGGCTTGTCTACCCTTAGTGCGTGTCGTCGCCCACAAGCCGCTACACTTGTTCCCCGGAGTGGTGGTGGTCGCTCGACTTTCTCCAATAGAGGAAAAGCGTCATGGCGCACCCGCCGTATGGCTCAACGCAAAAAGGACGTATCCGATTTGCCCTATACTGCGTCGCCGTTATCTTGCGTCGCTTTCTTTGTCAAAGAGCAAGCAAGGTCAAGTCAACAGGCAGCGGAAAGGGGGACGCTGCTTGTGGTTATCTCAAACCTTGAATGAAAGGACAGCCCGCATAAGACGCGAACGCAAGCGGTCGCGTATATCCTCATCTATGCCCCAATAGATATTTCCGCGCTCATCACGCAGCTTTCGCATAGACAGGGACGCTATGTAACTTTCGTAATGCTGTACGACAATGTTCATAGCTTCCGGGTCGCCCTTAGTAGCGGCTATGATTACCGGGTAAGGCAACAAGCCGCGTTCGTCCTGTTCTGATTTACTAATCTGTGCAGTCATAGGCTCTTTCCTCCAAATAGCGTTTTAACAGCTTCATTGAGCTTGTCCGGCGGGGCTGTACCGTTGTCCTTGACAGATTACAAAACTTTGCAATCTCGCGTTCGCTCATGTCAAAGAAATAATATAGCAGTACGGTTTCCCGCTTTTCTTCCGGCAAACTGTGCAGGGCTTCGGCAA
>ERZ778516.2214-NODE-2214-length-13374-cov-16.313087_pt1 | contig 13374 bp, 13 predicted proteins | sample MGYA00510342_ERZ778516 | MGnify/ENA primary metagenome ERZ778516 (study PRJEB29527, sample SAMN07138961) | mouse gut metagenome | material: feces | host: mouse | place: China:Nanjing | collected 2016-01-25 ...
CGTAAAATCCCCAGACAGCAACTTTGTCAATTTTCCTAAAGTTGGTGCATATGGGACATGTCACCAACAAGCATTTAGCAGGAATTCCGGAAACGGAAATCCTGCTAAATACGCAATCTTACGTAAGATTGCATTGCTTGCCGGTAGCTTTGACAACCTATGCAAATTGAACTTCCCAAAACGATAGTGCCTACCCAAAAAGTGCCTTCTTGATAAGACTTTTATGGGATGCTACCCTTAGAATGAATCAACAAAAAGGAGAAATGCAAATGAAAGATATAGAAATCGGACCGATTCGTCCACCATCAGAAAGCGAAAGCCTGCTTATTCGTGTGACAAGAGGCTGCCACTGGAACAAGTGTTATTTCTGCGGGCTTTACAAATCAATGAAGTTTTCCATGCGCCCACTTGAAGAAACAATAACAGATATAAAGAGACAAGCAGAGCTGTATCAGGGAAAAAAATTTAAGTCCTGTTTTTTGCAGGATGGAGATGCCTTGGTGCTGAAATCGGATTACCTGCATCGGATATTAGAAACGCTCAACAAGTATTTCCCTGATTTGGAGTACATTACTTCCTATGCGCGTGCAGACAGTATCACAAGAAAAAGCCTGGCAGAATTGAAGGAGCTGCGGCAGTCCGGTCTAAATCATTTGTATTGTGGAATGGAAACCGGATCAGATACGATATTGCAGCTCATAAATAAAGGTTTCAATGCAGATACCGTTGTGACAAGTGGCTGTATGGCAAAAGAGGCCGGCATGATTTTATCTGAATTTATCTTGCTTGGGATTGGCGGTAAAGAGTTGTCAGATGAAAATGCAATCCAAACAGCAAGCGCATTGAATATCATTCAGCCCGATTTTATCCGCGTCCATGCCACGGGAATTAAGTCAGAATCTAAGATGGGAGAACTTGTCCGGGAAGGCTCGTTTATCCTGCAATCGGAAGAAGAAATTGTGATAGAGCAAAAGCTGTTTTTGCAACATTTACATGAGATGGACAGTTTCTATATGAATGAGCATATCATCAATTTGCTTCTGGAGGTACGGGGGAATCTGCGAACAGAGAAACAAGAAATGCTATCGGTTATTGATCGCTTTTTAACCTTGCCGCCGAACGAAAAACTTCTTTTCATTATCGGCAGACGGCTCAAGGTTTTCTTTTTATTGGATGATTTGGAAAAGCCGGAGCAGCACCGTAAAGCAGAAGAATGTCTGCGGAAAATCTTAAGCAAGAATCCGGATGTGGATTTTTCAGCTTTATGTAATTATGTTCGGCAGAGCTTGATATAAATTTTAGAAAAGAGATAGCTGACCTGACAGATCAGTTATCTCCGCTTGCTTTATAATGGCGATTTATTTTTGGTAATGCAGCACGGAGGCTGAACGTCCAGGCCGTCTAAATATCCTGTTCCCCATTTACACATTGCGTCCAGGACTGGCAAAATACTTTTTCCAAATGTAGTCAGGGAGTAAATCGTTTTAGGTGGTTTTTCTGGAATTACTTCACGGTGGATCATGCCGCAATCCTCCAAATCGTGGAGCTGTTGTGAAAGCATTTTAGGGGTGGCTCTGGGAATTAGCCGTTGCAATTCCATGTAATGGAGAGGATGGCCGATTAAATGCCAAAGTATCAGCGGTTTATATTTTCCTCCGATTAAGGACAGGGTCGCTTCAACCGGACAGTTAAATTGCGTTTTCTCAAATTTCATCATACATTCTCCTTTACCGCAGGGGCTATCCTTTTGGGTAGTGCCTACCAAAAAAGTGCGTAATTGCGGAATTTTTGATTGGTGATACAATATACTTGATGGTTGGTTTGACACATAAAAATTTCACACAGAAAGGACATAAAACGATGGATTTCATTAACATTGCAAAACAGCGCTACTCTGTACGCAGCTACACCGATCAGAAAGTTGAAGCGGAAAAGCTGGAAAAGATTCTGGAGGCGGCTCATGTAGCTCCGACTGCCGCTAACCTACAACCTGTTCACCTGATTGCCGTTCAGGGCGAGGAAGGACTGGCAAAGATTGGAAAGGCGGCCAATATCTATGGGGCGCCTCTGGCTATCATCGTCTGCGCCGATCACAATAAGGCATGGGTTCGTCCCTTTGATAAGAAGCAGACCGGCGACATTGACGCTTCCATTTTGACGGATCACATGATGCTTCAAGCCACGGAGCTTGGGCTTGGTTCTGTCTGGGTATGCTACTTCAAGCCGGATGTTCTTAGCAAGGAATTTTCTCTCCCCTCCAACCTGGAGCCGGTTAATATCCTGGCAATCGGTTATTCTGATGAAGGGGCGGCGGACACAGAGCGTTTTGACAGCGCCCGTATTCCTGTAAGCCAGTTGGTTTCCTACGAAAACCTGTAACTCAATATCGGACAGCTTCGTGCAGCCCCCTTCCCGATATGCGGAATGGGGGCTGCATTTTACCTTTCTGAAATGTGGGCATATGTTTCTTCCAGTACCCATTGGATATGTTCATCCAACAGAGAGTAAAATACATTTTTTCCGACTTTATGCGACTGAACCAGTCTTGTGATACGAAGCTCCCGGAGCTGATGGGAAACAGCCGATTCCGTGATGTTCATTTGCTTTGCCAGATCGCTGACGCATAATTCCTGGCCCATCAAAATCCACAGGATTCTCATACGGCTGTAATCCCCCATTGCTTTGTGCAGTTCGCTTAGCTGCTCCAATTCTTGCTGTGTCGGGATTTGAAATGTGGTCTTTTCCGTGTTGCTCATGTTTTACCTCCAAATCTATGTGAAGCTGTTTGACAGTTAAAAAAGTTATGGTTATTATTGTGTGAGGAAGGAGTTGATCGCTGTGGAACATTACAATCTGCCTCATAACCACGGACAGAATATAAAACGTGTTTTGGAAAAAATGCCATTGGCGGAGGATTTCAAAGAAATATCCTTTTTATTTCAGCAGCTTGGCGATCCAACGCGCTTACGGATTTTGTGGCTGTTATGCCATTGCGAGGAATGTGTGTGCAATATTGCGGCGACGGTTGATATGAGCGCCCCTGCCGTATCACACCATCTGCGTATACTGAAAAAGAGCGGGATCATAACCGGGCGCAGGGATGGAAAAGAAGTTTACTACTCATTGGCCGATACACCCCAGGCAAAACAGTTGCACAAATCGATTGATGCCCTGTTCAAAATATCCTGTCCGACAAATTTATAAATGAAATGCGCCGTCTGCCATAATAAGAGGACGGCGCATTTTTTTGGAAACAATGGCATTACCGCTGAGCCGATCTGTCCAGATGCTTTACCCGCATAGCCCGGATGGCATTCAGAATCGCAATGATGGAAACGCCTACATCGGCAAATACAGCCGCCCACATGTTTGCCTTACCGAGAGCGCCCAAAATGAGCACCAGAAATTTGATGCCCAGGGCAAACACAATATTCTGGTTTGCAATGCGGATCGTCTTGCGGGCGATTTTCATTACCGCTGCAATCTTGGAAGGCTCGTCTGTCATCAAGACAACATCGGCAGCTTCAATGGCGGCGTCAGAACCCAGGCCGCCCATAGCGATACCTACATCAGCTCTTGCCAGCACGGGAGCGTCATTGATACCGTCACCGACAAATACCAGCTTGCCTTTTTCACTTTTTTCTTTCAGCAAATCCTCCACGCGGTCAACCTTATCAGCCGGGAGAAGTTCGGTATATGCCCGATCCAGACCGAGGCGTTCGGCTACTTTTTTGCCGACTGCATCCGCATCTCCGGTCAGCATGATTGTCCTGCGGATACCGGAGGATTTCAGATTTTTAATAGCAGCGGCTGCGTCGGCCTTGATTTCATCCTCAATCACAATACATCCGGCGTATGTTCCGTCGCAGGCCAGATAAACGACCGTACCCACGGAAGAAGATGGAGCATATTTGATATGTTCCTTCTCCATGAGTTTTGCGTTGCCGGCGAGAATCTTCTTCCCGTCAATCACTGCCTGGACACCGTGGCCGGCAATTTCCTGAACATCAGCGATTCGGGAATTGTCAATTTTTTTTCCGTAGGCTGCCTTGATGGATAAAGAAATAGGATGGTTGGAATAATCCTCTGCATATGCGACCATCTCCAAAAGCTGTGAATCTTTCACATCTACAGCAAGGATTTCACTGACAGCAAAGGAGCCTTTTGTCAGAGTGCCTGTTTTGTCAAAGACCACCACCTCCGCATGGGCCAGGGATTCCAGATAGTTGCTCCCCTTAACCAAAACACCGATTTTGGAGGAACCGCCGATACCGCCAAAGAAACTAAGCGGAATGGAGATCACCAGTGCGCAGGGGCAGGAAATAACCAGGAAGGTCAATGCCCTGTAAATCCATATGCCAAAAGACTGCTGCAGGAAAATCGGAGGCAGGACTGCCAGGGCCAGAGCAGCAAATACAACGATTGGCGTATAGTATCTGGCAAACCGGCTGATAAAGTTTTCTGTCTTGCCCTTTTTGTCGCTTGCATTTTCCACCAGGTCAAGGATTTTGGCGACTGTGGATTCTCCAAATTCCTTTGTGGTCTCTATGGTAAGAATGCCTGTCTGATTGATACAACCACTGATAACGTTCATTCCCGGTTCCACCTCACGGGGCATGGATTCACCCGTCAGCGCAGAAGTATCAAGAGCAGAGACGCCTTTGATAATTTTTCCGTCCAGAGGTACACGCTCTCCGGGTTTTACAATGATTGTATCGCCAATTTTTACCTCGTCAGGGTCTACCTGGACCAGTTTTCCGTCCCGTTCTACATTGGCATAGTCTGGCCGGATGTCCATAAGGCTTGTAATGGATTTCCGGGACTTGGAAACGGCATAAGACTGGAACCATTCCCCTACCTGATAAAACAGCATAACAGCCACGCCTTCTGAATGTTCGCCTAAGATTAGTGCGCCTACGGTGGCAATCGTCATAAGGAAGTTTTCGTCAAATACCTGCCCATGCAGGATATTTGTGACTGCTTTCCAGACAATATCCCAGCCGGCAACAGCATAGCAGATCAGGAATACCCCCATTTCGGCCCATTCAGGCAGGGGAATGAGGTTTCCGCAAAGAAACAGGACTGCGGCCACGATAATACGTGTCAACAGACGTTTTTGTTTTCGTGTCATAATAAAATTCTCCTTTTCAAAAGACACCGGCTACCAGAATGGCAGCCGGCGTCCAGCGTTCATCATACCTTAACAGTTACATCCGGCTCGATCTTTTTAATCAATGCCTTCGCTTCGGCCAAAATATCGTCGAATCTCTCGTCAGGCGCTTCCAGAACCATCTTCTGGTTAAGGAAATTGACCTCCACATGAGCGACACCCTCGATTTTCTGTACGGCCTTCTGAATCTTGTCAGCACAGTGGCCGCAATCCAAATCAATGAGTTTAATGGTCTTTTTCATAGCGAAAGACCTCCTTTCTTTATTCGTTTGGTTGGTTTGACATGGCTGAACAATTAAAAGATTGTTTAATCGTTCGCAAGCAAAGTATATCCGTAAAAACGTTTGTCGTCAATGGGTTTGGAGGCGATATTCCTCTTTGGATTTGAAACACTTCTAATTGGATTATCCGCAAAAAAGATATTTCCTTTTGGATAAAAAAGGCTTCTCTATGGAGCGGACAAACGGGAAATCCAATGGCTATAATGATAGCTGGTCACTGGATGGCCTTTCGTGCAGACCTTGTGAACGGGGCGGCAGGTATTTTTCCCCCAAAGATACCAAACGCCCCTTATCATAACGGTTCATGGTTCCCCACGGGGGAAGGGGACTGGTGCACAAAATATTCATTAAGAAAGAAGGGATGATTTTGCATAAGGATCAATTCGATATTACGGGTATGACCTGCTCGGCTTGTTCTTCCAGAATTGAAAAGAGTGTGGCAAAGCTGCCCGGAATACAAGAAGTATCTGTTAATCTGCTTAAAAACAGTATGGTTGCTTCTTATGATGAATCGGTCCTGGATGCGGCGGGGATTGTACAGGCTGTTGAAAAGGCCGGGTATGGGGCATTTCTTAAAACGCCCGCCGGAATCCAGGAAAAGGACCGCACAGAAAACCGGACGGCAAAACCGGAAATCAGTACGGCCCAGGCGGAATATAAGCAGATGAAACAACGGCTACTGCTGTCTGCTCTTTTTACAATTCCGCTGTTTTATATTTCAATGGGGCACATGATGGGCTGGCCTCTGCCCGGCTTTCTGCTGGGAATGGAAAACGCCATGACCTTTGCCTTCACACAGTTTCTTTTGGTGATTCCTGTGGTATTTATCAATTTCAAATATTACCGGACAGGCTTTAAGACGCTGTTTCTGGCTTCGCCGAACATGGATTCCCTGATTGCGATAGGTTCCAGTGCGGCGGCGGTTTACGGGATTTATGCAATCTACAAAATCGGTATTGGCTTAGGGCATGGAGATATGGCAACGGTCCACAGCTTTATGATGGATCTCTACTTTGAATCGGCAGGCATGATCCTGACCCTTATTACATTGGGTAAGACACTGGAGGCACGTGCAAAGGGCAAGACGTCGGATGCCATTACCAAACTGATGAACCTAGCTCCCAAAACCGCCACTGTGGAGCGGGACGGGATGGAAATTCAGGTTTCTGCTGCAGAAGTGCAGCCGGGAGAAACGGTGATTGTGAAATCGGGAGAATCTATTCCTGTGGACGGGGTTGTCCTGGAAGGCTTTTCTTCGGTGGATGAATCAGCCCTGACCGGTGAGAGCATTCCGGTGGAAAAGCATATCGGCGATAAAGTGATTGGAGCTACGATCAACAAATCCGGTTATTTCAAAATGCAGGCAACCAAAGTAGGCGACGATACCACTCTCGCCCAGATTGTCCGGTTAGTGGATGACGCAACCAGCTCCAAAGCGCCGATTGCAAAGCTGGCAGATAAAGTCAGCGGCGTGTTCGTGCCGGTGGTTATTACGATTGCGCTAGTCGCTATGGCTGTCTGGCTATTGGCCGGGTACGGTTTGGAATTTGCATTGTCCATTGGCATTTCTGTTTTGGTTATTTCCTGTCCCTGCGCCCTGGGACTTGCAACACCTACGGCTATCATGGTGGGGACAGGCAAAGGCGCTACAAACGGTATTTTAATCAAATCAGCAGAGGCATTGGAAACCGCGCACAGTATCAATACGGTTGTCTTAGATAAGACAGGAACCATTACCCAGGGGACACCTGTTGTTACAAATGTGATATGCAAAGACGGCATACATAAGCGGGAATTACTTCGAGTTGCGGCGTCTCTGGAAAAGTTATCTGAACATCCCCTTGCGGACGCTATTGTATTTGAAGCAGAAAAAGAAGGAATTTCTCTCCTGCCGGTCAGTGATTTTCGCCAGATTCCCGGCCAGGGAATCACCGGCCATATTGAAGGAGAGAGTTGCCTGGCCGGAAATCGAAGGCTGCTGGAGGCGAATGGCGTTCAGGGAGGCGCTTTGCTGCAGCTTGGGGAATCTATGGCCGAAGATGGGAAAACGCCGCTGTTCTTTGCCCGTGCCGGAGGGCTGATTGGGGTAATTGCCGTGGCTGATGTGGTAAAGCCTACCAGCAGACAGGCCGTGCAGGAGCTGTCTGACCTTGGGCTGGAAGTAGTCATGCTGACTGGTGATAATGCAAAAACAGCAGAAGCAATCCGGCGTCAGGTTGGCACTTGCCGTGTGGTGGCAGAGGTATTCCCCCAGGATAAGGAGAAAGAAATCCGGCGTCTGCAGAGCGCCGGAAAGAAGGTCGCAATGGTTGGTGACGGGATCAACGACGCTCCGGCGCTTGCCAGGGCAGATGTCGGCATTGCGATTGGAGCCGGAACAGATATTGCCATTGAATCAGCGGATATTGTACTGATGAAAAGCGATCTTCTGGATGTTTCCACGGCCATTCAGCTTAGCAAGGCAGTTATTCGAAACATCAAACAGAACCTTTTCTGGGCGTTCATTTATAATATCATCGGAATCCCTGTGGCTGCGGGCGTATTTTTCATTCCTTTTGCCTTGAAGTTGAATCCGATGATCGGCGCTTTTGCCATGAGCTTCAGCTCTGTGTTTGTGGTGACAAATGCCCTGCGGTTGCGGTGGTTTAAGCCAAAACATATTTTCCATGAGGAAAGTGATATAGAGAATCAGACAATCATTACAGAAAAAAGAAAAGGAGTTATTCAGATGGAAAAGACATTGAACATTGAAGGTATGGTGTGCATGAACTGTGTAAAGCACGTGGATAAGGCGCTGCGGGGGGTTCAGGGCGTACAGAATGTAACTGTGAGCCTGGAAAATAAATCAGCCCAAGTACAGTTAGGGCAGGATGTCACCGATGCCGTGCTAAAGGCGGCCATTGAAAATGCCGGTTACGAAGTGACCGGTATTCGGTAAGTGCCTATGAAAGCGCGAAAAGGTGATATATCCCATAAACTGAAAATTGCACGGGGACAACTGGATGGGATTTTGCAGATGGTGAATGAGGATCGCTACTGTGTGGATATTTCCAATCAGATTTTAGCGACCCAGGCATTATTAAGAAGTGCCAATCAGCAAATCCTGCAAGCCCATATCCAAACCTGTGTCCGCGAAGCATTACAGACGGATGCTGACAATCCGAAACTGGAAGAAGCATTGAAATTGCTCGAAAAAATGATGCAGTAGCATTTGGGAGCGGATGGGTGCTGAATCCTCTCCGCTCCTGCTTTTTATCCTGTTTGGATTGCGATTTCTCCTATTAGGAGCGTACAGGAAAAAGGGAATTTTATATAATTTAAGTGGTTAGACATGGCTAATAAATGAAAGTCAGGAGGAATAGGTGATGAAACAGGCACTTGATACAAGAACAAAACTTTTAACAAAAAATCCCTGGCCGCTTATGATCGAGCTTAGCATACCTGCGGTTCTTGGCATGGTGGTGGTCGGGCTTTATAACATGATGGATTCTATCTTTGTAGGCCAGATGGTAGGCGATGTGCAGATGGGGGCCATCTCCGTATCTTATCCGTTTACACTGATAAACGCAGGTTCGGCGGCCATGCTGGGCGTGGGTTCTGCCTCGGTATTATCCCGCGCCATTGGTAAAAAGGATGAAAATACCATTAAGAAGATCATGGGAAATCTGGTTGCAATGGTTTTGTTGCTGTCGGTTATTTACACCACCGTGGGTATGGTATTTACCCGTCAGCTACTAACCTTGGCCGGAGCCAGCGATAACATTTTGAATTATGCCGAAAAGTATCTGCGGATTGTTTTTGCAGGATCGTTGTTCGTAAATTTCTTCCAGAGCGCCAATATGGTGATCCGTGGGGAAGGACAGCTTAAAAAGGCAATGACGATTATTGCCAGCGGAGCTATTTTGAACATTATTCTGGACCCTATTTTTATCAAGATTCTGAATCCTTATGGCATGGGAATTGAGGCTGCCGCATATGCAACGGTTCTTTCCCAGTTTATCCAGGCGGCGGTTACTCTATGGTATTTCAGAAAGAAAAGCGTTCATGTGAAGATTGGGCGTATTCGTATTGACAGAGAGCTGCTCCCCCAGGTTCTTGCCGTTGGTGTGTCGGCTCTGCTAATGCAGATTTTGACGCTGGTGCAGCAGACGGTGATCTATCGTGTGGCCTCCAACTATGGAGGTGAAACATCACAGCTCCTTTTAGGTGCGGCGCTTCGCTTTTGGAATTTTTCATTTGTCCCTCTGTGGGGGATCAGCCAGGGCTTCCAGCCGGCTGCCGGCACAAACTATGGCGCAAAGGACTATGAGCGTGTAAAGACACTGACCCGTGTTTTCATTATTGCGGCGACGGCATTGTCCCTGGTGTTCTATATTCCGGTGGAGCTGTACCCGGATAAGATTTTATCCATGTTTCTTACAACACCAGGGATTGCTGCATCGGGAGCGGCGAATTTCCGTATCATGTTCAGCACCTATATCCTGCAGGGAAGTTTTCTGATTGCTGTTACTTTGTTCCAGTCTTTGGGTAAGGCGAAAAAAGCAACCTGGCTGGTGCTGTTCCGTCAGATTATTTTATTTATTCCGCTTTGTGTGGTACTGCCGATGATTGGCGGTATGGGTATTCGGGGTGTCTGGCTGGCGATTGCTCTGACGGATGCAATCCTTGTGGTGATTACCTTGCTTATGATGCTTTCCGAGTTTCGCAGACTGCCGGCAGCTTCAAAAATGTAAATAGATAGATTCCCGTTTCCTCATTTGCACCGTTAGCATTTTCACGTTATAATTTCTGAATGGAGCGATAAGTCTACCGATTGGAGCGGTGCAAAATGAGGAAAACCTTTATAATAAAAGATGCCAGCAAACGTCTGGCCGAACAAATTGGCAACATAAGAAAGATAGAAAGGACTGCTATGAGTACAAACCCTGTTAAAAATTCAAAGGGGTTGTCTGCGGTCATTCCAAAGGATAATGACGGCTATTGTACGGTTTATAAAATGGATTGCACGGACGGGCTTGGGCTGATGACAATCTATGAGGTCTATCCTGGTATTCAGGTCATTTATAACGACTTTGAAGCTGCAAGCTGTGAATGGGATGCACAACCTGGAAAAAACATACTGGAAATCAACCATTGCCGGGAGGGGCGGGAAGGCAGCCGCCTGTTGAGTGGTTCCTGCCTGTATCTTGGAGAAGGCGATATGTCCATTCATGCAATGGATAACTGTTCGCCTGAAATGACCTTCCCACTAAATCATTATCGTGGAATCTCCGTTGTGATCAACCTCAATACAGTAGCTGAAAATCCTCCTGAAATTCTTTGTGAGAGCGGCATTGATATTTTGGGCTTTAAGGAGAAATTCTGTGCCGACGGAAACTGTTTTATCATGCGGGCCAAAAATGAGATTGAGCATATTTTTTCCGAGCTGTACTCTGTGCCGGATTTTTTGCAGAAATCCTATTTTAAGCTCAAAGTTCAGGAATTGCTTCTATTTCTTAGCGTGATAGATGTTTCACAGGAAAAGCAGAGGGAGCAATATACCGCTCCCCAGGTGGAGATTGTAAAAGAGATCCACCAAAAACTGGTTTCCAATTTACAGGAGCGGTTTACGATTGAGCAGCTTTCCAAAGAGTATCTTATCAATACGGCTACGTTGAAAAATACATTTAAGGGTATCTATGGAAAGCCCATTGGAAACTATATGAAAGAGTACCGTATCAGACAGGCCGCTGTGCTGCTCCGCCAGACACAGGCGACAATAGCGGAGATTGCGAATCAGGTCGGCTACGAAAATCAGAGCAAATTTGCTACTGCTTTTCGGGATATTATGATGATCTCACCGGCAGAATACCGAAAGCAGAATGTTGGTGAGTAGAAACATTATGAAAAACGGTACTGTTGTTTGGAAAGAAGATATCAAAGTTTTGTGAACGGTTAAGGGGGTGATGTCATTGGGACATTAGCTGTATTTGATGTATCGGAATCCGGCAGACAGATTGGAGAAAAGCTGTTTACATTCCTTGACCCAAAGCAAAAAAGGGAACTGGAAAGTTATGTCAATGAGCAGGGAAACCGTAACAGCGGCTTCTTCCGCAACAGCCCATGTATTCATACAGAGAGCCAGATACAGGAATCAGAAAGCTCTTTGACAGAAATATGGGAAGGGGAACTGCATTTCTGCCTGGAACAGCGCACAGTGGAAGTATGTAGCCAGGAGATCATGCTGACCGCAAAGGAGTTTGACCTTCTCACCCTGCTGATCCGTAATCCGGGGCGGGTATTTACATTTGAAATGATTATGGATTTGGTTTGGAATGAGGAAGATTCTTTTTATTCCCGGAAAGTCATTATCAACCATGCCAGCAACTTGCGGAAGAAATTGAGAATTTCTGATGCGGTGTCGGATTATATAAAAAGCATACGCGGCGTAGGTTATAAATTTGATAGTGATTGCCGTGGGACAACATAGACAGACGGTTATAGGTGTGTATCTGTGATTTTAGGTACACACTTTTTTTCTGCTTTAGTATGTCGGGATATGGGAGAATTTGCGGTCATAATGATTATAGCGAGGCTGTACCGAGGCAAAGGCTTGGTGTTCGTTCTGTATAATATCGCCCAATAAGATAGGAGGCTGTTAACAGGCACGGTTATCGTTCCTCCTGGTTTTGGGAGGATATAGGGATGCTGTCGAAGGGTTCCAGGAGGCGGAAACGCCGCCCTGTATGTGATGTTTTATTTGCCGTAGTCCATATATTGTGGATTACGGCATTTTTTGTTTCGACAGAAAAAGATATTTTCCAACAGTGTCAGCCTGTCTTATTGGAATACGGCTATATGGGTGTACCTGCTTTTTTGTGGGTACGCCTTTTTATATCTTTATGCGACACCGGCAAGGGCAATGTCCCAGGATGCCGCTCCCCACCCTCTGATTTCGATTTTGCCAGTCAACAAAAAAATCGAAATTGGAGGAATTACCCATGAAAAAAATCAATCTGCGGGATTACTACCCGTTTTATTCAAAAGATACAGTTGTTGAGGTGTCGGAGGAAGTTGCCGATCTGCTTCGGGAATATAAGCTGGCGGAGGCTGCCTATTTCCTCCGTACATATCGACACAAAGCATATTTTTCCCTGGATTATGATGTGAATGTTGAGCGTGATGTTCTAATGGCCGCGTTGTCGCCTCTTGATATTTTGGAACAGAAAGAAGAAAATATCCGGCTGTATCGGGCGCTTGCCTCTTTGCCGGAGAAACAGAAAAACCGGATTTATGCACATTATTTTCTTGGTATGAGCAAAGCGGATATTGCAAAAGCGGAAGGCACTCATAAAAGCCGGATTAGCCGTTCTATCAATGCCGGATTGCACAGTCTGGAAAAAATTTTGAAAAAAATTCCTGACAGACGGCAACTTTAACCTCAAAAATGAAATGAATAATAGAGGGACATATTATCAGGCAGGACAAGCCATAAGGGTGCGGAGGGAACGCAAAGAACCCGGAGCACTCAAACAGTATTTCAAATTCTCTGCCGTACCCTCTACGGCTCCTTGACAACCGAATACACGCTGTTACAGGTACTTCATTCTGTGTTCCGAGCGGCAGATGGGGCGGCGCGATGACAGGCGGCCTAAGGAGGTGATGAATCCAGGCTGTCCGAGCGGTCAACGCAACCCACGAAACCGGCTGTGGCAGGCCGGGCGCGACAACGGCACAGATCATAATGGTACTTCTTCACGGCTCCCTAAAGACTTGGGGAGAGCTCCTGCGGCGTGCGTCTGCTCTGGCAAAGCGGCGGCGTATGCGGGGCTATGATGCGACGACGCTATCCGCAGCCTGTAACAGCCCCGCCCTGTTCGTCCAGGGTTTGCCGGGGGGCGTGGCAAATACGGCAGCTGATCGAAATCAGATACAATGGGCCGG
>ERZ778516.2217-NODE-2217-length-13349-cov-5.211825_pt1 | contig 13349 bp, 13 predicted proteins | sample MGYA00510342_ERZ778516 | MGnify/ENA primary metagenome ERZ778516 (study PRJEB29527, sample SAMN07138961) | mouse gut metagenome | material: feces | host: mouse | place: China:Nanjing | collected 2016-01-25 ...
TCCTAATTGACAGTTTACTCAGCATATCTGTTGATGGTTTTTAACGATGTCTTGCCAATAATATCTCGCTGCTGGTTCTCGATCTCTTGCTTGTTTTTATCCAGTCGTTCGGATCCCGTCGGATAAATAGGCTGCAGAATATCATATGCCGTCTCGCGTTCGTTGGCGGGGGCTTTGGAGTATATGTTTACCAGCTCGTCAAGCTTGGAATCACGGAAGAGAGACAAAGCAACGGACATAGGCGAACTGTCCGCTATGCCTTTCAGTTCTTTCAACGATTCTGTTATAACCGCCCTACCTTTGTCAGGACTCGTGACCATCTCGTCGAGTCCGCGACGATGATAGTCGTAAAGAAGATTGCGGATGCCGGATGTATTGGTGTCGGTATAACTGCTCAAAACTGCCGCACGGTTCTTGGTGTCTTCAAAAGTTCGCCATCCGACCTCTCCTATGGACTGTGCCTGCTGCACAATGCTCTGGGCACGGTCATAGAACGGCTGTCCCCCCTTGGGCGAGAAGCTGTCGAAATCTATGGCAAGAAAAAGATTGGCATAATAGTCGAGTATCGCTGTGAGGTTATTGTCTACTGTATTCTCATTGTAAATCAAGGGGTCTCCCTCCCTGTAACCGAATTCGACTTTGGTATCCCGGAAGTTGAAAAGCGTCGTGGTGTATGTACTGTTGTACACAGGCCGCGACAGCTGAAGCTGCAACTCACCCTTTATCCTGTCATCGGAATACTCCGCTACTGTAAGAAACAGACGGCATTCTATCTTCTCGTTCGGACTGAAGACCGCATTACTGAATTTTGTTTCGTTCATATAGGTTGAGATCCCTTCCTGCAAAGCGTCGAACACATTCTTGTTGGTACCCTCGATTTGCTGTGAATTGACCTCGACAGTGCAGTTGAGCTCCTGAGCTTCGACTGCATTCACCCATATAAGTGCCGCAAACAATAAACCCAATAATCTTCTCATGATAATATTTCAGCAATAATATCCGCAGCCACTTCCCTCTTGCTCTTCAACGGGAATGACCTCTCGGTTCCATCCTTGCGAAGAATTGTCACTTTGTTGGTATCAGTGCCAAAACCGGCTCCTTTGTCCTGAAGCGAGTTCAGCACAACCATGTCAAGATTCTTCTTTCTGAGCTTTCCGAGTGCGTTTGCATGCGCATTGTCTGTTTCAAGCGCAAAACCTACAAAGAGCTGACCCTCGCGCTTTACGGATGCAAGCGTAGCCGCGATGTCCGGATTCTTCACAAGGCGAAGCGACATCTCCTCAACTCCCTCACGTTTAAGTTTGCTCTCCGCACGTGATTCCGGACGATAATCGGCGACAGCAGCTGCGAATATGCCCATATCGGCATTGGCGAATGGCTCACGCGATGCCTCAAGCATCTCCTCTGCGCTCTCCACGTCAATCCTGTGTATATTGGGATTTGCGGTTTGCAACGCAACCGGACCGCATACAAGGGTAACCTCGGCACCCCGTGAGGCACACTCCTCGGCAAGCGCGAAACCCATCTTGCCGCTGGAGTAATTGCCTATGAATCTCACCGGATCAAGTTTTTCATAGGTCGGGCCGGCGGTAATCGCCACTTTTTTGCCGAGCATATCACACTGCTTCATAAAAAAACGCTCGATGCGGGAGAATATATTCTCCGGTTCCTCCATTCTTCCTTTTCCTATGAGATGACTCGCAAGCTCTCCGGCGGCAGGCTCGATTATTTCAACGCCATATGATTCAAGCGTAGCGAGATTGCGCACCGTAGAGGGATGCGCCATCATGTCGAGATCCATCGCAGGCGCTATCATCACATGCTCTTTGGCTGAAAGATATGTCGTGACCAGCATATTGTCGGCAATGCCGTTCGCCATTTTTCCGATAGTGGATGCAGTCGCGGGCGCGATCACCATAAGGTCTGCCCAGAGACCGAGGTCAACGTGACTGTGCCACTCCCCGGTGTTTGCGGTGAAAAACTCGCTTACCACTGGTTTTCCGCTCAACGAGGAGAGTGTTACCGGAGTGATGAATTCTTTCCCAGCCGGGGTGATCACCACCTGAACCTCCGCACCTGCCTTGACAAGCAGGCGGAGCAGAGTAACCGACTTGTAGGCGGCGATGCCGCCGGTAATGCCGAGCACTATGTGCTTACCTTTCAATATCGATTCCACGGCTGCCTTTATTTCTGGTTTCTGCATTCCGCATAAAGCACGGAAATCACATCCTTCGTATTCTTTGCAAAATCACCCTGCATCATCCATGTGTAGAACGAAGGTTCTTTGCGGAACACCTCTTTCACCGGCTTTCCCTTGTGCTTGCCGAAATTGAATACAGGCACATCGTTGTCATCAAGCACTATACGCGCCGAGAGATCAACACTTTTGCCGGACCTCGAGAATTCCGCGAGTTTTTCCACATCATTCTCAAGATCAGGATAACGGTCAAGCTGACCCAGAAGAACCTCATAAGTCGCCTGAGTGTCGGCAAGGGCGGAATGTGCGTCGGCGAGATCGCGTCCGCAATAGAACTTGTATGCGGCTACGAGCGTGCGCTGCTCCATCTTGTGGAAGATATTCTGCACATCTATGAATTTACGCCCGGCAACCTCAAAATTCAGTCCGGCTCTGCCAAACTCCTCGATAAGCAGAGGAACATCGAACTTATTGCTGTTATATCCGGCAATGTCACACCCCTCGAATATCTCGAGAAGAGCTTTGGAAATCTGGCGGAACGACGGCTCGTCTTTCACCATCTCGTCGGTGATGTGATGCACGGCTGTCGCCCCGGGCGGTATGGGCATGCCGGTATTGAGCCTGCGGGTCTTGGACTCCGTATGCCCATCGGGATAAACTTTGATATAACTCAGTTCTACTATCCTGTCTCGGGTTATATTGGTACCGGTGGTTTCCAGATCAAAGAAAATCAGCGGTCTCTTAAGATTCAGTTTCACTATATCTATTTTATGTTCTAACACCCCGGGGCTTATCCTCTCCCCTTTCGGAATTTACCGGCAGACTGCCTTTAAAGCACCTGCATCGGCATCTGGATAATCACTACATCCTCTCCTTCCTGCTGCTGAAGCGGCGTGTAGATTCCGGGACGTCCGGGATCCGACAGCTTGAACACCACTGAGTCATCATGGAGGTTGTTGAGAATCTCTATCATGAACTGTCCGTTGAAGCCGATGGTCATGGTGTTGCCTTCGTAGCTGCAGTTGACGCGTTCTTCGGCAGATGTGCCGTAGTCAAGATCCTGAGCATGGAGAATGACCTCGTTGGGCTGAATGTCGAGAACCACAAGATTTGAGCTCTTTGCCGCGAATATGGACACGCGACGCAGTGCCGTAAGAAGCGAAACCCGGTCAATCGTCATCTCAAAGGGATTCTCCTGAGGAATCACACGATTGTAATTGGGATAGTTGCCGTTGATGAATAGACACGACAACAGATAGTCGCCAAGCTCAAAGGTAGCGCCTTTGGAATCGAAAACAATCTTTACATCACCATCCTCCTTGCCGATTATGCTTTTGAGAATATTCGCCGGCTTCGAGGGGAGAATAAATGACCCTGTGAATCCGGGAGCGGACTCTGAATTGATATAGCGCACAAGCTTATGCGTGTCTGAGCTGACAAAGGTCACGTCGTTCTCATGAATATCCCAGTATATACCGGTCATAATTGGGCGCACTGTGTCGGCGCTCACGGCAAACAGAGTGTTGTCAATACCTTTCTGAACCATCGAAGCGGGAAGCATCATTGTTTTCTGCTCCGCCTCCTGATTGCGGCGTGCCGGATATTCGGTGGCATCCACACCCATGAAGTTGAAATGTCCGTTAAGAAAACGGATATCGATCTCTTTTGTCTCGTCGTTTATGTAGAACGTAAGGGGCTGGCTTGAGATTTCCTTCGTGATTTCGAGAAGTCTCTTGGCTGACACGGCGATTGCACCGTCACCCTCGCTCTCGGTTATTGTCATATATGCCGTCATCACATTCTCCTGGTCACTGCCGGTTATGCTCAGACGGTCGCCCTCCACTTTCAGAAGAAAGTTGTCGAGAATCGACAATGCATTCTTTGCATTGATCACTTTGCTCACAGCCGAAAGTTGCTGCTGGAATGTCTTTCCCTCTACGTTAAATTTCATATCTTGTCTTGTTTTTGTTCAACTTGCAAAGATAATCAATTTGCACGTAGATTCAAACTTTACAACCATAAAAATCCCTTAATTGCAAAAAAACAGACCCGTCCGGGATACGGACGGGTCTGCCACATATGCAGTCGGATTTTTATTTGTCTTCCTCTTCGGCTATAACCTCAACCTCGATGGGCTGCTCCACCTCTTTGTGGAATTTAACTATAGCTGTGTGAACACCTACTGTCTTGATAGTATCCTTGAGGTTGATGATCTTGCGGTCGATCTCATGACCGAGCTTTGCAAGAGCCTCGGAAACCTGAGCGGCACCCACGGAACCGAAGATTGTGCCTGACGCACTTGTCTTCGCTGTGATTGTCACCTTTACGCCCTCGAGAGCAGCAGCGGCTGCCTGTGCGTCTTCAAGAATCTTGGCAATCTTGTGCGCACGCTGTCTCTGGTTCTCGGCAAGCTGCTTGAGAGCCGCTTTTGAAGCCACGATGGCAAGACCCTGAGGGATAAGATAATTGCGGCCGTAACCGTCTTTTACCTCAACCACATCATCCTTATAACCTAAACTGGCTACATTCTCTTTGAGTATTACTTTCATTGTGTTGTTGCTTTTATCAGGTTAGAAAAATGATTATTTCATCAAGTCGGTCACATAGGGAAGGAGAGCAAGATGGCGGGCACGCTTAACTGCCTGAGCAACTCTTCTCTGGAACTTGAGAGATGTTCCGGTGATACGACGGGGAAGTATCTTACCCTGCTCGTTGAGGAATTTCTTCAAGAACTCGGGATCCTTGTAATCGATATATTTGATACCGCTACGTTTGAAACGGCAGTATTTTTTCTTTTTAGTATCTACCGTAAGGGGGGTGAGATAACGGATTTCGTTGTTTGCTGCCATGATTATGCCTCCTTTACTTCTGCTTTAGCCTCTGCCTCTGCGGGTTTCTCACTTGCTTTGTTTGCTCTCAGGTTACGACGCTTTTCTGCGTACTCAGCTGCGTATTTGTCAAGACGGAAAGTCAAGAAGCGGATAACGCGCTCGTCACGACGGAAAGCAGTCTCGAGTTTCTTAACGATAGTGGGCTCACCCTTGAACTCTACCAGCACATAGAAGCCGGTGGATTTCTTCTGGATAGGATAAGCGAGCTTGCGCAGACCCCACAGTTCTTCATTAACGATCTCGGCATTGTTTGCCTTGAGAACGTCTTTGAATTTTTCTACCGCTTCCTTCATCTGGTCGTCAGACAAAACGGGAGTTAAAATGAAAACGGTCTCGTAGTTATTCATACGTTTTGTAAATGATTGATTTGTAATAAAATATTTACGGCGGTTTCCTTGCGAGACCATCGCTCACACGAAAACCGCCGCAAAGTTAACACTTTTTTTTCAAATACACAACATTTGAATCGATCTTCGCCCGAAGGTCACTTACCGCGTTTGGGTTTGAAGTCGAAACGGTAGTGCACTGACAGCATCAGGTAGCGGGGAAGCACGGTGTTGAGGGTCTGCGTGCGTCCGTTGGCATTCACCGTGTAGTTGAAACCCTTGTTCTGGTTCAGAATGTCTTTCGCGTCGAGAGATATGCGCCACACTCCTTTGTTGATTTCATAGCCCAGGGTGGCGTTCCATACGCAGTCGGTGGTGTTCATCGATTCATCAATACATCCGTAGCGTTTCATGATTCTGAATTCCGAGTCCACTCTGAAATTGAAAGGCAACGCGACGTGCCCGTACAGTCTGCCAAACCAGACACCGTTATTGAGTCGCGTTGGCAGGACACCGGCGGAATGAGTGTTGTTTACATCAATACCGCCATTAACCGACAAGAGGCATTTCTCTGTGCGATAACCAAGACCTATGTCTTCCTGCAATGCGTAATTGCGCACCTTCTGCGGAGCTGGGTCTGCATCATAACCTATCATATTGGAATAATTCGATATAGACCCGCTTACAAAGTTGGATATATTGAAAGCATCCGAAGGTCCGAAGCGATAGTAAATGCTGTGATACAAATCCATATCGCTGTTGCCCGAAATATTATAGGTCTTCATGGTGCGCACACCGGTCCGCGAATCGTAGCGGTAACCGCTCACGAAATCATTGTCCTTGAATACGGCATGGAAAGACACATATTGCGAAAGCTTTTTATCAGGAGCATGCCGGAATGTCAGATTCACTGTATGCGTGGTGGAATTCTTGAGATCCGGATTGCCGACCCATATGTTAAGAGGATCCGAGGTGTTGCGCACATCCACGAGATTCACAAGATTCACAGCTGTCTGATCTATTTTATAAGAAGCCCGCAGGAACCAATTCTTTGCATCCCAGAACACGCTGCAATCCTCAAGCCGGAACCGGAGATATGCCCTGTCGGGAGTGGCGAACGTCTCTCCGCGATGATAGAACAGATGCTGGTCTTCGAAATAGAACTGAGGCTGCAACGCCAGCTCAAGCTTGCCGCGTTCATACTTCTTCTTGTACGCCCATTTTATCTTGATGCGGTGCTCGTTCTTATAAAGCTTGCTTGTGTAGCTGTTTGCGAAATCCGGCACCGGAATCATCCCCGGCGTGAACTCTGCCATCGAGTTTTCCGCAAAAGCCTCAAGAGCGGTAATATCCGAGTTTTTACGGGTCTGCGTGTGGGCGAACTCATAGCTTGCCTGCAGATTACCTATCGGCACACGGAAATAGTATCGCGCCAGAGCCTGTATGTTGAAGCTGTAATGCGGACGCTCCGTTGTGAACTGATGCTGCAACTGAGACGATGAGGGGACTTCTCCGAAACAGATGTCCTGCAATTCCTCGCTGAAAGAACTGCTGCGTGAATACTTGCTCTGCAACTTAAAGACCATGGCATCGGGACTACCGGGAATCTTCACCCTTGTCTCTCCGTTGAACTTCGCGTCATAACCGTGACTGTTCGATTCAAGATTCTTCAGGTTGCGGTTGATCAGAGCCCTGCGCAGCTCACTGTCACTGAGAGTATATATCGACCTTACCATCTCTTTGTCAACGCCCTGCATCTCTTCATAAAAAGTAGCGGCAACGGTCTCGTCGTTGTCGCGTTTCTTATTGTAAGAGAACTGAGGTTTCAAGGTCATGTTCCACGAATCCTTCTTGAGTTTGAAATCATGGAAAGTTGACAGAGAGAAATCGCGCGCCCTCATGTCGCGGTTTGAAAAATCATAGTTGTCGGCAGTCTGAAGAAAATTCACAGCATTGGTAATGATCGTGTTACGATTATCGTTATACGAAGCATCCACATTTCCTGACGCCTCCCATGTGTGAAGGGCGTTGTCGGCGAGATAATCTATACCTCCGTTGATTTTGCGGGTGATTCCGGCGTCTTCACCGTCATAAAGCTCGAATTCCTCCTGTGTGAGTCTGTTTTTCTTATTGATATTGTTTGCATTGCCATATAGACTAAGGCGGGTATTGTTGGTATAGGACATGGTAAAAAGACGGCCGAGATAACGAGACTTGGTGCCCCCTCCGGCTTCGGCATTGATCATGAAGCCGGTCATGTAATCTTTCTTCAGCCGCACATCCATAACGTAATCTTTGTCGACATCGGCACGGTCACCTAATATGGAATCCATGTCATCCTTTTTCTCATAGACGGCAACATCCTTGACTGCATACGCCCCTATATTCTCAAGCATGACGTTCTGATCACCCTTGAAAAAAATCCTTGCCGTTAAGGAGCAGCGTTTCCACAAACCTGCCGTTGACATAGATCTTTCCACCATCCTTTATCTCGACACCCGGCATCTGCACGATCAGCGCGTCAAGCATCGAACCCTCCGGAAGCATGAAAGCATCGGCGTTATATACGATAGTGTCCCCCTTGTTGTAGAACATCACTTTGCTCGCCTTGACCGTGAAATCCTCCAGTGTCGTGACTTTCTGACGACTTAGATATATTTTCGGCACCTCTTTCTCCATATCGCGCTTGTTGAGCACAAGAGAGTATGAAAGGAAATGAGGTTCATAGCCATCCTTCGTGACCTTTATAAGATAATTCCCCGCCACACGCGGAACATTAATGGAATAGTGAGAAGTGGAATCCGACTTCAATACATTCGTTCGATTATCATAATTATAATACCTGTAACCACCTTCCACTGAAGATATCACGCTGCTGTCGGAGCGGAGCACCTCAACTTTTGTGCCTATCACATGGCGTGTAGTAAGCCTGTCGTATATTTTACCTGTGAGAGCTATGCTGTCTACTTTAGTTGCGCCGGCAGCCGATGCATCGGCTGCAACAAGACCCAATATAACGATGAGCAACGCACGGAAGAAAGAAAAAAACTTGTTCATGATGTACTTTGATATCAAACGGCTTATTGGCATGACACCTGTCTTCACGCCATCAACGACAAAATTAGTAAAAAATTCCCCTCACCCAAATATATTACGCAGAAATACCGAAAATGTCACAAAATTTTTCTAAGGTCGGTGTTGAAGAGCTGTTTGCCGTCACGGCATATGAAAACCTGCTCCTCTTTCCCCTTTGTGAGATTGCGAAGCCACAGCACGGCATTCGCCGGAACATCATACGTGATGTCGAACCCTTCGGCGGTCTTTTTCCCAAGCGATTTCCATTCGTTCCGGTCGAAATAGAACAGTTCATACTCCTCGCCCGGAACAACATAATTGTCGTCATTGCGAGGAATGATGAAGATACTGTTGACATCCTTGTCGGAGTCTATCCCAAACACCAGATCCCGGTATCCGACCTGGTAGTTTGTCCACGTCAGTATGTCTCCGTCTACGAGCTTTTTCTTACCCGCCGTGAGATTGTCAGTGATCACCGTCATAGGCAGGCGTTCCCGTGCAAGGGAATCAACGGACGCCATCACTTCCCCTATCTGGGAACGTTGGAGGGGAGACGGAAGAAGACGCACGTACCTTTCCTTGTAGTCCATACTCACGGGAATGCAGTGGAAGCTATGAGCCGGCATGGAGGAGATGCTGTCAATATCGCGCCAAGGTCCCGTCGCGTTTGGTCCGGTCTGTATCCGGATGCCTATGACCGAGCTCATGCGTCCCGTATGGTGTAGCCAGAATGGCATTTTACGTTTCATGGTCAGTCTTTCCCCGCGGGCAACATCCGGAACGAACTCATGTACGTTCCCGTCACTTTTCAGCATGAATGGATTCCCGCATGTGCTGTACCCGTTGCCTTCGCGGGTAACCGGGAAATATATCAGGTCTGGCTCTATGTCTCGGAACACGGCTTCTCCTCCCGCATTTTTATCCGCAACGTCTACCGGTCTGTAACCGTCAGGTGTAAAAAGACCGAGAAACACAGTGCCGGATTCTCTGTTAGTCTTTACCACTGCCTCGTTATGACCGAAATATTCTGCCGTAACATCCTTCAGTCTGGGACTCAATAATTCGGCAGGGACATCGGGAATGGAGGCAAGCCTCTTTATCCTGTCGGTGTTTACCGCCCACGACCTTCTGTAGATTTTCCCTTTCCGTCTCCCGTCATTGTGAACGGAGTCTCGGGTGGGAGGGAAACGGTCATTGTCGAACATCCGGAACCTGTTGTCTTCGGTGTCAAGCACCACGCACCATTGATGCGGAGTACCGTTGTCGGGAGAGACAATTATCTCGTCAATGGTCACGGGAATACCGAATGCCCGCAGGGCATACACGGTGCGGTCGCAGTCTTCGCGACAGAACCCGACGGGAGCTGTCAGAAGACCTGTGGCAGGTCGATGGGGCGTTTTCAGCTTGTTGTTGTAATGGATCTCGCCCAACGCCTTCGAGACAATTGCGGCTGCGGAGACAGCATCAGGCGCGGAATCGATTTTGTCTGAGAGGGAATCATATGCCGCACGATATGCCTTTCGCCATTCTGTCAGCGGTTCGTCACCGATGCGGTAAGGGAGCAGCAGTTCGCAGAAATCTGACAATGAAAGATCTCTGTTCCAGCTGCATTTCTCTTTCTGTTCCCAAGCATCATCAAAATTTCTTATGAGATAGTCTGAGGTCAACGTCTGTAAGTCAGCAGTTTTCCGACGCAAAATTTTCTCGTATCTCTTGCCGGAAGCGAGTTGCACCGAATCAAATTGCCAGCTGCGGTTGGGACGCGGCAGCTGATGATATAAATTTTCAATAGAATCGAGACCAAATCCGCTGACCGCATATTGCCCGATCATACCTCTTATGAGATATGATGCAGCCTCTTTTTTCTCTCCGTCATACCGGTCAAGAAATCGACTGATTTCTCCGGCGTTGTCACCAGCATCCGACAATGCTCGCTCCTGCATCGCCGAATCTGATATGGAACAACCCTGAAGAGTTATTAACAGCCCAAATATAATTATCGTAACTATTTTAGTTTTCACTCCGCTATATTGTATACACGGCTAAAAGACTCTGTCCCTTATAATGCTGCCGATAGATCAACGTGGTTGTTTTGTCGTTATGTGGTTCGAAAAACATATAACTAATTACTGTAACATCAATTTTATATCGTATTTATAAATATATTCATTATCTCCAAGTGGATTGAAAGCATATAATACACCGTTTTTGTCGACATACATGGCAGATGCAATGACCGGCAACTTGATTCTTGAACATGGTTTCATGTCCGAATCAAAAATCTGAAGTTCAGAATGCCCGATATTATCTCGGTAGTCTTTTTCTTTAAGTCCATGATACAAAAAAATCAGCTTGTCACCCCAAAGCTGTACTCCACCATAAGAACGCGGGATATTGCCTCGCCATCTACTACTCATTGAGTTAATATCATCCAGTTCAGAACCGACACATATAGTTTTCCCTATCGATTGATCATATAAGGAATAGACTTTGATCTGATTCAATGTTATGTTTGCTTCCGCTACAAGCGAATCATTTTTAAACGGCAGAACTAAAAATGACAAAATGTTATGATCAATTTCTTCTATTTTAGGAATTACATTCCCAATGTTTACAGCCTGCCTGTTCCCTTCTGCATGAAGTATGTATCTTTTAAAGCCACCCTCACCATAATCTCTGTATATCATCAATGAATCGCCACTTGCCAATGGAATAATATCTTTAACAGATTTGAAATCTTTGGGAAATGAACGATTTTCTATGATTTCTTTCCCCTCCTGTATTGAAGAAGTAATATTGAGCAAAAACACTTCTTTATCCGGATTATACTTCATACAGGCATAGAGACTGTCATTATGCGTAAAAAAACGCTGTATCGTCGGAGACATGGCATATTCTCCCGGACCTTGCCCTTGTTTGAACAAATCAAGAATCTTATGTCCGGTTTCCAGCGAATAGAGACCCATATAATATTCTTGATTTGAATTTATACCCATCAAAAGGGCATCAACTCCTTTAATGCTTACTACGCCCTCGAAGTCAGATAGAGCCGGTTTATGCTCAGCTAAGGAATATTCATTAGGGAAGGTTTTAACATATTCAACATCACCGCACTCATCATACGATGGCGTGCTGCCGCAAGCCGCCATCAAGACGACAAGCGACAGCAAATATAGGTAACCAAAAGCTTTTTCTTTCATGAGCACCAGTCATGTCTATTAAACAGATCATCCGTTGCATCATCCTTCTCTTCACAAGTAGAGCATATTACTACGCTGGCCCCTTCCTCATAATGAGTTGATGTATAACATTTATATCGACTGCCATCTGCATCACTCTCACCACTCACAAGAGCTTCAACATTTGCCATCTGAATATCAGACATTACATCTTTCTGATGCGCATTCACTCCAACATAGACACTGATGCCTATTACTGCCGCTATTGCAGCGAAAATAATTGTTTTCTTCATTCGAAAATTTTTTAATGATTAAAATTTATTTTATGAATCCTTGGAGAACAAGCCTCTCCGGATTCGGTCTCTCTTTGAACCAGACATCAGCATAGCGGTGGAACTGCTGCGGAACGGAGTCGGCAACATAACTGATTTCAATATCCGCATATTCTCCGCTTTTCAGTACTTTCCAGTCAACTTTGGTGCTGATACAATGACATGACGGGGTGATCTCCTGTAATGTCAAATCTGACTTTGTGTCATTATTAAATCTGAAACGTTTGGTTATTGTGTCTCCCTTGCTGACCACGCCTATGCCGCGTACCGGATTCTTACAGATCTGTTCTTCATCATCTCCCTGCGTCTTTCCGTCATTGAGGGAATCAAAGATAAGGCGAGCATACAACTCCTTGATCTTTGGATTATACACCGGATTCCCCAATGCTACAACTTTATTGTCACCGTCAATAAGGAAAGTTTGATGTTCCAGTTTGGAAGGAAGAGGATTGGCTTTACTGAAATATCCTGCGGAATCTATTGCAAACGATTGATGAAAGCTATTGTTTTTCACGAGTTTTTCAATCTCCTCCCGCTTGTCGGAACCTACTATCATAAGGAAGTTGACATCAACATCGGGAGAGGATTTGAAACTGTTGATCACCTTTTCCCAATCCTTGAGTTTCATCCGGCAGTTGGTACATCCGGTGGAATCGACATAAGTGACGATCTTGAAATCGGCGGCATCGAAATCGTAATCCACGGGGATGTTACCTACCTGAAATCCAAGTCCCTCTGGTATTACGATTTCCTTGCCAACCCATTCCGCAACAATATCCTGCTGCTCCTTGTTTGAGCCCGAACAGGAGATCATTGCCAAAAGTGATAACTGCATCATTAAGTTTAAGACAACGTTCTTCCGCATAATAGTAAATTCAGAATGTAGCCGAATATATTCCCGATTCCGTAATTACTGAAACTTTAAAGGATGTTGTTGAATAACTCCCAACATTGATTATATGACCACATGACAATTCGGCAGTTTCATCTGCTATTACCTCACCGGAAACAGCATCCACGAGCCGAACCTCAGCGACTGTCTCTACTGTGCTATAAACCACAACTTCATTTCCATCATAAGTGAAATAGAACTGTGAACGCGATGGTTTATGAGGATAGTTTGGTAGTTCAGGATCAACTTCCTTTTTAAGGAAACCTGTGATAAGTTCAGATGTGGGATCAAGATCATCAGCTTTTGCCATGTTATCGTAACAAAGCTGCAATCCCATAATTAGCATAACAACGATTAAGAACCTTTTCATGATGTTTATTTTATGGTTAGTTTTTGTTGCAAATTTTTCAGTAGATGACAAAAATTGAATTTATGCTGTTAAACATCTAATCTTTTG
>ERZ778516.2225-NODE-2225-length-13314-cov-5.475903_pt1 | contig 13314 bp, 9 predicted proteins | sample MGYA00510342_ERZ778516 | MGnify/ENA primary metagenome ERZ778516 (study PRJEB29527, sample SAMN07138961) | mouse gut metagenome | material: feces | host: mouse | place: China:Nanjing | collected 2016-01-25 ...
GGCTCGACGCCCTGAAGGCCGAGTACGACTACATGGCGGCGCTGTGGGGGGAGTTCGAGAGCGATCTGCTGCGCGTGGGCGACGTGCGCCTGGCGACGCAGAAGATCGCCGGCGTGCGCACGCCGGTGCTCGAGGAGGTCCTCTTCGAGGAGAAGCCCTACGACCTCTTCACCTCGCCCGTGTGGTACGCCGACGGCGTGGAACTCCTCAAGCGGCTGGCCCGCCTGGGTATCGAGTTCGAAGTCTACAACCGCAAGATGGAGCTTCTGGACTATGCGCGGCGCAAGACCACGCAGAAGGTCAATCTGTACGAGAAGGTGCAGATCCCGGGTTACGAAGACGCCATCCGTAAGATCAAACGCTTCATGGAGGACGAGGAGAACCTCTCCAAGTCGGCCCAGAAGATCGTGAAAACCAAACAACAGCAGGCCGGGGAGGGCGCGATGTTATGATAGCTAAAATGTCGAAATACGACTTTGTGCTCCATGCGGCGCAAAGCGAGGATTTCATCGACCGGCTGCGCGCGCTGGGGCTCGTCGACGTCACCGTCGCGGGCTGGGAGCCCTCGGAGGAGGACCGCCGGCTACTGCTCGACATCGAGGGCGCGGCGCGCGCCGCGGAGACGCTCCGCAGCTGGAGCGCTGCGCACGACGGCGTCCGGGGCGTGCCCTACGCCTCGGGCGAGGAGGCCTACGCCGCCTATGTCGAGGCGCAGCGCGAGGCCGCACGCCTGCGCGGCGAGATCGCCCGCCTGGAGAAGGCGGCCGACGAGCTGCGTCCGTGGGGCGCCTTCGACGCGTCGCGCACGCAGCGTCTTGCGGACGAGGGGATCGTGTTGCGCTACTTCTCGGCGCAGGCCTCCACCTACGACAAGTCGCTGGCCGAGTGGGGCGAGCGGCACACGATCGTCGAGGTCGCGCGCAATGGCTCTATGGTGTGGTTCGTGGCCGTGACGGCTCCGGGCGAGGAGGTCTACCTCGACGCCCAGGAGATGAAGGCCCCGGCGATGGACATCCGCGAGGCGGAGCGCCGCATCGCCGACGAACGCCAGCAGCTGGCGCGGCTCGACGAGGTATTCGCCCGTGCCGCTGCGTCGACGGAGGCCATCGCCGCCTACGGCTGTCGGCTGCGCGAGCGGTTGCAGGGCGTCAAGGTGCTCGCCACGGCGCAGCAGGCCGCCGACGGCCACCTGGTGGTCATGGAGGGCTGGGCCGAGGCCGCCACGTCGGCCGCGGTCGACGCGCTGCTGGAGGAGTATCCCAATGTGGTGTGGCTCAAGAGCGACCCCACGCCCGAGGACGACACCCCCGTCAAGCTCAGCAACGGCCGCTTCGCGCGCATCTTCGAGATGGTGGGCGACATGTACGCCCGCCCGAAGTACGGCACGCTCGACCTCACCCCCTTCTTCGCGCCGTTCTACATGCTCTTCTTCGGCATCTGTCTCAACGACGCCGGCTACGGACTGGTCCTGCTGGCCATGGGTCTCTTCCTGCTGCGCAAGAACCCCGCGCAGGGGATGATGCGCCGCGCCGCGTGGTTCGCCACGATGTGCGCCTCGGCGACGATCCTCTTCGGGCTCTTCTGCGGGTCGTTCTTCGGTCTGAACCTCAAGGAGTACTTCCCCGACGTCCCCTTCTTCGACTTCCAGGGGCGGTTCTTCTCGGTGGCGCTGGCCATCGGCATGGTGCAGATCCTCTTCGGCATGGCCATCAACGTGTGGGTCGTCACCCGCTCGTTCGGCTTTAGGTATGCGCTGGGCGCGTTGGGCTGGTTCGTCATCCTGCTCGCGGGTTCGGTGGCCGCCGGCCTTCCGATGCTCGATCCGGCGTGGACGATCCCCGGCTTCAGCGCCTCGTCGCCCGCCTTCTACGGCGTCGTGGCTCTGGGCGCGGTGCTCATGCTGCTGCTCAATACGCCGGGCCGCAACCCGCTGGTGAACCTCGGTTCGGGACTGTGGAACTTCTATAACAACCTCACGGGTCTGCTGAGCGATGTGCTGTCGTACATCCGTCTGTTCGCCATCGGTCTGTCGGGCGGCGTGCTGGCGCTGGTCTTCAACTCGCTGGCCGACGGCTTCGTGCCCGAGGGGGCGAACATCGTCGTGCGCATCCTCATCATGCTGCCGATCCTGCTGATCGGCCACGGCATCAACCTCTTCATGTCGACCATCTCGTCGTTCGTCCACCCGATGCGTCTCACGTTCGTGGAGTTCTACAAGAACGCCGGCTTCGAGATGGCGTCGCGCTCGTTCGACCCTCTTCGCAAAATGGATCAAACAAACGAATAACAAACAATAAAAAACCTTTTTTGAATTATGGAAACAACTGCTTTGGTAATGGCCTACGTCGGCGTCGTGCTGATGGTGGGTCTGGCCGGTATCGCATCGGCCGTGGGTACTTCGATCACCGGTCAGGCCGCCGTGGGCGCCATGAAAAAGAACAGCGGCGCGTTCGGTAGCTACATGATCCTCTCGGCCCTCCCGGGTTCGCAGGGTCTCTACGGTTTCGTCTGCTTCTTCATGGTTCAGGGCTTCCTCTCCTCGCCCTCGATGCTGCAGGCTGCCGCCGTGCTGGGTGCCGGTATCCTCGTGGGTATGGTCAACCTGGCCGCCTCGATCTACCAGGCCAAGGTCTGCGCCAACGGTATCGCGGCCATCGGCAACGGCCACGACGTGATGGGTAAGACGCTTATCCTGGCCGCTTTCCCCGAGCTCTACGCCATTCTGACGGTCGCCGCGACGTTCCTCATCGCCAACATCGTGCGCTAAGCGCCGCCGACCGTTTTCGGACGAAAGACGCCCCGCAGCTCAGCTGCGGGGCGTCTTTTTGTGCTTGTTCGTGGGGAAAAACGGGGCGTTCGTTGAAAAAATTTCCAAAAAAGGCGCGCATGTGCTACTTTTGAGCCTGTTTTAGACAAGGCGTTTGAGATGAAGTTATCGCGATTGGTATTTCTCCTCGCAGCCGCGGCCCTCGCCGCGGCGGGCACCTCGTGCCGCGACGCGGAGCCGGCCTCCGATCTTCCGGCCCGGCAGGTGGAGGTCTCGATCTGCATTCCCGAAACGCGCACGGCGCTCGACGACGACGGCCTCTCGACCCGCTGGGAGAAGGGCGACCGCATGGCGCTGTGGGCCTATGCGGGCGACAAGGAGGCCTTCGCGAACGCTCCGTTCGTCTACTACGGCGGCAAGCCCGGCAGCGGAAGCAAGGCCCTCTTCACGGGCTCGGTGTCCGCGATGCAGCCGGGCACCTATACTTATTACGCCGCGTCGCCCGTGCCTGCCCGCGTCGAGGGGACGCGCGTGAGCTACGACCTGCCCGCGGTGCAGGACGGCGCCTGGCACGGCGAGCGGGACGTGCTGCTGGCCTGCGCCGAGGCTCCCGAGCTGAAGGAGAACCGCGATGCGGCCTCCGACATCAACCCCCTCGACCTGCGCTTCCGACACAAGGTCCACGCCGTGAAGGTGACCATCCCCGCGGGGCGCAACCGCTTCGGACGCCCCGTCAGGCGGCTGCGCGTGGAGTTCCCGCGCCCGGTCGCCGGTCGCCTGACCTGGGACCTCGCGGCGCAGGACGACGCGCCCTCGATCGAGCCCGTGTCGAACGCCGTGACGCTGGAGTTCGCCCGCCCGGTGGGCGAGGGCGACAGCTTCTGGCTCTTCATAGCCCCGGGCGACATGACGGGCGGCGCGGTGCGCTTCACCGCCACCGACGGGGAGGAGTTCTCGTGGCCGATCGAGACCGCCGCCTTCCGCAACTGCGCGGCGGGCGAGATCACCACCGTCACCCTCACCGTTCCGGCCCTGCGGCCCCAGATCGACTACCGGCTGACGGTCGACCCCGCCCAGCTGGGCGAGGCGGTGACCGAGATCGATGCCGTGGAGCTGCCCGATGGGTATAGCTTCCCGAGCCTCGACCTGGCGCTGCGGCGCGCCGAGCGGCTCCGGGCCAACGGCGACGGCACCTTCGCGCTGCGGATATTCGAGGACATGAGCGGCGATTTCCCCGCCGAGCTGGGGCTCACGGTGGGCTCGGCCAATACCGTGGGGGTGGTCGGCGAGCTCGGCACGGGCCAGTGCACCGTCAGCGGCGTCACGGCTTCGGGTTGCACGGTCAAGGCGCCGTATCTGTTCTATGAGAATTTCAGCGGGGTGGGCGACCATTCGACCGAGAACGCCGCCCTGCTTACCGACTGGGGCCTTTACGGTTGGAGCGGTGCCCGCGCCGCCACCGTGGCCGCCACCTGCATCATGGCCAACTGTCATGTCTCCACCCATTCGGGCATCACCGACTCGCGCTCCCGCGGGCGTGTAGATACGGCGCCGATGCCGATCCGGGCGGGAAAGACGCTCGCCGTGTCGGTCTCGTTCGACATGGGCTACGACACGCAGAACGGAGCGCTCGGGACGGGCGCCGGCAACAGCACGGCGACCTGCACTTTCGGCCGCACCAATGCCGCCGCAGGCCCGGCGATCGACGCCGACGCGGCATTCGCGCATGCGGTCTTCTCGGATCGGTCGGTGAGCGGCCTGTCCGATGCGAACAACCTGCCCGACAAGCTGACGGGACAGCGCGTTCCCGGCTGCGGCTCCTCGTCGCGCCTTTCGTGGCAGATCTACACCACCAAACGCAGCTGGGGTGCGACGACTACCAACGTTACCTATCGTTGCCATATCGACAACATCCGCGTGACGATCGTACAGTGAAAAACAACAAGAACGAACATATGAAAAGAATGCTTGCAATAGGTGCCGCGGCGGCGCTGCTGCTGGGTGCCTGCTCCAAGGGCGAGGTTCCCCCCCCCGAAGAGGGTGAGGCATACGGCACGCTGGCCATCGACGCCTCGTGCGTCGCGGCCGTCGACGCCGTGACGCGCGCCCGCGTCGAGCTTCCCGACCATGTCGCGGTGCCCGATCCGCAGGATATGACGATGCGCATCTCCAGCACCACGCCTGGGCTGAACTACAACCGCGTGTGGGCCCGCGTGGGCAACTACGACGTGCGCAAGGACCAGCTGTTAGAGGGCGAGTACTCCCTGGAGATCTACTCGACCAAGACGTGGCAGGGCGTGGACCAGATCGAGGAGGGGGCCGACAAACCCTACTTCGAGGGCACGGTCTCGGGCATCGCCATCGTGCGGCGCACGCAGACCCCCGTGACCGTGCGGGCCGCGCTGGCCAACACGATCGTGCGTATCGAGTTCACCGACAGCTTCAGGAGCTACTTCGCCAACGGGGCGACCTTCACGCTGAAGACCGCCGCCGAGAACGAGTTCACGGTGAGCTACACGGCCGACGATCCCGCGGTGGCCGACACCTGGTGGTATGTGCGTCCGGGCAAGCCCTTCACCATTACGGGCCGCGCCACCAAGCAGACCCCCTCGGCCACGGCCGACCCCGAGACCGTGCGTTTCAACCCCGTGGAGAACGCGGCGCCGCAGCCCGCGACGCTCTACACCTACCGCTTCGACATCTCGGGCGTGGGCAGCACCGGCCCCGGCGGCGTGACGATCACGCTCAACGGCGAGCCCGTCGACACGGAGGTCGTCGACGAGGAGCTCAACCCCGATTCCAAACTCTAATCCATCGAGCCAAGATCATGAAAACCCTGTTCAAATACTTCGCAGCCATCGGCCTCGCCGCGGCGACGGTCGCCTGCGTGAACGAAGAGCCGAAGATCGATCCCACGCCTGAGCCGCCCGTCGACGGGCGCGATGTGGGCACGCTCGTCCTCGACGGGTCGTTCGGCCTGGTGGTCGAGTCGCGCAACGAGGAGATCGACAACACTCCGGGCGCCGGGACGCGCGCCAACGGTAATACCGACGTCAACACCTACACGGTCAAGATCCTCAATGCCGACAAGGGCTCGGAGGAGGTCGCCTCCTTCCTCTACGGCGAGCGCCCGACCGAGCCGATCGAGCTGCCCGTGGGCAACTACGTGCTGAAGGTCTTCTCGGCCGACACCCCCGACGCGGCGTGGGAGGGTGTGGCCGACACCCCGACCTACGGCATCGAGAAGGCGTTCCGTATCTCGAAGGGCCAGCGCACCGAGCTGGGCACGCTGACCTGCCGTCCGCTCTCGGTGAAGGTGACGGTGGCCTACCGCCAGTCGCTCTACGAACTGCTGAGCGCCGACACGGAGGCCGACGTGGTGCTCTCGGGCGTGCACAACCTCGTCTTCGCCAAGGACGAGAAGAAGGCGGGCTACCTGCGTCCGCTCCACACCGGGGCCGACAAGGAGAACGACCTCGTCCTCTACCTCACGACCGTCTACGAGGGCAAGCAGATCACGCGCCAGCCCCTCAAGGTGACCAACAACGCTAAGGCGGGCGAGTGGCGCAAGATCACCATCTTCCTCGAGAACGGCGAGAGCGGCTCGGTGATCATCAACGCCGAGATCGAGACGTGGGTCAACGGCGAGACGATCGACGTCGACGTGCAGCAGCTGGCGACCATCGGCGAGGCTACGATCCCCGACATCGACGACCCCGATGCGCCGAAGGTCGTATGGTCGAAGAGCGACGAGCCCATCCGCGACAAGGTGGTGCTCACGGACGACTCCTACAACGAGGACGGCTACTACCTGGGCGACGCCAACGTGACGATCCACGCCAAGGACCCGATGCAGCGCTTCATGCTGGAGGTCGGGAGCGACAACGCCGACGTGAAGGCCCTGCTCGAGGAGAACGAGCTGACCGAGGAGGTCGACCTGTTCACCGTCAGCGGCAAGGCGCGCAGCCGCCTGCGTCTGTGGGGATTCCCGACGATGAACCTCAACGTCACCGACCGCACGTTCGACCTGGCGCCGCTGGTGAAGGTGATCTTCGACTACGAGGGTACGCACACCTTCCGCATGACCGTGACCGACGAGCGCAACCGCCGCTCGACCACCGAGCTGATCTTCGAGGTCAATAAGTCCGGGGGCGCCGACCCCAACATCCGCTGGATCGGCAACGACATCGACCAGCGCCACGACGTGGTGGACGGGCTCCAGGTGGAGATCCGCATCACCGCCACCAAGGGTATCCGATCGCTGATGGTGGAGATCGAAGGCGCGCTGGGTGAAGGGTTGCCGAGCGTACAGATTCCGTCTAAATTCGATTTGGTTGATCCCGAAGCGACACAAGCCGGATTGAGCACGATATTGGGCCCCTTTAATGAGGCAACGGGCGTGGGCTTCGGTTTTCCGGTTGGTGATGATGTCCGGAACCAGACCTCGATCCTCTTCCCGATCACCACCTTCATGCCGCTCATGGGCTCTTTCAAGGGCGATACCGATTTCAAGCTGACGGTGACCGACAACGAGGGCAATACGATCGCCAAGACGGTGATGCTTCATGTCAACTAAAACGGAGACTCTACGATGAAAAAAACGATCATACATCTTATGCTGTGCCTCGGTGCGCTCCTGCTTTGCGGTGCGTGCCAGAAGGAGGACACGGGGCGCGACGGTGAGGGTGCCGTGAAGGTTCAGCTGGGTCTGGGCGGGACGCGCGCCGGGATCGATCCCTCGGCCTATCCGTGGACCCAATGCGCCATCCGCGTCTACCGCTACGGCGCCGGCGAGGGCGCCGCCCGCGAGCGGCTGCTCGTGCGCCGCTACGCCTCGGTCGGGGAGATGCCCGCGTCGCTGTGGCTCGCGGCGGGCGACTACGTGATCTCGGTCGAGCTGGGCCAGCAGCCCGAGGATGCGCGGCTGGGTCTGGCGACCTGGGACCGCATGCTCTACCGCGGCGAGCGCGACTTTACGATCGTCGCCGGTCGGAGCGTCGACGTGGCGGTAGAGTGCCGCGTGGCCAACACGATCGTCGAGGTGGAGTACGACAAGACGGTTACCGATCTGTTCACCGAGGAGCTCTGGACCAATGTCGCCCTACAGGAGAAATACGACCAGCAGGAGGTGGCTGCGGGCCGAGTGCCCTACCTCGCTTTTAATAAGGAGAAAGGCCGCGGCTACTTCATCCTGCCCGAGGGGTCGGAGGCCTTCAGCTGGCGCTTCCGCGGCGTGGGCAAGATGGATGGCGAGGACAAGATCGTGATGGTCGACAAGACCAAGCACGTCTCGACGCTGCCGGGCATGTGCTACACGCTCCGCTTCAAATATTCGCCCGACCTGGGCGGTACGCTCTCCTTCGAGATAGCCGTCTCGGCCACGTGGGACGAATACAACGACAACGTGATGTTCCAGCCCTCGCCGCAGATCTCGGGCGAAGGCTTCGAGATCGGCGAACGCCAGGAGTTCGCCTCGGGGACGATCAACTACGGCATCACCGCGGTGAGCAATCTGGCCGGCGTGACGCTCAAGGTCCGCGAGGGGGGCTCGGACGAGGCGACGCGCGCCGAGCCGGCCACGTGGCAGATTCCGCTCGAGACGGGCACGCCCGAGCGCGGCATCTCGGTGCGGATGAACACCCCGTCGGACATGCTGCTCACGCTGGGCGCCGAGTTCTTCGCGCAGCTGCGCGGCGGCGATCTGGAGCTTATCTTCGAGGTGGTGGACGAGGACGGCCGCGACTCGGAGAAGAGTTCGCTCCTCCGCACGCAGGGCGTCTTCGACGCCGAGACGACCGACGCCTGGAACGACGGGGCGCAACTCCGGGCCTACGTCTTCGACGAGGCGGCCGCCGACGTGAAGATTCTCTATCGCGAGCGCGGTACGGAGGAGTGGATCGAGGCCGCCGCCGCGGCCACGACCCAGGGGGGCGTCTACGCCGCTCCGGCCACGCTCCGCCCCAACACTCCCTACGAGTGCCGCCTCCACTTCGGTCAGAAGGCTGTGAACGGCGCCTCCGAGCAGCGTATCGAGGTGCTCGGGCCGCAGGTCTCCAACGCCGGGTTCGAGATATGGACGGGCTCTTCGCCGCTGCTGCCCTACGCTTCGGACGCCGATCAGTGGTGGGACACGGGCAACCACGGTTCGGCCACGCTGAAGAAGAACGTGACGACCAACGTCGAGGATCCGCGCCCCGGATCGTCGGGCAGCACCGCCGCCAAGTTGCAGTCGCAGCATGTCGCCATGTTGGGCATAGGCAAGTTCGCCGCGGGCAATATCTTTCTGGGCAAGTATCTCGGCACGGACGGCACGGACGGCGTGATCGGGTTCGGCAAGCCCTTCGACTTCACCTACCGGCCCCGCAAGCTGACCTTCTGGTACAAGGGGTCGGTCGGGACGGTCGACTACGCAGGCGGCGCCGTGGGCAATGGGGATTCGGATGTCTCGCAGGTCTACATCCTGCTGTGCAAGACGAGCGGACCCCACGTAGTCAAGACCAGGAAGGGCAACGAGGATACTTTTCTCGATTTCAGCAAGAACTCGAAGACCATCACCTATTGTTCGGCTCCTAACGGCACGGACAGCGGCAACGACCGCACCGACGGCAAGATCATCGCCTGGGCCGAGTGGACCAACCAGGTCTCCACGGCCGAGTGGAAGCAGATCACCCTCACGCTCCACTACAACGAGGAGTACGAAGGCGAGGTGCCGACCTACCTCATGCTCACGGCCTCGGCCAGCAAGTACGGCGACTACTTCGCCGGATCGACGGGCAGCGTGATGTATCTCGACGATTTCGAACTGGTCTACTAATACGCATCGCATGACACGACGCGCAGTAAAACTTCTGGCCGTACTGGCGGGGCTCCTCCTCGCGGCGCAGCTCCGCGGGGCCGAGCCCGAAACGGCCGGATCCGGTATCGCTGGCTCCGCCCCCGCCGCGCAGGTCTCCGTCCCCGGCAGCCTGGCCGCGCAGTCGGCGGCGGAGGATCCCCGCCGCGAGCGCGGTCTGGTCGACATCTCGCACGTCTTCGTGCCCGAGGGGCAGTGGATCTTCGGCGGCACGGCCTCCTACTCGACCCATACCAACGCGAGCTACACCTTCTTCGTGGTCGAGAACATCGACTCGGAGGGCTACACCTTCAAGGTGAGCCCCATGATCGGCTACGCCCTGCGCAACAACATGGCCTTGGGCGGCCGCTTCATCTACGGCCGTTCGCTGCTGCGCGTCGACTCGGGCGAGCTGAACCTGGGCGACGAGGAGTCGGGCACCCACCTCTCGGCCGAATACTACTACACGCTGCGCCACTCCTACTCGGCGGCCCTCTTCTGGCGCCAGTATATCCCGCTGGGGCGCAACAAGCGTTTCGCCCTCTTCAATGAGATCTCCTTCACGGCGGGCGGTCACCAGAAGAAGTTCGCCGCCGACCAGCCAGTGCGCGGCACCTTCGAGACGGGCTACTCCCTCTCGCTGGGCGTCTCGCCCGGCATCATCGCCTTCGCGTCGAACACGATGGCCGTGGAGGTCAACGTGGGCGTGATGGGTGTGAGCTATACGCGGGCCCGTCAGGATCAGAACCACGTGCACGAGGCCGAGTTCAAGTCGAGCTTCATGAACTTCAAGGTCAACCTGCTGTCGATCGGTCTGGGTGTGTCGTTCTATCTTTAACTCCGCCTCACGATGAAAAGAGTGCTTTCATATATAGCTCCGCTGCTTCTGCTCGCCCTCGGGTGCCTTCCCGTGCGGGCCGCTGCCGCAGAAGAGGCCGGGACCCCGGATGCCGTGGCCGCGGCGCCGGATGCCTCGGCTGCCAGCGCGCCTGCGCCGGACGCACCGGCCATGCCCGCCGACACGTTGCAGGCGGTCGGCGCTCCCGGGCCGATGCGCACGAAGCGGCGCTTCCTGCCCACCTCGCGGCGCTTCGACCGCGAGATCAACAAGGGGCGCTTCGTCTACAAGGGGGAGAAGATGGTGGGGCTCACCGTCTCCTACGGCACCCTCTCGTCGGAGGACGCCGACATGTTTCCCGTCTTCGAGAACATCAACCTCGACGGCAACGTGATGACCGTCAACCCCTTCTTCGGCTACTTCTACCGCAACAACAACTGCTTCGGCGTGCGCTTCGGCTACACGAGCATCTCGGGCAAGCTCGACACGTTCGACGTCAACCTGGGCGACCAGAACGATCTGGACATCGACATCCCGTGGCTCGATCTGTCGAGCGAGCGCTTCTCGTTCGGCCTCTTCCACCGCTCCTACGTGGCCCTCGACGAGAAGGGGCGCTTCGGCCTCTTCGCCGAGCTCGAACTCTCGTTCTCCACGGGCGAGAACACCTTCGCCTACAAGTCGGGCGAGGCGGTCAAGCAGACCAATTCGGAGAGCATGACCCTGCGCGCGGGCTTCAACCCCGGCGTGGCGGTCTACGTCTTCCCCAACGTCTGCGCCACGCTCTCGTTCGGCCTGGGCGGCTTCAAGTACACCGCGACCGACCAGTACGACGCCCAGGGGGCGAAGATCGGCTCGCGCCGCTACTCCAAGATGAATTTCAAGCTCAACCTGGCCGACATACGGATCGGCATGAACATCCATTTGTGGAACAAGAAAAAGGCGATACGCGGATGAACCGGCTGAAACTGCTCTGCGCGGCGCTCGCGGCGTCGCTGACGCTCCCCTCGTGCATCGAGAACGACCTGCCCTACCCGGTGGTCGTGTGCGCCATCGAGTCGATCGCGGCCGAGGGGCTCGCGGGCGATCCGGCGATCGACGCCTCGGCGCGCCGCGTGACGCTGCCGCTGCTCGAGACCACAGACATCCGCGAGGTGCGGATCACCGAGGCGACCATCACCGAGGGGGCCGAGGCTTCGCTCGCCATCGTCGGGAGCCACGACCTGCGCCTGCCGCTGGCCGTAACCCTCTCGCGCTACCAGGACTACGCGTGGACCATCGAGGCGTCGCAGACCATCGAGCGGCGCTTCGCCGTCGCCGGCCAGATCGGCGCCACCGTGTGGGACGAGGCCGACCGCACGGCGCGCGCCTACGTCGGCACGGACGAACTCACGTCGGTCGAGGTGCTGGCGCTCAAGCTCGGGCCCGCGGGCATCACCCGCATGTCGTGCGCCGACGTGCCCGACCTGAACGAGAGCAACCTCTCCGCGCTCCACGACTTCACGACGCCCCGCCGCGTCGACGTGACCTACCACGGGCGCACCGAGAGCTGGTACCTCACGGTGGAGTATACCGATCTGAAGGTCGACTGGTCGCGCATCGACGCCTGGTCGCACTCCGCGTGGCTCTACGCCCAGGGGCAGAGCGACGCGCAGCCCGGCTTCCGCTACCGCGAGGAGGGGGCCGAGGAGTGGATCGAGGTCGACGCCGCGGCGATCGCGGTCGACGGAGGGTCGTTCTCGACGCAGATCCGAGGGCTCCGGCCCCAGACGCGCTACGAGGCCGTGGCGAGCTCCGACGCCGACCTGACCGAGGTGCGCAGCTTCACCACCGAGGCGGCGCTGCCGCTGCCCAACGGCGGTTTCGAGGAGTGGAGCAAGCCGGGCAAGATCGTCTATCCCTACCTGTCGGACGACGACGCCTTCTGGGACAGCGGCAACAAGGGCTCGGCGACGGTCGGCGAAACCATCTGCGAGGGCGACGCCGACGTGCGCCCCGGCTCGTCGGGCACGCGCTCGGCACGCCTCACGTCGAAGTTCGCCTCGGTGCTCGGCATCGGCAAGTTCGCCGCGGGCAACATCTTCATCGGCACCTATGCCGAGACCGTCGGCACCAACGGCAAGGTCAACTTCGGCCGTCCGTTCGCCGCCCACCCCGTGGCGCTGCGCGGCTGGCTCAAGTATACGCAGGGCAAGATCGACCGCATCGACAAGCAGCCCCCCGGGCAGACGCTCACCACAGACGACTACGACCAGGGGTCGATCTACGTGGCTCTGGGCACCTGGACGGCGGCCGCCTACGGCGGTACGGACCAGTCGCCCGTGCAGATCTACACCAAGGACCAGTCGACTTTCTTCGACAAGAACGCCCCCGACGTGCTGGCCTTCGGCGAGTTGGTGCTCACCGAGAGCGTCGACGGGTGGACGCAGTTCACCATCCCCATCGAGTGGCGGCGCACCGACGCGGTGCCGACCCACCTGATGATCGTCTGCTCGGCCTCGCGCTGGGGCGACTACTTCACCGGCTCGACGGCCAACCGCATGTCGCTTGACGACTTCGAGCTCATCTACGACTACGGCGATCTCTGATCTCCGGCCGGGGCGAGCGTGCTCCGGGCCGGCGGGCGGCGACGGCATCATGTCATAAATCGACGGGCGATCCCTTGCAGAGGGACCGCCCGTCGGCGTTGTCGGGGTAGGGCGCACTGCGTCGCCCCGGCTATTTTCGGCTTCGGTTATTTGCGGCCCCGGCCCCGGCGCGGGCGGCCGCCGCGCGGGGCGTTGTCGTGCGCCGGGCCGCCGTGTGCTGTTGCGGCGTTGTCGTGCGGGGCGTTGCCGTTCTCCGGGCCCTTGGCCGTCTCCGATCCGCGGCCCTTGTCCG
>ERZ778516.2229-NODE-2229-length-13306-cov-5.306618_pt1 | contig 13306 bp, 18 predicted proteins | sample MGYA00510342_ERZ778516 | MGnify/ENA primary metagenome ERZ778516 (study PRJEB29527, sample SAMN07138961) | mouse gut metagenome | material: feces | host: mouse | place: China:Nanjing | collected 2016-01-25 ...
AAAATCACAAGCAGAATCATGTAAACGCCCAGACACTGGATGACAAGGCCCAGCAGGACGCTTCCCATATATTTCAAAAGCGGAAGGAACGCATCGAATCCCAGATTGGCAAAGGTCTTTGCAATCATGCAGAATACGCCGGCCGGAGCCAGGCTCATAATCATATTTGTCATTTCCATCATCAGCTCGTTGCCCTGGTTAAAAATGCCCGACAGCAGCTCTGCGCGGTCACCCATTTTTGCCAGCAGCACGCCGACAAGCAGTGCAAACAGGATAATCTGGAGCATCGTGCCGTCTGCCAGCGCTCCAATCGGATTTTCCGGTATAATATTCAGTATCGTGTCCGCAACCGATACATTCTCAGCCACAGCCGTTTCGCCCGTTTCAATCGAAGACATGTCCAGTCCCACGCCCGGACGGACAATTGTGGCAACCAAAATCGCAACGGTTACCGCCAGCGCGGTCGTCACCAGGTAAAATCCAATCGTCCTGCCGCCGACCCTGCCAAGCGATTTCGTATCGCCAATCGCAGAACTGCCGCAGACAAGCGAGCAGAATACAAGCGGCACGACAAGCATTTTCATCAGGCGGATAAAGCCGTTGCCTGCTACATAGAAAATGCCGTCCACAAGAATTTCATCCCGGAAATAAGAATGCGGAACCCATAAATTCAGCACGACCCCCAGCAGCAGCCCGCCCAGCAGGCCGATGAAAATCTTTGTCGTAAGCCCCATCCTGCTTTTTTCTTTTTTGCTTTCTTCCTGCATAACTATTCTCCAATCACTTTATTTCTGCATGCCTTTCCACATATGCTTTCAGCTCGTCAAACCACTGGGGCATCGTATAGATTTCCGTCATTTTCATCATCAGGTTTTCCAGGAGTATCGATATCCTTCCCCTGTTTTCAACCAGGAAAAATCCTTTGGCCAGCGACGTATCATATCCGGCCAGTGCAAGAACCGCGGTAGCAAATTCATGCCGGGAACACATTCCTTCACAGGATGCATGGTAAATCCCATACTCTGTCTTATCCAAAAGGCAGCACAGAAAACCGGCCAGCACATCCGCACTGGTAGGGCTGCCTATCCGGTCAAGCGGTGCATCAAAGGCCGTGCCGCTCTTTCCGTGGTTTACGACATAGGAAAAATAATCTTCCTTTGCGCTTTCATTTGCTGCGCCATAAACCCAGGAGCTTCGGATAATCAGGTGCTTGGGATTCAGCTCCCTGACATAATTTTCTCCTGCGAGCTTGGATTTGCCATAAACCGACTGCGGGTCAGGCGTATCGAACTCTGTCAGGTGGCCGGACAGCCTTCCGCTGAATACATCATCCGTAGAAAGCTGGATGATTTTGGCATTCAGTCCCCTGGACGCTGCCGCCAGGTTTCTTGCGCCAAGGGCATTTACCTTAAACGCCCCGACCATATTCTGCTCACAGTAATCCGCATCCGACATGCTTGCACAGTTGATGACAATATTCGGGCGGTATACCTTCATGGCCTGCTCTACCGCTTCCATGTCTGTAATGTCCACATCCATGTCCGTGCCGACTACTTTATTATCTGTATCTTTCCGTAAAAGCTTCACCAGCGCAGAGCCAAGCCTTCCCTCCGCCCCGGTAATCCATATTGCATTTTTTGCCATCTGCCTGCCTCCTTGTTTTATCTGATGTTTTACCTGTTGTTTTTTCACGATGCTGCCCCATGCTGCGCCGTTCATAAGCACGTTTTACAGTTTTTTATCTCAAAGCACATCCTTTTTGTATGAAATGCACAAAACATAAAAATATTGTACCATGAACAGCGGCGGATTGCAAGAATTTCTAGTTCACTAGTGCTCCATCCGGGCAGAAATCAGAGTTTAGTGCTGACTGATTCGCGTCAGTGCAAGGCAAAATTTCAACGGCGATGTGGTCATCGACTAGAAATTTTAACGAAGCAATGGCGTGAATCAGGCTGTAATAAACTCTGATTTCTGCCCGGATGGAGCATTAGCAGTTTCCCGTAAATACATGCTCCACATATTCCCTGGCGGTATCTGCCAGCCGGTAAACAGCCTGTACATCCGTGGCATCGCAGCCTGCCATCTGATACCGCGGGAAAAACCGGGTTACATGCAGCACAATGTTTTGGTTTACCGATGCAATCCACTGTGCTTCTTCCCGCATCTGCGCTTCGCTGTCATTCTCACCCGGCACAATCAGCGTCGACAGCTCCACATGGCATTCCTGTGCCGCCCGCCTGATAAATGCCTTTACCGTTTCCAGGCTGCCGCCCAGCTTCCGGTAATAATCTTCCCGGAAGCCCTTTAAGTCAATATTCATCGCATCGATATAAGGAATCAGTTCTTCCAGCACAGGCAGCGATGCGCAGCCGTTTGTCACAAGCACATTTTTCATGCCCCTGTGCCGGATAAGCTTTGCCGCATCCCGCACATATTCCCATCCTGTCAGCGGCTCGTTATAAGTAAACGCTGCCCCGATATTGCCTTTTCTCCTGCAGGCAGATGCCCTGTCTGCCAGCTCCCCGGGAGAAAGATACACCGTTTTGGCATCCGCAGCTTTACACATGGAAATTTCATGGTTCTGGCAGAACGGGCATTTCAAATTGCACCCGAAGCTGCCTGCGGACAATATCAGGCTGCCGGGATAAAACATCCGCAGCGGCTTTTTTTCAATGGGGTCTAAGGCAAGCGCCGTTATCCTGCCATAATTTTTGCAGGCTATCTGCCCGCCTTCATTTTTCCGCGCCCCGCACAGGCCATACTGCCCTTCTTCAAGGACGCAGCGGTGCATGCAGGTATCACAGACTGCTTTCATGGAAACCACCTTTCGCTCTATCACATTCCAGGCTGTTTTCAGGCTCTAATAATGCCTGACCACTTCAAACCGTTCCAGCTGCACCTGCTGCCCATAGCCAATCCCGGCCTTTTGCATTGCAATCGCAATCTGGTCTTCCACGGTGTCAACGCCTTCCAGGTTCGGAAGCAGCAGCCCCCTTTGATATCCCCGGGTCACGACTACGCCATACCGCTTCACATCCAGCTCCTGCGGCGAATTTACCGGTTCCATGCGGCCGAGCACATCCACGCTGATGGACAGCCTGCCAAGCTCTCCGGGCGCAACCGGTGCAAACCTCGGGTCTTTGGCGGAGGCACTGATGGCATTATGGATAATTTCTTCTGCAATGGACGCCTGCACAGCCTGAATTGTGCCAATGCACCCGCGCAGGCTTCCCTCTTTTTTAATCGAAACAAAGACACCGGCACGTTCCCGGTACATTTCTTCCGGCAGTCCCTCTGGCACTTCGGGCTGTTCCCCCGTGCGGACATACTGTTCAATTGTCCTGCGCGCAAGCTGCACATATGCATCGGATTCTGTATTCTGTCCATTTTTCTGTTCCATTTTCATTCTGCCCCTTTCTGCAATATATTATCAGTCATCTGCCCGTACTTCATAGGTACAGATGCCATAGCCTACCCCGAACGGCCCTTCATAAGAAAGCTTCTGCGCAAGGACTTCCTGCCCGTCCAGCGCCCCTGCCAAAATCGTAAACGAACGGTGCCCGCACTCAGCTGCTTTTTCGCAGAAATCTTCCGGAAATGCCAGAAGCTCCCCAAAAGCTGCCCGTTTCATAACGTCCATAACCCGCCTGTCATACTCCGGCCCTTCTTTCGAAAATCCGTAAGGCCCGTCCGCTTTGAGCCGGTGGGATAAATCCCCGCTGGCAATCAGCACCGTCCTTCTTCCAAGAGCCGCCACTGCTTCGCGGATGCACTGGCCAAGCTCATAATGCTTTTTCAAAGACAGTCCCGAGAGCCCGATTCTGACCAGCCGGTAATGCTTCCAGTACTGGCCGGCAAAATACAGCGGCACCATCGTGCCGTGGTCCAGCTTCCTGTCCCGTTCCCCGTCCGTCCCGGCTGGCAGGCCGCGCAGCCCGGCCTGGCGGCACAGCAGCTGTACAAGCTGCGTATCACAGCCTGCCTGTATCGTTACATGCGGTGCGCCAAACCGCCCAAAGTCCCCCTGTGCACAGCTTCCGGGTGAAATATGAAAATAATCCGCATACATCGTCTGATGCGGTGAAATCACAATTACGGTTTCCGGTTTGTGTGCTGCGATTTTCCTGGCTGCTTCGTGATAAGCATCCACGGTTTTCGAAATCTTTTGTTCTTCGCCCCTGCCAATTTCCGGCACAATTAATGGCGGATGCGGCAGCATAAACGCCGCTGAAATTCCCATTCCTGTCCCCCCTGTTCTCGTGTTTTGCCATCAGCCTGTCTGTCAAAAACTGGCATCCCGCAAAAACGGATGCGGGATGCCAGGATTTCGGTAATGGCTTCAATTTTTTTCTATATTGATATAATTCAGTTTTTATTCAATCCGTTTAAAACTCAAACCGGCTCATCAGCTGAACCATGGATTCTACCTGCGCTTTCTGCTCCTCGCTGACGGCTGCCGTTTCCTGTGACGTTGCAGAGTTGTTATCCACAACCGCAGATACCTGCTGCAGGTTTGCCCTTACCTGGCGCATGCGTTCTACATCAGACTGGAGTATCTGTGCAACCTCTCCCATCCGTTCCGTTGCAACACTGGCGCTGCTCATCACCTTGTCCATATCAGCCGCGGTTTCATCTGCTATCGCAATACCGCTGTTTACGGCTGAGATTGCGGTTTCAATCAGCTTGGTTGTCTTGCCGGCCGCCTTTGCCGATTCCTCTGCCAGATTCTTAACCTGTTCTGCCACGACTGCAAAGCCCTTCCCGGCTTCTCCGGCCCTTGCTGCTTCAATCGCTGCATTCAGCGACAGCAGGTTTGTCTGGGATGCGATATCTTCAATGGCGCCGATAATCGTGCCAATCTGTTCCGAACACCTGCTGATATCCCCTATCGCAGTTTTGAGCTCCTGCATCTTATCATTTCCCTGTGAAAGGGCTTCTGCTGCCTGCGATGCCAGCACTACGGATTCCCTGGTCTTTTCGACATTGGATTCCATGCTTTCTGTCATGCTCTCAAATGCACTCACCAGTTCTGTTACCTGTCCGGCCTGGTCTGTGCTTCCCTGCGCCAGGTCTTCTGCCGCGAAAGCCAGCTGTTCCGAGCCGCTGTCAATCTGTACCGATACTTCTTTCAGCGTCGTCAGTGTCTCACGCATCTTTTCCATGATTTTCGCAAAGGAATCCTTAATGCGGATAAACTCGCCGACATAATGCTGCTCTATCTTTACCTGATAATTTCCATTTCCCATTTCTTCCAGAACATCAGCAATTTCCTGAATAATGCTCAAAAGGTTTTGTTTCATAAAATCAATGGCTGCTACCATGCTGCCGACCTCGCTGTCGTCCTGTTCCATATCCAGCGGGACGCTGAAATCCCCGTCAGCCAGCGCCGCCATCTGGTCAGATACCTTCTTAATCGGCTCTAACAGCTGCGCAAAAGCAAACCGTATCATGCATGTAATTTCTATAACGATATAAACAAAAGACGCAAGCATAAGCAGTGTCAGCACGACCTGCAAAACCCGCAGTGTTTTCTGCTGGCTGTCCTTGCGGCCATTTATTTTTTCAATCGTGCTGTCTGTCAGCGCATTAATCTGTTCTACCGCATTCTCGTACTGTTCATTAAATACCTGGTCCTGAGCTTCCTTCAGGTTTCCGCTTTCTGCTGCTGCAATCGCGGCTTCTTCCGCCGGAACCAGATTTTCCGACAGGGACGCTATCTCATTCATTCTGGCCCATTCTGCATCCGTCAGCCCGCATTTTTCTAATATTTTACGCGCTTTTTCACGGTTCTGGTTCTCGTTCAGCTCTTTCCAGTAGGAATCCTGGTATTTGGCATCTCCCGTAACCGAATAGGACTGTACGTCAAACGTCAGCGTTTTCGAGCCGATACGGTACTGGTCAAGAGCCAGCGCCGCTTTCAGCTGAAGCGACTGCATATTTGACAGCATAAAATTAAATGCTCCAAATCCCAGCAAAAGGACAATGCCGACACCAACAGATATAAATGCGCGCCTGACCAATGCCCGGAGCTGGGCTTCCTGTCCCCCGTTTCCCAGCCTGTCCTGCTTTACCTTGTTCTTGTCTTTACCCATTTGTGTTCTCCTCACTCTGTAAGTTCCCGTTTGATAATGTTATTATAAACCTATCAGGCAGAATGGGTCAAGTCCTGTTTCAGCGCTTCCAGCTTTTGCGCCGCATCTTCGAGCGATTTGCCCTTTACCCCGAAATAATATTTGATTTTCGGTTCCGTGCCGGACGGGCGGATGCAGCACCATGCATTGTCTTCCAGCTCATAATAGAGCACATTGGAAGCCGGGAGCCCGGACGGCTCTGTCCTGCCAGAGCGAAGGTCCCTGCGGATTCCTTCTTTATAGTCACGCACCGCCAGCACCTGCAGGCCGCCAAGCGCCTGCGGCGGACAGCTTCTTGCCCGGCTCATCCTATCCTGAATCTGCTTTGCCCCGTCAATGCCTTTTAAAGTCAGTGTCGCCAGCCCTTCTTTGTAATAGCCGTATTTTTCATACATTTCCAGCATCGCATCCCACAGCGTTTTGTGCTGCAGCTTGTAATAAGCCGCTGCTTCACACAGCATCATGACAGCCACGCAGGCGTCCTTATCCCTCGCATAGGTTCCGGCCAGACAGCCGTAGCTTTCTTCCAGTCCGAAAACATACTGATAGGAATTGTGCTGTTCAAACAGCTTTATCTGTTCCCCGATATATTTAAACCCGGTCAGCACCTCGATAAGCGCCACGCCGTAGTCTGCGGCAATGGCCTTTGCCATATCTGTCGTCACAATGGTTTCGATAAGAGCCGGACGCTCCGGCAGCGTGCCAGCCGCTGCGCGCTCCCGCAGGATATATTCTGCAATCAGCATCCCGGACATATTTCCGGTAAAGCTGACATATTCCCCGGTTTTTGTGTCTTTCGCATATACGCCAAGGCGGTCTGCATCCGGGTCGGTCGCTAAAACGATATCCGCACCCACTTCTTCCGCCAGCTTCAGCGCCAGCGTCCATGCCTTTTCATCTTCCGGGTTCGGATATGCCACAGTCGGGAATGCGCCGTCCGGCAGCTCCTGCTCTTTTACGACATATACCTGCGCAAAGCCAAGCTCCTTTAACACGCGCCGCACCGGCAGGTTTCCGGTTCCATGCAGCGGCGTATACACGATTTTGATATCTCCTGCAGCCTTCTGTATCAGCTCCGGGTGGATGCTCTGCTTTTTTAACTGTTCCATATACCGGTCATCGATGCTGCTGCCTATCGTTTCATACAGGCCCTGTGCCCTGGCTTCTTCCTTATCCATTGTGCGTACCTGTGAAAATTCCGTCACGCCTGCCACTTCTGCCAGTATATTTTTATCATGCGGCGGCGTAATCTGTGCACCGTCTTCCCAGTATACCTTGTAGCCGTTATATTCCCGCGGGTTATGGCTTGCCGTAATGACAATCCCGGCTATGCACCCAAGCTCACGCACGGCAAACGATAATTCCGGCGTCGGCCGCAGGCTTTCAAAACGGTACGTCTTAATCCCGTTTGCATTCAGGCAGAGCGCTGCTTCCTCCGCAAATTCCGGTGACATGCGTCTGGAATCATAGGCGATTGCAACGCCCCTGTCCTGCCCGTGCTGTGACACAATATAATTTGCCAGTCCCTGGGTCGCCTGGCGCACCGTATAAATATTCATGCGGTTCGTCCCCGCCCCGATTACGCCGCGCAGGCCGCCCGTGCCAAACTCCAGCTGGCGGTAAAAGCGGTCTTCGATTTCGGCTTCATCCGATGCAATTGCTTTTAATTCCGCCCTTGTTTCTTCATGAAAGTATGGGTCTGTACACCACTGTGTATATGTTTTTTTGTAATCCATTGCTGAATACCTCCCTGTGTCATGTTGCAGGTTCCGGGAACCGGAGCTGTCCTGCTGCTTTTCGCTGTGTGTAAAATTTACTCAATTATATAGTTTCGCTTCCGGTTCGTCAATTCTAATCCATCACAATCTTATCCACGGTGACAAATTCATATCCTTCTTTCTGCAATTTATCAATGACACGCAGGGCAGCGCGCACGGTTGTCGGGTATTCGTCGTGCATTAATATAATGCTGTTTTCCTTTACTTCGCGGTAAACCGTGCTGCATATCTGGGCTTCATTTTTGCACGCCCAGTCCATAGTATCAATGGTCCAGAGTACCTGTATCATTTCCACGTCTTTTTCCAGCCTGCTCGTTCCGTTTCCAAACGGCGGACGCAAAAAACACGGTTCCTCGCCCGTGTATTTTATAATCACCTCATTCGCTTTTAAAATTTCCTCTTTTGCTGCTGTCTGCGTCATATGGCGGATATCCACATGATTATATGTATGGTTTCCGATTAAGTGGCCTTCGTCCACAATACGTTTCATTACCTCGGGCTGCTCCTCGGCCTGCTTTCCAATTACAAAAAACGTTGCCTTGACGCCGCGCTCGGCCAGGCCGTCTAAAAGCATCGGCGTGTACTCCGAGTCCGGACCGTCGTCAAACGTCAGCGCAATCTTTTTCTTTTCCCTGGTTTCTTCCCCGCTGCCCGCCTCCGCTCCCTTCTGCCCGCCGCTGTCCGCATGCGTTCCTTTTTGTTCCCCGCTGCCGTCACTGTCTGCCTGCATTTCTTTCTGCTCCCCGCTGTCGTCAGGAAGCATCCTGCCATGCTCCTGTTCCGTACCGGCACCATTTCCCTGTCCGGCACTGTTTGCAGACGAAACAGCCTGTTTTTCTGTTTCCGTAATCACTTTTCCGGTTCCTGTCAGAAACAGAAGCAGTACAGCTGAAATCACAGTCCTGTAAACATATTTTTTTGTATTCATTCCAAAGCTCCCGTTCGAGGCTTCCTTATTCCTATTGTATTCCGGTTGTGCTTATTTATTTCTCCCTATTTTTTGTTTCCGGCTGTCCCGTGTTCCGGCTATGCCCTCTGCGGGGCTGTCGCATTAAGAAAATTGATACAAGATATAGTTGGTTTGAATCATTCTTTTGTACTATATCTTGTATATGTTTTGCTTAGTGTGACAGTTCCCGCCATCTGCAATTACAAATTCTCTTTAAAAAAGGCAGCCATCCCATCATAAGCCGCTTCTTCATCTGTCCCTGTAATTTCAATATTCACAGTCTGTCCGCATTTCACGCCTAACCCCATGATTGCCATCAGTTTTGTCGCTTCCGCTTTCTTCCCATCCCTGGAAATCACAACCTTGCTTTCATACTTCTTTGCCTCTTTCACCAGCATACCCGCCGGTCTTGCATGGATACCCACCTTATCTGTAATTACATAATTAAATTCTTTCATCGCTGCTTTCTCCTTTCACCCTTTACGGGATTTTGTAATATTTTTTATTCTATGATCCCATTTTGCCGGATTACATTCTGATACCAGCACCACTTTACAACTTTTTAAAAAATAAAATAACGCACGTTTAGTGAAATACAGAAATGGAAAAAGCTGAAAAGCATTGGGATGGTGCATAAGGTCCTGAAAAAAACGGACGGGGAACAGACAGAAGAATACAGGTATTATATCTGCAGCATAGGTGCTGACGCGGAGGAATTTGAACGTGCGGCACGCGGCCATTGGGGAGTGGAAAACAGCCTGCACTGGCAGCTTGACTTCACCTTTGGAGATGATAAAAACACGAGCATGGCAAAAACATGTGCAAAGAACCTGCAGGTCATGAAAAAAGTGGCGCTGTCTATCCTTCGCCTGGTCAGGGACAGCTACAAGATCAGCATGAAGCGGATACGGTATGACCTGTCTCTGGATTTTGAAAACGGGATAGAAAAAATGCTGTCCCTGTTAGACATAGATAGTATAAAAAAGCTAATAGAATCAAACGGAAAATCTGCCCAAAAATAAATCACGTCTTCATAGTTTTATTTTTTGATCAGCAATAGCTGATTCCTTATGCAACAGCCTTTTATAAGTTTAACCTGCCAGGCCAGTTTAGATTCTTGCGTAATTCACAGTATTGTGATATTATTTAGAGAATATAGGAAGGATCGGACTGTCAGGTGATGGAATGATTATACATGGTAAAAAAGGAAGATATAAATACTGTTATGATGAGGAAAAGCAAACTGTAACAGATAAAGAAGGAAACTGTATTAAATTGTACGGAAGTTTTGAAGTATTGATATGAGCATAGTGTCGGATTTTATAGATGGGATGTTTAAAAAGCTGTATATTGAGCAGAATGAGATTAAATATCTGGCTACAGATATCAAGAGGTGGCAGGAAGGATGCAATATCTGGAAAAGCTGAAATCAAAGCGTGCATTGCACCTGTATGCTTTTGGGTATTAGGAAGGTGATTGTATATGGTCTCGCTATATAAAAACATCCATAGTGCTGTAGAAAGGAAAAAATAATGGGTGAAACACTATTGGACAGGGCAAAATTTAACTTAGAAATGGCCTTGTTTACATTGAAAAAACTTGATGACGGTGATGAAAGGGTTCTGAATGTTGTAGGATATCAGCTGCAGCAAGCGGTAGAGCTGTTTTTAAAGCATTTTTTGGAAACGGAGAGCACAGGATTCCCTTTTTCACATGACATAGACTTGCTTTTAGATTTAGTTGAAAGTGCAAATACTTCAGCAGTACTGACAGCTGATATAAAGAAAATGGCAGGAACTCTGACTTTGTGGGAAGCAAAAACACGTTATGTCAAAAATTACACTGCATCTAGGAGGTCTATTTTTATGGCTGTAAAGGCGGCAGAAGAGTTATTTAAAGCAAATGGCTGTCTTGGAAATTCTGAACATTTAGCAGCAGGGGCATTAAAGAAACTAGACAATTTTTGAGGAGAATAGCATGTGGAAAATTGTTACCCACGACCATTTCATGAATCAGAATCTGATTTTTCCAGCAGCACAGCCATCTGTCGCATGCATTGTAAAGAATGCCGAAAAATATCCGTCTGTGAAAAAAATTACTGTTTTTGGGAGCAGTGTTACATCAGCTTTTTCACCAGTCAGCGATATTGATATTCTGGCAGAACAGGATGATGGCATAAGATACCCGCTGGCAAAGGGGTGCATGCGGGGAGTTGATTACTGGAGAAAGGATGACTGTGACGAATCTCTGCTTGCTGAAGTATCAAAGAATGGGATTGTTGTATTCCAAAGGGATTAGCCTCTGGTAGTGCTATAAACCTAATTATTTAAGGGAGAGCATTTCATACCGAACCGTTCATTGGAAAGGAACACAAAAACAGATATTACGTCCTGTGCGAAAATTCAAAAATAAAGAACCTGTGCAAAGGATATCTGTGGAATCAGATTAGGGATGTATAAATGCATGTTGAAAATGCAGAGTTTGCTGTAAACTGCAGATTTAGCAGGCATAGGAGTGAGTATGTATAATAAAATTATTAACTGGTGGTGTTCGCAAAATATAAAGACTTCAAGGGATTTTGAGACCATTCTTGATAATTTCCGGATAGCCTTTGCATGTCACTCTTACAGAATAGAGGGCAGTACTGTTGATTATTACACAACAAGGGAAATTTTTGAAGGAAACTCTTTATTGAATTTTAATGGTACGGCAAGAGAAATTTTCGAAGTCCAGAATCAGAAATTTTCTTTTAGAGGCGTATGATGGTTTTTACCCATGCAAAACAGGCACCTGCCAGCGTTTTCAGCTCCAGCTGTCTCCGATGCTGCCGTTCCACAGGCCCCAGGCCTGCAAGCCCGCTGTCAGGTTTATATATGGCCCCGGTCTGTTTCAGGGTATCATACGCAGGGTGCGCTAAACCCACATATAACTTTTTGGCCCCGCCGGCCTTCCGTCTTTTGCAGCCTCCACAGGCATCTCGCCTGCCTGCAGCACATGGCATCCGTACAGCAGTTTATGCAGATGGCCATACAGGATGGCAGGGCAGCGGCCTGCGCACTGAATCGTCCAGTTTGCCATATTCTGGCGGCTGATGTTTACGCCGTTACGCTTGAATTCCTGCTCCATGCGGCAGAGCGGGAGCGAATTGACGTATTTGCCATTGATGGCCGCTGCCTGAAGGGAAGGCGTAACCATGCTGTCACGCAGCAGATCCTTCGGACGGCCTGCCTTCACGATGAGATCCGTATAGCCATATGCCGGTTAAATGCGGCCGTACTGCTTTACATCACTGAGCATAAGCCAGCGCCTCCATGACTTTTGAGAGGAATCCTGCGGATGCGGACGCTGCCACTTCTATGGAAATATCCCCTTTCCGTATGATGGCAGCCGTCCCGCCCTGCAAGGGAGCCTGCTGCCCCATGCATACAACTGGCAGTTCTGTAATTTTATTTATACAGACAAAATGGAATTTTATCTCATAGAACTGCCAAAGCTGCCAGCGACGCTCATGGAAGACAGCAGCGACGCAGAACTTTAGGCAAAGTTCATCAATTCAGAGCGGAAGATATTGTCAAGAATGCCGTCATCAATCCATTTAAGGAAACGGCTGTATGAGCTCTCCCACGGGCCATAGCGTTCAGGGAGGTCCCGCCATGGAGCACCGCTGCGGGCAATCCAGGCCACTGCATTCAGCATGGTGCGGTTATCCCTGCGCGGCCTTCCGCGCTTTCCAGTATTTTCGGGCGGGAACAGGTGCTCAATCTGTTTCCATTCCTGATCAGTTAATTCATAACGTCTTAACATAATAATCACCGCCTTTTTGTAGATGATATCCGGTTAAATGGTATCATCTGATTATTAGATTTGAGTCTTGAAAATATAATAGAATCTGATATAATATAGAAAAACAAGGAAGGTGATTGTATGCCAAGTAACGGTGAAATTATTGAAAGAAATATAAATGATTTTCAAAAAATTCAAAGTCATATGATGATTGCGAGAAAAGAAAATGCAACTGAAACATATGAAAGTCTGAAAAATGATTATTTATCATTAAAAGCAGTATTAACTTCTTTGGGTGTTAATCTCACTGATATAGACAAGATTAAGGAATAGGGGGGCGAGAGGATATCACCTGTGAGTAAAGCTGCACAGAGAGCAACTGAAAAATATGCAAAAGAAAATTATGATAGGATTTTTGTTAAATTCCCTAAAGGAACAAAAGAGAAAATTCAGGCTGCTGGAGAAACGGTAAATGGATTTATAAATAGGGCAGTATTAGAGAAATTAGAGAAGCAAGCGGAAAAGTAATATTTTCTGCTTGCTTTTTTCTTTATCTATTAATATAGGATTATATCTATATACTACCTGAATCCGTGAAACTCAGTTGTTTTTTACAGGAACTGCTTAGAATAGATGTAATTCATTGTTTTGCATCGAATTCA
>ERZ778516.2235-NODE-2235-length-13290-cov-5.134416_pt1 | contig 13290 bp, 12 predicted proteins | sample MGYA00510342_ERZ778516 | MGnify/ENA primary metagenome ERZ778516 (study PRJEB29527, sample SAMN07138961) | mouse gut metagenome | material: feces | host: mouse | place: China:Nanjing | collected 2016-01-25 ...
GTATTCACAAACTGCGCTACAAAAATTGTGTCCGCGATGGTATACAGTCCCATGAAAATCATCATGGTGATGGTGGGAAACGCAAAGCGCAGGAGTGAACCTGCGCTCCATTCCTGGTCTAAAATATTATCATCCATTGCTGTTTTCCTCCTGTTTTGGCGGCAGAATCAACCGCTGGGTGGGGTAGCCAAACTCAGTGAGAAGCTCCGATTCGGCAAATCCAAGCCGCTTGTATTCCTCGCGCTGTCCGGTGTCGGCCTTATCCCCCTCTCGAAAGGTTGTGATGCTGATTTCACGGCCTGCAAACGGATGGCAGACCATAAAGTCGAGGAGCGATTTTGCCACTCCGTAATGCCGGTATTGCGGATGCACAGCCAGAAAATCGATACTCCCGGCCTGGCAGGAAAATGCGGCGGCACCAATGATGGTAGGGCCGTCCCGCATCACAAGGGCCTGGGACCGCTGAATATACCGTTTGGCCTGCTCCAGATGGGAGGCTGCATCAAGATGGGGAAAACCGCCAATCACAAGCGGGACAAAGTTCATCCAGGCGGGAATGTCCGCCGGTGCAGCATAAGAGATTTTTTGCGGCATCCCACCGGGTACAGATGGATTTTTGTTTAATAGAAATTCCAGCTGAAGAGGGTAAAAGGCCCCGTTTTGCCTATACTCCAACGGCGTCTGTTTATACATGGCTTTGAAGATGGAAGTAAACGCCTGTTGGCTTTCGTAGCCAGCAGCCAGTGCAATTTCGATGATTGGCTTTTTCGAAAATACCAGCAGTTTTGCCGCCTCGGTTAGTTGTCTGCGCTGGATGTAGTCGTGAGGTGTTATCCCAACTGTGCCTGTAAACATCCGGTGCAGATGGTACTTGGAATAGCAAACCGCATTTGCAACCGTATCTAAATCCAGTTTTTCATAGAGATGCGCTTCAATATAGGAAATGGCCGCTGCGATGTTCTCAACCTGATGGTTGCCCATGGGTTCCCTCCTTTCCCACTGATTGTACCAAAACAGTCAAATCCGTTTTTCATCATTCTTGCGGTTTTTCCGCACATAACAGTTCGCCTCGGGCAGTTCATGCTTTCCGGGCTCAAGGCAGTTTAAACGCCCCTGAAAAGCGTTGTGTAAGCCTTAACCCACATAAAAAAGCGCACCCCTCCAAACGTTGGGTACGCTTTTTCCCACTGGCTACATTCCCATGCCCTGTGCCGGCACGGGATACCGCGCCATCACTCAGCTTTCAGAAGTTTGATGTATTGCTCGATGATCCGGTAAAAAGCCTCCAGATCCGCCTCGCTGCACTGTTCCACCAGAAGTGCGGTTGTCTGGGTGATGTCTGCAACATCGTAGGCCTTATGGATGCTGGAAAGCCGCTTTCCCTTTTCGGTCACATACAGGCAGGCGGTTTTCTTGTCATACTCTGTATAGCGCTTTTCCACATATCCAGCTTCCATCAGCTTTTTCACCGTCTGGGAGATGGCGCTTTTGCTTTTGTGCCAGATTTTGGATAGCTGGGTCACCGTGATACCCGGGCTGTCGTCAATATAGGTAAGGGTGTGTATCTCCATCATATTGCAGTTTTCAGCCTCGTAGGTATGCTGGGCATAGATGTAATTGTGATACAGAATGACAAATTCATACAGCATATTCGCTTTGCGGGTCTCTTTTTGGTAAACTTGGTCTATATCTGAAAACTGGCCCATATAGGCATTTCCTCCCTGAGCTTTTGTATGGTTCCATCATATCATATCTGATTTTCCATTGCAAGATGAGCGGGGAAGCCCGTTTCATATTTGGGAATAGTTAAATCGCAAAACAATTTCACCAAAAAGAAATATTTATTCTTGTGAAAATCACCTAATTATTAAGAAAATGAGAATACATTATTACGGAAATTACAAATTTCATTGACAAGAAACGTAACGCGTGCTACAATATTGTTTACGAGATAAACTATACCAGAGGTTCTGGTAAATACAAATGAAAGGGGTTACTCAAAATGGATTTCGAGAAGTTCTGTAAGGAAAACTGCGTGGAACGGAGAGGAACCGGTACCCTGAAATGGGATTCGCTTCAGGATATCTTCGGGGATGCTGACCTGCTTGCATTGTGGGTTGCAGATATGGAGATTCAGTCCCCTCCATCGGTGCGCGAGGCCCTTGCAAAACGCGTAGAGCATGGCGTTTTTGGCTACGGCAGGGTAGAGGACCATTATTATGAGGCGTTTTTTGCATGGCAGAAAAAGCGCCATGGGATTGAGCTGGCCAAAAATAACGTTCGGTTCGCCACCGGCGTGGTAGGCTCCCTGTACACAGCGGTAAGGGCCTACACCCAGGAAAAAGCCTCGGTTGTCATCTGCCCGCCCGTATACTATCCGTTCTATGACGCGATCCTGAATACTGGCAGAAACCTCGTCACATGTGAACTGGACAACCAGGACGGTCACTATGTCCTGGATCTGGAAAAATTCGAAAAAGCGGTCACCGAGAACCAGGTGGAAATGTTCATCCTCTGCTCGCCCCATAACCCGGTATGCCGCGTATGGACCGAGGAAGAGCTGGACGGCGTGCTGGATATCTGCAAGCGGCACAATGTGCTGGTATTGGCCGATGAGATCCATCAGGATTTCGCTTATGATACCAACCCGTTCGTCTCCACCGCGCTGGTGAAGGGCGGCAAGTATAAGGACATCCTGATCATCCTCAATGCTGCATCCAAGACCTTTAACCTGGCTGGCCTGATCCATTCTCATGTCATCATTTACGATGAGAAGCTGATGGAGAAGTACGACGCTTACATAAAGAGCATAGGCTCGGCAGAGGCAAATCTCATGGGTCTCACCGCAGTGGAAGCCGCATACCGTGGCGGCGAGGAGTGGTTTGACAATGTGAAAGCCCTGATCCGCCATAACTACGACTATATGAAACAGGAGTTTGCGAAAGAGCTCCCGAAGATCGTGGTGACCCCTCTTGAGGGAACCTACCTCTCGTGGATCGACCTGCGCGGCTACATCCCCGGCAAAGAGGTCGAGGAGTTCATCCAGAAAAAATGCCGCCTTGCCTGCGATGTAGGAGAGTGGTTCAGCTTCACCGGTCACGGATTCATCCGGATCAATCTGGCTACGGATACCAAGAATATCCGCACAGCAGTGGAGCGCATTATCACCAACATCAAAGAGCGGCAGTAAACAGGCCCCTGTGATACAGCTGTAGTTGTAAAGGAAGTGAATATATGGGAAAACGAGTGCTTGTGGTAGGAGGCGTTGCCGGCGGAGCTTCCGCAGCGGCCCGGATCAGACGTTTGGACGCGGATGCCTCCATCAGCATTTTCGAGCGAGGGGAGCATGTATCTTTTTCCAACTGCTCTCTTCCATATTATCTGAGCCGGACCGTTGAAAACAGCGATTCCCTCGTGATGATGACCCCGGAGAGCTTTAAAGCCTCCTATGATATCGATGTACGGGTCAACCATGAGGTGTGCGGCATTGACCGCGCCCGCAAAACGATTCAGGTAAAGGACAGTGCCACTGGTCAGGAATACGAGGAGGCTTATGATGAACTGGTGCTCTCACCCGGCTCCAGCCCTATCCGCCCCAAAGCGATTGAGGGGGTCTCCCTTCCGCATGTATTCACGGTGCGCAATGTAAACGATATTGTAAAGCTGGACCAGTATGTCAACCGGGAGAACATCCAGGATGTAGTAGTGGTTGGCGGAGGCTTCATCGGGCTTGAGGTCGCGGAAAACCTGAAGGAGGCCGGAAAACGGGTCTCTGTGGTGGAAGCTGCCAACCAGGTCATGGCGCCCTTTGACTATGACATGAGCCAGATCCTCCAGAAAGAGCTTTGCGACCAGGGCGTGGAACTGTTTGTCGGGGACGGCGTAAAGTCGATTACAGAGGATAAGGTGCTCCTCAGCTCCGGCAGAGAGCTGTCCGCGCAGGCGGTGGTACTCGCCATCGGTGTTGTACCCGAGACCGCCCTTGCAAAAGCGGCGGGACTGGAACTGGGGGAAACAGGCGCCATCAAGGTCACGCCGGATTTCCGCACCAGCGATCCGCATATCTACGCAGTAGGGGATGCCATCGAGGTGTACCAGCGCCTGACCCACAAGTCAGCGAAACTGCCGCTTGCGGGGCCTGCCCTGCGTCAGGCGAGGACAGCGGCCGACGCCATCTATGGGATGCGCGGGACTAACAAAGGTGTGATCGGCTCCTGTGCGGTCAGGGTGTTCAATCTCAACGCAGCCGCTACAGGGCTGAATGAGAAAACCGCAAAGGCCAACCAGATTCCCTGCGACTCGGTCTATACTATGGCCATGGATAAGGTAGGGCTCATGCCCGGCAGCTCCCCTGTTCATTTCAAGCTCGTGTTCGAACTGCCTACCGGAAGGATTCTCGGTGCACAGGCGGTCGGAAAAGGGAATGTGGATAAGCGGATCGACGTTATCGCAACGCTGATTGCCATGAACGGTACACTGGAAGACCTGAAAGAGCTGGAGCTCTGCTATTCGCCTGTATTCGGTACAGCGAGGGATGTGGTCAACCTGGCTGCACTGGTAGGGCTGAACGTCCTCCATGGCGTTTTCCGGCAGGTCCATGTGAGCGAGGTCCGCGATCTGGTGGAAAACCATGCCTGCATCATTGATGTGCGGACACCCGGGGAATTTGAGGCGGGCCATCTGATTGGCGCGGTCAATATCCCTCTGGGCGAGCTGCGGCAGCGGGTTTCGGAAATCCCCAAAGACCGCCCTGTGTATCTGCACTGCCGGACCAGCCAGAGAAGCTATAATGCGATCATGGCGCTGAAAGGCCGCGGATTTGAGAACCTTTTCAATATCTCGGGATCGTTTTTGGGCATCAGCTATTATGAATACTTCACCGATAAGATGACCGGACGCGACAAGATATTGACAGCGTACAATTTCCTGTAATCCCGTCAAAACCACGAAAAACAAGCACTTGTTTTCCGCGGTGGGCGCTTTTGCCCGCCAGCACGCAAAGTGTGCTGGATGCCCCTGTCAATCGAAAGCAAGGCTGCTTAAAGCATCCTCCTGCGGCGGGACCGCCGCAGGCCCGAAAAGGATCCGGAAGATTCTTTTCAGGTGCTTGGATTAGAAGCCACATATCGAAATCGAAAAGAAAGAAGAAGGAGTTTGAGGTATGGAAGGCGTATTTTTTCAAAGTTTCCTAAAGATCAGCGATATAAAGACGATTGTCTTTCTGGCGATTCTGGTTGCCCTGTTCTTCCTGATCCACATTTTGTACCATAAGAAGCACATGGATTTCGCGGTTGTCGTCATGATCGGCACCGGTCTCGGACTTGTACTGGGCCTGGCGATTCAGTTCGTGGCCGGCTTCCCGGATGCCCCGATGGAGGTTGCATTCGTCTCCGAGACCACCACATGGTATGCAATGGTGGGCAACGGTTATATCAATCTCATTAAGATGATCGTTGTACCGCTGGTCATGGTCTCCATCATGCAGGTTATCATCAACATGGAGCAGGGCAAGACCATGGGCCTGCTGGTGAAAAAGACCATCATCGTCACCATGGGGATGGTCGCGATCTCTGCGGTTACCGGAATCGTGATCGGTCTGCTTTTCGGTGTTGGCAAAGGCGGCACCGTGGTTGCGGAAGGCGCTGCGACTGCAAAAGAGATCACCCCGGTGGCAACCACCATCAGAAACCTGGTCCCTGGCAACATTGTAGAGGCAATGGTAAACAGCAACATCATCGGTCTGGTTATCTTCTCTGCGTTCTTCGGCCTGGCAGTTTGGTGGATCAACTACGAGAGCGAAGAGGCTGCAAAGCCGCTGTATGACGCAATCAACGCATCCCATAAAGCCATGATCAATATGGCTCTGCTGATCCTCGATTATATGCCTTGGGCGGTAATGGCTCTGCTGGCGAACACCATCGCACAGAGAGGCCTGTCCTCCATCCTTGAGGTGGGTAAGTTCATCGTCGCGCTTTATCTGGCGGCCGTCATCCAGTTCATTATCCAGCTTGTCCTCCTGATGGTCCACGGCCTGAACCCGGTGACCTATATGAAGAAGTCCTATGCGACGATGCTGATGGCGTTTACTTCGCGCTCGAGCGTTGGCTGTCTCCCCATGACCATCGAGACGCTGACCAAAAAGCTGGGCGTCAACCAGGGTACTGCGAGCTTCGTAGCCGGTTTCGGCACCACTGCTGGTATGCAGGGCTGCGCGGGTATCTTCCCCTCCCTGCTGATCATCTATGTTTGCAACGTGACCGGAACTCCGATTGACATCACCATGATCGTAATGACCATCTTCGTTGTTACCATTGGTTCGCTTGGTATCGCGGGTATCCCCGGAACCGCAACCATGGCAGCATCCGTTGGTCTGTCCGGCGTCGGCATGGGCGCACAGTTCGCGATGGTAAGCCCCATCCTGGCGATCGACCCCATCATCGACATGCCCAGAACCATGCTCAACGTAACCGGTTCCCTCACCAATGCCCTTGTTGTGGATAAACACATGGGAACGCTGGACGAGTCTGCTTACAATGACATGAGCTTGGCTCTGCAGGGAAAGAAATAAGAACAGAAAGTGATGCTTTCACACGCTGAGGCGCCTTAGGGCGCCTCAGTTTTTTGTTTTTGGGGAAAGGAAGCCGCGTGCCCGCTGGGGAGAGGGCGGTTTTTCATGCGAGGAGGGCGGAGATGGCGCCGGTTTCTAACGCTTTCGGGAGCATACGCGTATTTTTTCAGTTTCCTGTATAAACCATCCATTGTCCGGTCAAAGATAGAACCAGCAATATAGGAGTAGAAGCCACTTGAAGGGAATTAGAGTGGGCTTGCGGTGGCCTCGCCGCAGGCGGCGTTTGAAAAGCGTATCGGGGCATCCAGCGTGCTTTGCTTACCGGTGGCTTTTATCCACGGCTTCAATGCAGGTGGTTGCTTTGAAGTGTTTTGACTGTATGATATGGCCGGAGGGGATCAGATGGAATACAATCCAAGAGAGCGCTGGCGCAGTTTTCTGCTGGCATTCGCGCTGACGCTGCTGCTGCTCGCGCTGATTATGGTGGGGACGGTGATGGCGGTCCAACCGTCGATGCCAAACACGCTCCAGAAGGATTCCGCGGATGGCCAGCAGCTCTCCTACCGCCCCAATGATTCGGATTCGCTCACTGCCGTGGTGATCGGGATGCGGGGCAGTGAACCGGTTGATTTTGTGCTGGTACGATTTAATCCGCAGTATGGGCAGGTACCGCTTACCATGCTCCCGCCGCAGACACTGGTTCCTCTGGACGGAAAAAACCTGACCCTTGTGCAGGCATTTGAAACCGGAGGCAGCAGAGCGGTCAAGGCCGCGCTCTCTGAGCGGCTGGGAGTGATGGTCGACCGGTATGCGCGGGTCGACGGGGATGCGTTCCAGCGGATTGTTGAAAAGACCGGGTCGGTCGAATTTGAGCTGCCCGAGGATATCTCCTACCGGCGGGACGGTTACTCAATCAACCTTGCGGCAGGCAGCCGGCGTCTGGATGCCCGGGATATGTTCGATCTGTTTGCTTACCCTGCCTTCCGGCGGGATCAGGAGGCCCGATGCGGCCTGCTCGGCAGGATGCTTGCCGCATGGATCAACCAGAATCTTGATGCGGCAGGGGAAGAGCGGTCGTCCAGCCTGTTCAAGCTGACGGTCAACCTTGTGGATACCGACATTTCCTATGCCGATTACGAGCCGCGCCGCCGCGCTGCCAACTTCCTTTCCCAGCTGGACGCGCAGGTTGCGGGGAGCCTGCCGGTTTCCGGGACCTGGCTGGGGGACGGAGCATCATTCGAGCTTTCGGAATCCTACGTCAATCTGGTGCGCCAGTATTTTCAGGCGATTGGTTAACATTAACATTTCCTCAAAATTGGAAGCCGGTCCTCACGGGCTGGCTTCGTCGTTTTGATGGGGACGTTTCCTGCGGGGCCTCCGCCCCGGATGCCTCACAGGGAGCAGCCGTTACAACGTTTGTCTGCGCTCCAGGGGCATATTTGCAGCCTGCGGCTGGCCGACCGGTATCTCGATCTGCACAATATAGTCCTCGATCCGGTCGGCCACGGTTTCGTTGATCCCCATTTCGTAGGAATAACCGGTTAACGACAGCCCCCGCTTCTCCGCATATGCCAGAATTTCCAGATATCGGGCGGGCAGATGTGACCAGTCCCCCTTGAAAAACGCTCTCAAATACGGTCCGGCGGGCTGGATGTGCAGGCCGGCTTTTTGGATGGGGAACGGAATCTCGATAAACAGCTTGGAGTAATCCTCGAAATTGCCGTTGTGCAGGCTGGCGACCGGGATCATCGTCCCGTAGGAAGCGTCGTGCAGGCGGCGGAGCTGATATTTTCTGGTTTCAGCCGTAATCAGTTCCACCTCTTTTTCGAAGGTGATCTCCGGATTGATGTCGACGGTGGCCAGGCAGCGTTCCTCTTTTTCGACAACGCAGATTTCCGACAGGTCGATGTGCAGCAGTGTCCGCATATTTTCCCGGTGGTTGGACAGGGTTTTCCGGACCGCTTTCAGATGGGTGATGCGGCGGTCCAGCTCCGCGAGCCGTTCTCCCAAAAGGCGCTCCAGATTGGCAGCAGAACGCTCCTTCATGAACGACTGGATCTCGCTGATGGGAAGGTCCAGTTCGCGCAGCAGCAGGATGGTTTCCAACAGGGAGCTTTGATGGTAGTTATAATAGCGGTACCCATTTTCCGGGTTGACCGCCGCAGGCCGGAACAGGCCGATCTCATCATACCACATCAGGGTTTTTTTGTTGATCCCATGCAGGGCCGCAAACTGGCCGATGGTAAGCAGTCTGCTTTTTTCATTCATTTTTCAATTTCCCCCTTGACCGTACAGTTACTGTATCGTTTATGATAAGACATATCACGGGGGAAATCAAGCTGAAAGGGGAAACATCCATGAAAAATCAAAACGGATACCATCGGCCTGTCACACTGGGAAACATCCTGCGGTTTGCGGTTCCAACCATCTCGATGACGGTATTTATGTCCTTTTATACGATGGTTGACGGGCTGTTCGTATCCAACCTGATCGGTACGGACGCGCTGTCGGCCATCAACCTCACCGCACCGGTGATACAGTTTGTGACCGCTATTTCGACCATGCTCGCCACAGGGGGCAGCGCGGTAATTATGAAGAAGATGGGCGAACGGCAGGCACAGGAGGCGAGGGAGGACTTTACCTTCCTGATCCTGGTGAACGTTGTGGTGGGGGCGGCCATGTACCTGCTCGGCTCCCTGTCGGTAGGGCCTCTTTTTGCCGGCGTCAACCTGTCTGCGGCGATCAAGGGCTACTGTGTGGAATACCTGAACCGATATCTGCTGTTTATCGTCCCCATCCTGTTGATGAATCAATTCACCCTCTACATGATTGCAAGCGAAAAGGCGACGCTTTCCCTGGTCTGCTCGGTGACCGGCGGCGTGCTGAACATGGTATTGGACTATCTTTTCCTTGCGGTTTTCGAGATGGGGATCGGTGGTGCAGCGATCGCAACCGGGCTGGGCTATTCGGTGACTGCGGTAGTGGGGCTGTTTGTGTTTGCACAGAAAAAGAGCCTCCTGCATTTTCAGAAACCGGTTTTCCGGTGGAGGGTTCTGGCGGGTGCCGCTTCGAATGGATGCTCTGAAATGGCGACTGCGCTTGTAACCGGGATCGTCACCCTGATGTTCAACTGGACCATGCTGAACTATGTGGGGGAAGACGGGGTCGCGGCTGTCACCATTATCATGTATGTCCTGATGTTCGCAAGCTCGCTGTATACGGGTTACTCCTACGGGGTCGCCCCGCTTATCAGCTTTTATTACGGGGAGAAAAATGATGAAAAGCTGAAAAAACTGCTCAGGATCAGTTTCGAGGTGATTGCGGTCATTTCGGCTGTGACGGTGGTTTCCTCTCTGGCGCTCACCAAACCGCTGGTTTCGGTTTTCGCCCGGCCAGACAACCCGGTTTACGGTCTCGCGGTCACCGGGAACCGGCTCTGTACACTGGCTCTGTTTTTCATTGGATTCAACATCTTTGCCAGCGGGGCGTTCACAGCGCTGTCCAATGGGGTGGTTTCGGCGGTCCTTGCGTTTTCCAGATCGTTTGTGTTCATGCTGATTGCTATGCTCCTGCTCCCGGTGGTTTTCGGTGTAACCGGAATCTGGCTGGCGACCCCAGTGGCGGAATTGATGGCATTTATCCTGTCTGCGTTCATGTTCTTCAGGTACAAAAACCGGTATTTAGAACTGGCTCCTGAAGCTGCCTGAAGAGGCCAGAAAAGGCATACGCGGCGAAAGCTGCGTATGCCTTGTTTATCAAACGGACGGCTCACCACATGGGATGCAGACGCTGGTCCTCCCAGTAGGGGGTGCGGGAGGGATTCCCCTCCGCCAACCAGCACCTGCGGCCGGTCAGGTCATAAACCGCGGACCAGACGGTATCCGCGCCATTTTCCCGGTCGTACTGGCAGAGGAATCCCTGTCCGCCCGACAGCAGATCGAACGCAAATGCCAGAGGATTCTCCGGACGCCTGGAAAATGCCTGTTCGAGCGTCTGGTAACGGTCGAGGCTGAACAGGTCCTCCTGGCTGTTCGGTGCGGGCGGCCGGCCATGACGCATCCGAGGGGAGACGAATCCGTTGGCTGCAAAGACAGCGCCCTCTGCCGGGCCTGGGCGGCGCACCTCCAGCCGGTCGCAGTCACATTCCACAACTGCGATTCTCCCGCTGGCATCGGCAAGGGTGATCGTCTGCGCAGAGGCGATCGGCAGCCGTTCAAGTGCGGCGATTGCCTGGTCGGTGGAGCCGCAGGTTTCAAGCAGGCATCTCACCAACATCCCGGCATTCAGGCCCGGCCTGCGTCTGTCCGAATAGACATAGGTCAGCCCCGCCGCCAGGCCGCAGGCGTTCAGACCATCCTCCAGCTCGCTCCAGGCGGTCGTGTTCCCGATAAAAGGATAAGCCCCGTCCAGCGCATAATAAGCGCTGTCGCAGACCGGCTCGATCCAGGTGAAAAAGTCGCTGTTGCGCCCCAAAATGGTGCTCCCATTCTGGGAAAAGGCGAAGCAGGAACAATGGGCATCCGGGGTAAATGCGTACATCGAGAGGAGGAACGCCGCCATCCGATCGAACGGGACCTTCTGTCCGGCGGCAATCCCCCGTATTTCCGAAAGCACCTGCGGAAAATGCCGTTCATAGAGGGGCAGGCAGGCGCGGGAAAAATCCAGCCGCTCCGCCTGATTGGGCGGCAGTTTTGTGAGCAGGCAGACCCCCGCCTGCCGGGCCTGCGCCCCATACTGAAATCCTGCTTCATAATGACTGCCCTGCCAGTTGGAATGTATCATCTTCACACGCTCCCAAATAGAATTTTGGGAATCGACGTCAATCCCTTGCACTGGAAGATAGCAGAATAAAAAATTGCTGTCAAGAGGGAGATTTCTGTTTCCGGCACACATTCTGCGGAAATCGCTCGGACGCCGGGTCTTCCTGAAACTGCACAATCACCTGTTCCAGCCGGGATTCCGCGCAATACAGCCCCCGAACACAGTAAAAATCCTCCGCCCCCTCATTTTTCACCGGGTAGAGCAGTTCCTTGCTGCTCCCGCCCCGGCCAAACAGAACATCTATAACGAGACGGTAGAGAACCCAGTCTTTGGTTGCACCGTCCCGCAGGTTGGCGACCGGCTCCCCCAGCTCCAGCAGGGAGCGGTCGGTCCGGTAATCGTCCCCGGTCGCTTTCCGGAGTTCCAGTTCGAGGTCGTAGTACCGCACCCCGTCGTATTCGATATAGGTCACATGGCTCTGCCCGGCTCCGAAATTGTAACGATAGGCGGATTGATGCGTTTCGATGTAACCATCCTGATTGACGGTACGGATCATTCCGAGCACAAAGGCCGGTATAAGGCAGACCACAGCCCCCAGCGCGATCACACCCCCAGCCAGGACTGCAACCGGTTTTTTTATACGCTGGTTGGCTGCGGACGCCCGCAGCCTGCTGGCCAGCAGCACGAACGTCCCCGCCCCGATGAGAGCAATTCCTGCCAGGAACAGCAGGAGCAAAAAAAGAAGCCCTGCAACGGGCGCCATTCCGATCCCCCCCATTTATCCTAAGATGGCGCTGATATCATATCCGTCTTAACTATATCACAAACACGGCCCTTCCTCAACACAAAAACCTCTTTCAAGCGGATGTTTCACCAAAAGCGACCGGAAGGAATACGATAAGGTAACAAGCAAAAACGGGAGGATTCTTGATATGGAGAACAACAGAAAACCCTTGCATTTTTTTCTGGGAGCAAATACGCCGCAGGGATTTGTTTCCCGGTTTGACCAGCTCGCCAACCCGGCTGAGGGATGGCGGGAATTTGTGCTGAAAGGCGGCCCGGGCACCGGGAAATCCTCGCTGATGCGCAAGGTCGCTGAGCATACTGCCGGCCGGTGCGGGCAGATCGAGCTGATCCATTGCTCCTCGGACGTGGATTCCCTCGACGGCGTTATCCTGCCCGAAATCAAAACTTCGATTGCAGATGGTACGTCACCCCACGTAAGCGCCATGTAAACCCACACTTCCTGCTCCGCGCAGGGCAGAAGCGGTGCGGTTTGCTGCGTTCTTGCAGAATAAACAGTTTCTTCCGCATCTTCTGGGAGGGGGAACCATCGAGTAAGGCATTCGAGGTGGGAACGGCTCTAAGACGGGCAGAACATCTGGATGATGGAGTCCCCGTTGGATACCCTTCGGCAAAGGGCGCTGCGGCAGCGCCGGTACCGGTCAAACAGTGCAAGCGCGCGGTCGACATCCGAGTAGACCTTCCAACAGCCGGTGTATTTACAGTTTTTCCCGCCGTATTTGAGGAAGCCGTAGACATCCTCGACCGGATACCCCAGAAACAGCCCGATCTCATGTGGGAATCCGTCCCGCTCCCGCAGGCGTGCGGCGAGGGTATCAAGCAGCAGTTCCGCAGGCATCCCCACAGGGTATCCCGCCGCCTGAAGCATTGCTTGTGCCCGGGGGGCGGAGAGCGCCCGCTCCAGACACGGTTCCCGGTAGACAAGCAGGAGCCTGCTGCCCCCACATGCGCAGAGGATGCGGAACCGGAGCCCGCGCGGGTTGAGGACGCGGTTATAGCGCTCGATCTGTGCCGGAAGGTTCGGGTATCTGGTTTGATCGCAGGAAACCAGGCTTGCAGATTTGATTCCTGCCAGCGCTGGAGCACAATGGTAAGCCAGAAGATAGTCAAGCGGTGTTTGCAAAACAGGTCGCCTCCCCAATGGTTAGTTATCGCTA
>ERZ778516.2236-NODE-2236-length-13284-cov-18.502683_pt1 | contig 13284 bp, 12 predicted proteins | sample MGYA00510342_ERZ778516 | MGnify/ENA primary metagenome ERZ778516 (study PRJEB29527, sample SAMN07138961) | mouse gut metagenome | material: feces | host: mouse | place: China:Nanjing | collected 2016-01-25 ...
GGCATCCTTTTTAAAGTCGTGCTTCTCGAAATCAGCGTTTATGATATGAAAATTTGAATAGCTCGCAAACTTTTCCTGCATAAATGCAGTAAAGTTTTCTCCAAGTTCTATTGCAGTGTAATCGCATCCTGTCTTCAATATTGGCTCTGTGGCCTGCCCTGTACCCGGTCCGATCTCAAGCACTTTTTTATTGGGGTCCAATTCGCATTTTCTTGTCAATTCTTCAAATAATTCACCACAATATCTCGGCCTGTATTTGTCGAAATCTTCAGGTATTTTGTCAAAAGTTTTTCTGAAATCCATGATCCTTCACCTCCATAAAGTTTAAAACTGGCACAAATGACTGGATTAATTATACAGGAGTTTGATCAAAACGCAAGGGTTTCTGCAAAGTAAATATGTCAGAACATTATGTAAAAGAATTCTGGAGGAAAGAGATCCAAAAACAAAAGTGGCGGGATTTACTGAAATATGTTATAATCAATGCGACGGAGAAAACGGTATTTGTGCTGCTCGGGATTGAGAACCAGAGTGATATCCACCATGTGGGCTCATTTTGGAACAGAGCGAATTTGCGATGAAAGATCATGTGCGTGTATTTGAGGGAGGTGGACGTATGGGGAGTTTTGAAAACGGCGGGAATCAGAGTTTGGTGAGGGCAAAAAGACAGTCTCATATGAGAAGTTCATACAGGGACGAGGATGTCACGCTATTGTTAAAGGACATCACAGGGCTGGTAAAGCCGCAGCCCACCCAGGAGCGCGAGCGGCTGATCCAGTCGGGGAAGCACTACAGCGAGATGCTTCCGATCGAGTATGTGCCGACGCAGAAGTATATGGAAGTGTACAGGGAAGCGCTTGAAAAGTATGCCGGACCGACAGCGCGGGCAGTGGGTATACTGTCGGACAGGATCATACAGGCAAGAGGGCAGGATGTTGTGATCGTATCCCTGGCGCGGGCGGGAATCCCGATCGGAATCCTTGTGAAGCATTTTATTCGCCGGAAATACCAACTGGATGTCCCGCATTATGCCATTTCGATCATAAAGGGCAGAGGTATCGATGACAACGCTATGAAATACCTGCTGGAGCGGTATGAGCCGAAGCAGCTTCTTTTCCTGGATGGCTGGATCGGGAAAGGGGCGATCCTTGATGAACTGCGCAAGGATATCGCGGCTTATGATGGGGTCTCCGCGGATATAGCGGTGGTCGCTGATCCGGCAAATGTGACAGAGCTTTGCGGCACCCATGACGATATACTGATCCCAAGTTCCTGTTTGAACTGTACTGTGTCAGGTCTGGTCAGCAGGACGTTTCTGAGGGATGATATCATAGGGACGAGAGATTTCCACGGTGCGGTCTACTATGGGGAGCTGGCAGACTCAGACTTGTCGTACGAGTTTATCGATGCGATCGAGCGGCATTTTGTGATCGACAGCATTGCGGCGGAAGGCTGCGGGAATAGGATCAGCGGCTATGGCATTGATGAGGTGAGAGAGATCGCTGCGAAATATGACATAGACGATATCAATCTCGTCAAGCCGGGAATCGGAGAGACGACACGCGTTCTTTTGCGGCGTGTGCCGTGGATGGTTTTGATCGACGAGAAATACAGGGATGATCCAGAGCTTAGTCATATCGTAAGGCTGGCGGAGGAAAAAAATGTCCCCATCGAGTATCACACACTAAAGCATTACAAATGCTGCGGCATCATCAGGAAGCTGGCGGAGGCATGAGCATCATGTCAGTGATTGACGGAACGGAGAGTACATTGCTAAGGAGGTCGGATATGATAAGAGTATGGTTTAACCACTGGTTCAGCACGTCCTATAGATTGATCGAGCTGATGAAGGAGGGCGCTGACGGGCAGGTCTGTGTGATCGGCAGTAACCGACAGAAAGATTCCGTCATTCAGCTGGTTTGTGACGAGTGGTATGAAGAGCCGGATATCGGCGGAGAGGAATACATTTGTTTTTGTCTGGAGTTTTGCGCAGAACATCATATAGACGCGTTTGTGCCGCGCCGCAATATGGTGGAGATCAGCCGGAATAAGGCACGCTTTGAACAGGCTGGTGTGAAGGTCATGGTGGACGACCATGCCACGATAGAGCTTTTGAATGACAAGGCAGCTGCCTATGCGCTTTTTGCGGACTGCAGGGATCTGCATATTCCGGATTTTTATATTGTCAACAATGTGTGCCAGTTTGAGCAGGCATATCAAAAGCTTCGTGAGGAGTATGGGCAGGTGTGTGTCAAGTTCGTGAAGGATGAGGGTGGGATGAGCTTTCGAAAGATCGCAGAGCAGGTGGATCCGTTTAGACAGCTGAGGGTTTACCAGGGAAGCGGGATCTCTTATGAGATGCTGGCAGAAGCGCTGGGCAGTGCCGCGGGATTTGACGATCTGATGGTGATGCCGTATCTCCCCGGAAATGAGATCAGCGTGGATTGTCTCCAGACAAAGAAGGGGCTGATCGCTATACCGCGCAATAAGGGCGCTGCGCGGCATGAGCGGGTGGAGTACAACTCTGAGATCCTGCAGATGACGGACACCATCATGAGGCGGACCGCACTGGAATATCCGTGCAATATACAATTCAAGTACAAAGGGGATGTGCCGTATCTTCTGGAGATCAACACCAGAATGTCCGGGGGGCTCCAGATGAGCTGTCTTGCGGCGCAGGTCAACATCCCCCGCATCGCGCTGGGCAAACTTTTCGGCCGTGATATTGACTGGGCGATGGACAGGACGGAGAAAACAGTTTCCTATATAGAGATACCCCAAATTATCCACTAATAAGTTTTTATTCCGAAATATTCTGCCATGAGCAGTGTGCGCAGTGCCCATCGGGAGTGGGTCTTGTACTCATTCATGCGTTCCTTGCCGGCACTGCCAGCCACCAGCGAGTGCGATGTTTTATCCCAGTTCAGGATCGCAGAGGCGTCCTCATAGTCATTTTTTGACACTTTGTACGCTTCATTTACGACTGCGATCTGGCTGGGATAGATGACTGTCTTTCCGACAAAGCCGCAGAGCTTGTCGTCGGCGATCTCATGGTACAATCCCTTTTCCCAGTTGTGGCTGTGATAGTACTCCCACACCGGACCGGAAACGATATAATCCATGCCGTAGACCGTGATGATATCGGAAAAGAGGTTGGCGATCGGGCGGATCTGATGGATGGATTCGTCGTCATGCCTTCGGAACCCAAATGCATGGCAGAGATCGTTTCCGCCGACACGGATATTCAGTACCCGGTCTTCAATCTGATTCAGCTTGTCTTTTAGTGTATATAAGATCTCATATCTGTTTCGCAGGTCGATCATGCTGGTACTCTCGTAGATCGGCATGGTGTATACCGGATCTGTCGAAGCCTCATTGATCTTGATCATCTCCTGTATGTACTCATCGGCATTTTCCAGTGAAAATTTTGGAAGGATAAAACCTGTTACAAGGCGTGTACTTTCCCCGAAAGCCTTGATGAGCCTTCCGATCTGGCGTGCGTTTCTCACGCGCACAAAAATTTTGGGCAGGTAAAAATCTTTTGATTGTAAGTGTTGTCCCAGATGGTGCAGTGAGTCGGCCAATATGTGTTCTGCCTCTGCAACACAGTCGTCTCTTATGGTGTCCTCAAGGCACATTGCAAGCGAGTATTTTGTGCCAAACCGGTTGTCGGTGATAGAATCCACGATGGACCTTTTGTTAGCGGGGCAGTACAATAATGCGCCGACGCTATAGTACAGTAAAGAATTGTTCATGATAAATATCTCCTAAAGTTACCCTATGTTTATATTAGAAAAGAAAAAGGGTGCTGTTCCAAACAGATACACTATAACACACATTTGTACAAAATGGTAGTAAATATTGACTTTATAATGTGAAATAGGTAGAATATAATTACGTAATACAAGTAGAATCGTGCGTGCCAGAGCACGCAAGGGGTATGAAAATGGGAAATGGACAGATGAACAATCAAAATATCAAGGTGGTCATTCCGCCACGGCCTGACAGGAGGTCAGCGTCAAAGCCGTCTGTGCAGCCTCCGGCGGATGTACTGCACGAAGGTACACAGCCAGTGCGTGTCTCGATCCCCCCGCGGCATGGCAGGCAGCCGACACCGCCACAGCCGGTTCCAGAGCCGCAGAGACTGGAGAGGTCAGTGCCGGTGCGCGTTGCAATGCCGCCGCGGGGAGGCAGGAGTCATGACAGTGAGAGTGTGAATCACAGAACAAGGACAGAGATGAGTTTTGAGCAGCTTGCCCAGCTTGCATCGTCTGTCGTGATGATCATGGTTCACGACAAAAAAGGGGAACGGTTTGCCTCGGGCTCCGGCATTATGATCGGCAGGAAAGGTTATATCCTGACCAATAACCATGTGCTGAGCGAAGGCAGTTTTTTTACAGTCAGGATTGAAAACGACGATAACTGTTACAGGACGGAGCAGATCATCAAGTATAACCAGCTGCTGGATCTTGCAGTGATCAGGATCGACAGGGAACTTGACCCGCTTCCTATATACAAGGGACAGCAAAAACTTGTCAGGGGACAGAGGGTGGTGGCGATAGGAAGTCCCCTCGGACTTTTTAACTCTGTGTCGAACGGTATCATAGCTGGATTTCGTGTGCTGGATGATGTGGATATGATACAGTTTACCGCGCCGACATCACCGGGAAGTTCCGGCGGTGCGGTTCTCAACATGTTTGGCGAAGTCATAGGTATCAGCACTGCCGGGGTACCAGATGCGCAGGCGATTAACTGGGCTGTCGGATACGAGTTCATCAATCTTTTTACGAAAGGATTTACCACCTGATACATAAAAGATTAAAAACTGATTAATCAAGAATTAATATTTGAAAGTATGTTCTGTTCGTATTGAATAAATAAGTTTCCTGTGCTATAATTTTATTGATTGCGTTGGAAATATTAGACAGGAAAGAGTTCCTAAACATTGTGAGGAGTAAGGATGTTTACGCATAATAAGATAAAAAATCTAAATGATTTTTTTGTGGAACGTGACAACAGACCTGGAAAGGGTGTGTACTTTTATAGGATCAACGGATATACCGAGGAAATCGGACAATTTATACAGAGATACTACGAGGCTGCCCGGATGTCCGGCGTGATTATCGAGGGCAGGATTCCCAATCCGGACGAGAGAAATCTGGCCTACTATGAGGAGATCATGGGACTGGATTTTCGAATGAATCCTGAATTTATCTCACAGAGCCTGAAAAAGTGGCTGCCCCGCATGAACGATTATCAGAGAGGTAATGTCGCGAGGTCACTCTATGAGACGCTTGACACACTGCGGAAAGCTGGCAAAAATGACAATATGCTGAAAAATGCATACATAAAGTTTATGTGCTGGCTGTACTATAAGTTTGAGCGCATCATCAACATGCTGGGTGAAAACAAAATTCCCAAGATATTGTACGAGGGAGAGATCAACAGCTATGAACTTCAGCTCATCACGGTCCTTTCAAATGCGGGATGTGATGTTGTGCTCCTGCAATATGGCGGGGATGTCAGATACCAGAGTCTTGATGGGAACAACAGGATCTCTGACAATCTCACACTGCCGGACATGCGTGAGTTTCCGCCCGATTTCAGTCTGAAACGGGTTCGGTCCGATATACAGAACGCGTTGAACAATGAAAGGATTTACGGGATCAGACCACAGATCATCAACTGTACGAATGCATGGATCGAGGGAAAAGGGCTTGCCGATCTGAGGAAAAGCGTCACTGCAAGAGGGGATGATCCAAAGCTTTATTACAACTGTTTTTACAGGATAAACGGGGTGGAGGATAAAGGGACTTACGCAAATGAACTGTATCAGTTCCAACAGGAATTGACAGGCGGCGGCCGGCGTGTTGTCATTGTTGACGAGTGCATACCAAAACCTGAGATGGAAGAGATCGCGGCTGTAAAACGCAAAAATTATTCGCGCCAGGATGAGATGTTGATGGATCTGATCACAAATATCCAGTATACTGCCAATATTGAATTGCAGCGGGCGATGGTGAAAGCTTTTTTGGACGTGATGCTCGCCGAGGCGAAAGCGGCGGACATGAACCTCAACAAACTCACCAACAAGGCGGTTTATATGCTCTGCTGGCTGAAACGCTACCAGAAGCGGCTCTTTTCAAACTGGAAGATCCCAGATATCAGCTGTTTTATACACATGGGACCATGCAGTGATGAAAATGAGGCATTGTTTCTGCGGATCCTGGCAAGGCTGCCGGTGGATGTGCTGGTGTTAAATCCAAATCTGAACGCGAGATGCTGTCTCGAGGATGCGCTGTTGTATGAGATCAAGTTCCCGGAGTCGCTGTCCATGGACCGGTATCCGCAGCAGAGTGCAGATGTGCAGGTAGGGACAGTTGCTTTTCATGCGGAGCGCGAGCTTGACGGACTGATGTATCAGGATACGGGGATGTACCGCAATCGCCAGTATGGAAAGGCGGTTGCCATCACACTGCAGACTATGTATGAGGAGATACAGATCCTATGGAAGGAAGAGCTGAAGTTTCGCCCTAATTTCAGCACGGAGAACGGCATTGTCACGCTGCCGGTGATCTTTGCCAAGGTGTCGGGCGTCAAGGACGGCATCGTACAAAAGTACTGGAGTTCGATCAAGGATCTGATGACTGAGGACACTTTTGTCGTAAAAAATGTTCCTTATATTGATTCCACGGCGCCGAATCCCATGAAGGTGCACGCGGTGGAATTTTTTAAGAACGGGCGTCTGCAGAGGAAGAAGATCAAGGAGAACCCTAACTATTCATACAGCTTCCTGCGGGATGATGTGCAGGAACATATTTTTGACAAATTGCAGCTGCTGATCGAGAGCAAAGTGATCAAGGGAACTTTTGAGAACGGTACGGAGTACACGATCATTGCGACGATCCTGAATATGCCCAAAGAGATCGTGCGGCTGATTCAGAAATTTGATTTTACGAAAAAGAATCCGAAGTTGATCTATATCAACACCGGGGAAAAAATAATTTCCCTTGAGGATTCCATACTGGCGGCATTCTTGAATCTGGCAGGATTTGATGTGGCATTTTTTGTGCCGACAGGGTACCAGAATATAGAGAAGCACTTTAATAAGAGATTGATGGAGGAGCATCAGATCGGTGAATATGTGTACGACCTGCAGGTTCCCAATATGGCGCTGGTTCCACCAGGCACGCGGCTGTCGTGGCGTGATAGATTGTTTAGAAGGAGTTAAATTTGCGGTATATGCAGAATGGAGGATTATATGGGACTTGATTTTAGCAGAGTGGCGACACAGTCGCCGGTGATGGCAAACACTGTGGACACCAAAAATGAGATTGAGGTGGTTGAGACGTATGATATCGTTGAGGACAGGCAGCAGATGAACGAGGTGCTTGTCGGCTCGCAGGAAGTTGATGATATCGTGAGCACGATCGAGGTCAATAACCTGGAGACGATCGTGTCGTTTGGTGCAAATGTCGCGGAGGAGATCTCGAAGGCGTCGGATGTTGTGCTAAACAACGTGAACATGTCCCAGCTCGATGATTCGAGTGAGATGCTCAATGCGCTTGCAAAGGTGATGGAGAAGTTTGATATCGATGAGCTCCAGGAGAATCCTTCCCTTTTCGGAAAGCTTTTTGGCAATATGAGAAAGCAGCTCGACAGGATATTGGAGAAATATCATACAATGGGGGACGAGGTTGACAAGATCTATGTGGAACTCAGGAAGTACGAGTCAGAGATCAAGCAGTCCAACCGTAATCTCGATAAAATGTTTGAGGCAAATGTGAACTACTACCATGAACTGGTAAAGTATATTCTGGCTGGTGAGCAGGGCTGCAAGGAGATCGAAGCATATATTGCACAGAGAGAAGCTGACATGCAGACAACGGGGGATAGTTCCATACAGTTCGAGATCTCGAGTCTCAATCAGGCACTGATGATGCTTGAACAGAGGACGCAGGATCTGAGAACAGCGGAGAGTGTGGCGATGCAGTCGATCCCTATGATCAAGGCGATGGAATTCAGCAATATGAACCTTGTCAGAAAGATCAACTCGGCATTTATCATCACGCTGCCTGTATTCAAACAGGCACTCGCGCAGGCGATCATGCTCAAACGTCAGAAGATACAGGCGGAGGCGATGAGTGCACTTGATGCCAAGACCAACGAGATGCTGATCAAGAATGCACAGAATACTGTCGAGCAGACCAAAATGACAACAGCGATGGCGGCAGGCAGCTCGATCAAGATTGAAACACTGGAAACAACCTGGAGAACGATCGTGGATGGTATTAACGAGACGAGGCAGATTCAGAATGATGCGAGGCAGAAGCGCGTCGAGGATCAGGCGAGACTTGAGAATATCAAGCAGGAGTTTAACAGGATGTATCATATGCCCGACAAAAAGAACTAAAATTGATTCATATGAAGGAGGAAAAAAGTATGCCAATTAGTTTATCAAAAGGACAGAAAGTTGATCTGACAAAAGGAAATCCAGGACTTAAAAAGATTATGGTAGGACTTGGATGGGATGTGAACGCGTTTGATTCCGGAGCGGATTTTGACCTGGACGCAGCAGCGTTTATGGTGGGAGCAAGCGGAAAGTGCCCGACAGAGAAAGAGTTTGTATTCTATGGAAATCTGGAGCATCCCAGCCATTCTGTCAAGCATATGGGAGACAACCTGACAGGAGAAGGAGAAGGGGACGACGAGCAGATCGAGATCGAACTTGAAAAAGTTCCTGCAAATGTTGAGAAGATCGCGTTCACTGTTACCATTTATGACGCTGATGTCAGAAAGCAGAATTTTGGTCAGGTTGCCAATGCGTTTATCCGCATTGTGGATGAGACGACGAACACAGAGCTGATCCGCTATGATCTTGGCGAAGATTTTTCGATCGAGACGGCGGTAGTTGTCGGTGAGCTCTACAGACATGGCGGTGAGTGGAAGTTCAATGCGATCGGAAGCGGATTCCAGGGAGGACTTGCAGCACTCTGCGGACATTACGGGATTGAGATAGCATAATATTTTATTGAGAAGGAGGGCATAAAAGATGCCAGTTAATTTAAAAAAAGGTCAGAAAGTCAGCCTTACGAAAGATAATCCGGGCTTAAAAAATGTCGTTGTAGGACTTGGATGGGATGTCAATGCGTTTGATACAGGCGGGGACTTCGATTTGGATGCAGCAGCGTTCCTGCTGGAAGATACAGGGAAAGTTGGCGGCTCTAGTGATTTTGTATTCTATGGAAATCTCTCTCATCCTTCGGGGAGTGTCGTTCATCAGGGTGACAACCTCACAGGTGTCGGCGACGGGGACGACGAGCAGATCAAGATCGACCTGTCAAAAGTCCCTGCTAACATTACAAAGATTGCATTTACTGTGACGATCTATGAGCCAGAGCAGAGAAAGCAGAATTTTGGACAGGTCAATAACGCGTTTATCCGTATCTACAATGAAGAAAATGGCGAGGAGATGCTCCGCTATGACCTCGGGGAGGATTTCTCGATCGAGACAGCGGCAGTGTTCGGAGAGCTCTACAAGAATGGCAGTGAGTGGAAGTTTAACGCGATTGGAAGTGGTTTCCAGGGAGGACTTGCAGCACTCTGTGAAAACTTTGGTGTAGTTGTGGAATAATAGGAGGGAATATAGAGATGTCAGTTAGTTTACAAAAAGGTCAGAAGGTAAGTTTGTCCAAGGATAACGCAGGTCTTTCCAAGGTGATCGTAGGTCTCGGATGGGATGAGGCAAAGCCGGCAAAGAGAGGACTCTTTGCACCGAAGCCAGCGCCGATTGACTGTGACGCGTCTGCGATCATGCTGATCGATGGGAAACTCCGTGAGAATGGTGATGTGATCTTTTTCAACAATCTCAGACATAAGTCCGGCACGGTGCAGCACATGGGAGACAATCTGACAGGAGCAGGAGACGGGGATGACGAGCAGATCATCGTCGATCTGGCATCAGTTCCACAGGAATATGACAAGATTGTCGTTGTTGTCAATATTTACCAGGCGGTTCAGAGAAAGCAGCATTTCGGGATGATCCAGAATGCATTTATCAGGATCGTAGATGCCAGGAACAATACAGAGTTGTGCAAATACAACTTATCCGAAGACTATTCTAACATGACAGCAATGATCTTTGGTGAGATATACAGAAATAACGGGGAGTGGAAATTCAATGCTGTGGGTCAGGCGACAGCGGACCCAGGGCTTGGAGAGCTTGCAAATAGATTTATCTAATAATGAGGAGAAAATGAATAATGAAATTTAATGGACTTAGTGACAGAGAGGTCGAGCAATCACGTGAGCAATATGGCTCAAACGCGATTCCTGATTCGGAACCTACAACCTTCTGGGAGGAGTTTAAGGAGACTTTTGGGGACCCGATGATCAAAATCCTTCTGGCGATCGCAGCACTGATGATCGTGATGTTCTTTTTTGGCTATGCGGAGATCTATGAGCCATTGGGGACGATCGTGGCAGTGCTGGTGGTGGCATTTGTATCAGCCAAGACCGGTGTAGCGAGCGATACGAAGTATCGTGAGCTCAAGGATAGCACTGAGAAGGACCAGTGTAAGGTATACAGAAACGGAGTCGTGACGGTGATCGAAGTCGACGATGTTGTAGTCGGAGACAAGATCCTGCTTCAGTCTGGCGATAAGATTCCGGCAGATGGTATACTGATCGATGGAGCGCTCAAGGTGGATAACTCTGCATTGAACGGAGAGGCGGAGGAGTGCAAGAAGACAGCGGCAGATCCAGGTGTGCAGCTTGCAGATGAGATCACCGGTGATACTTTCGTCGACAAGCATTCCCTGTTCCGAGGTGCGGTGATCTTTGACGGAGAGGGTATTCTTGATGTCAGGAAGGTCGGCTTAAAGACCATGATGGGGCGGATGGCTGAGGAGATGCAGGAGGACGAGCCGGATTCGCCGCTCAAAGTAAAACTGGCAAAGCTCGCAAAGCAGATCTCGACATTTGGCTACATCGGCGCGATTGTGATCGCACTGTTTTATCTGGCGCACGCGGTTCTGGTATTCGACGGTGGCGTTGCAGGATATTTTGCACAGCCGATCCCGGATATTATCAAGAATGTGATCGCGGCGGTCTCACTTGCGGTCGTGATCGTTGTCTGTGCGGTGCCGGAGGGGCTTCCGCTGATGATCTCTCTTGTGCTGATGCAGAATACGAGCAAGATGCTTGACCACAATGTACTTGTCAGAAAGGCAGAAGGTATTGAGACGGCTGGTTCATTAAATATTCTCTTCAGTGATAAGACGGGTACGATCACAAAGGGTTCGCTTGAGGTAGTTGATTTCTTCTGTGCGGACGGAAATTCGATCGATATACCACAGTTGAGTAAACACAGTAAAGTCAAGGGACTGATCGATCTTGCGATCGGTAAGAACACACAGTCCATGTTTGATGCTTCCCATAAAGTCATTGGCGGTAATGCTACAGACCAGGCACTGATGAAGTTTATCGGGGAGGATACTTTCAGGGCGCTTGCGGCAAACACAGAGTATGTGGTCAATGCGCAGCAGAGCTTCAACTCTACAAACAAATTCAGCCAGGCAAGGATCGACAATGTGGGCAAGACTTTCTATAAGGGCGCACCTGAGCGGCTTCTTGCAGCAGCAACAAAGTATCTGGATGCGGATGGCAATGTCAGGGATATGGACAAGGCTGTGCTCGACAGAAAGATTGACGAGCTGGCAGCGAAGGCTATGCGCGTGCTTGCGTTTGGATATTCGGAGAGTTCGCTCGTGGAGAGCAAGATCAACGACGATATCGTCATTATCGGTCTGGTAGGCATCAGGGACGACGTGAGACCTGAGGCGAGAGATGCGATCAAGGAGGTGCAGGACGCAGGCATCCAGGTTGTAATGATCACTGGTGACAGGCTTGAGACGGCGGTGGCGATCGCAAAGGATGCAGGTCTGTTGAAGAGCAATGATGATATGGCGCTCTCTTCCGCGCAGTTAAACGAGATGTCGGACGAGGATGTAAAGAAGATTATACCAAAGATCAGGGTGATCGCCAGAGCACTGCCCACGGACAAATCCCGTATGGTAAGACTCTGCCAGGAGATGAACCTTGTTGTCGGCATGACAGGCGATGGTGTGAACGATTCTCCGGCGTTAAAGCGTGCTGATGTCGGTTTTGCTATGGGCAGTGGCACAGAGGCGGCAAAGGAAGCCGGTAAGATTGTTATCCTTGATGACAACTTTAAATCGATCAAGGATGCGATCCTCTATGGACGAACCATTTACCACAATATACTGAAGTTCTGCAAGTTCCAGCTCGTGATCAATGTGACTGCGGTTGTGGTAAGCGCGATCGCGCCCTTCTTCGGAGTGGACGAGCCACTGAAAGTGACACATTTACTGTTCGTAAATCTTGTCATGGACAGTCTTGGTGCGATCATGCTCGGCAACGAGCCTGCTCTGGAGAAGTATATGCGCGAAAAGCCAAGGCGCAGGGACGAGAGCATTGTGAGCAAGGCGATGATGGCACAGATATTGACAATGGGATTGTGGCTCACGGTAGTAAGTTTTGTATATCTGAAAAACTCGTTCATCGCAGATCTGTTTGGCGGCTGGGCACTTGACAGTGCAGGAAATGTAATGAACGGTGTCCCCAATGCACAGCATCTGACTGGATATTTTGTACTGTTTATCGTGAGTGCACTTTGCAATGGCTTCAATGTCAGAGATGACGGATTTGCTATATTTAAAGGGCTGGATCAGAACAAGGGATTTTTGAAGGTATTTTTCCTGATCATTCTCGTTCAGTTTGTGATCGTGAATGCAGCGCTGATCCCGGTACCGGTTTTTACCTGGATCGGAAATATGTTTAGCTGTACTCCGTTTGGCATTGCCGGCTGGGCGGTAGTTGTGATACTGTCCATCACCATGATACCGGTTGACATGATTCGAAAGATGGTAGTCAATAAGAAATAAAAGTACTTCATATCGGGGGTAGATTTATGGAAGAACTAAAATCGATCATGGAGAAGTTTGCAGCATCTGGTTGGGATCTGATAGCTGTTCCGGCACAGCAATGGCTGGACGGAAGAGCTGACAGAGATACTTTAGTATCGGCGATCAGAGAGGCGGACGAACAATGCGGAAGCTGCGGTTGTGAATTTGATCCGTTGTATAAGCGGGCGCTGGAATTGATCTGAGAGATCACAGGTACAGCATATCATTCTTGAAAATGTGACTTTGATAAAGCAGAGTGAAATTTTTCACTTTGCTTTATCTATGCACACGGGCACCC
>ERZ778516.2238-NODE-2238-length-13278-cov-8.206232_pt1 | contig 13278 bp, 15 predicted proteins | sample MGYA00510342_ERZ778516 | MGnify/ENA primary metagenome ERZ778516 (study PRJEB29527, sample SAMN07138961) | mouse gut metagenome | material: feces | host: mouse | place: China:Nanjing | collected 2016-01-25 ...
AACCAAGAGTTAATATGTAAAGGGTGGTTTCTGCCATCTAATACATATGACTGCGGCTCATTTGTGGTAAATTGAAAAGCAGTTGTAAGAAAGGAGTCAAAAAGCCTTATAACCGCTGGAAATCAACACAAAAGGAGCTGAATTTTATGAAAACTATCTTTGAAGAAATGGGCGGTACATACCGTCAAGTGGGCGATTATTTCATTCCCAACATTACTTTGCCGGATGACGGCGAATAGGCGAATATCAGATAGGCAAATACGGGCGTATGCGCCGCAGCTATCTGAAAGAGTACCGTAAAATCCTCTACAACAACTATGTGCTGGAGGGAACGCTGTTCAAGCATTTAGCTGAAATCGATCAAGCCTGCAACGAGCGCATTGAAAACATCGTTTCCGCTATGGCAAAGCAGGAAGGCGTAACTGAAGCACTCAAAGCGGCTGATAAAATAGAATGGGTGCGCCGTATGAACAGTATCCGTAACCGTGCGGAAGAAATCGTTCTGCACGAATTGGTATATGATCTGTAAACCTGATACAAAAGCCCCACACTTCTGACAATAAAATCGGAAGCGTGGGGTTTCCTGATTTATTTTGTTTGTTTGCTGTTTTCTTCGATATTTGCCACAAGACGGTCGAAATCACTCTGATATGTTCTGTCCTGCAAAACACGGAATTTTTCAAATTCACTTTCTGCAAACGCCTTTGCGATGGCAGCGGTCACTTTGCCTTTGTCATGTAAAATATCTTCTTCGTTGAACTGGAGGAACGCATCCAAACGATTAACCCAATCCTGCATATACATGATATTTCCCCGCCGTGCCTGTCTTTCGGCATAGTCCAGATACATTGTCACGATCTCATTCAGATTTATCATTTCTTCTTCGTTCAAGTAGTTTTTGGCGATTGAAACATCCGACTTGCGAATACGCCCCTGCGGAGCATTTTTCCAAGTTGTCAAGCCCATGTTTGGTTTTGTGCTATCGGCTCGTCCATAAACAATCTCAGCCGCCGTATGATGAGTGACAGCGTAATGAAGCTTATTCTGTACTGTGGCAAAAAACTCTTTTGTAACAGGACTGTTCACATCATAGTCAGCACTGCACTGGGAGTAAATGTCCGTGATTTTTTGATAAAAACGGCGTTCGCTGGAGCGAATATCACGAATACGCTCCAACTGTTCCTCAAAATAGTCCTTACCAAAGAGGTTTTCTGGTTCTCGCAGTCGTGCATCGTCCATCACATAGCCTTTAATAATAAATTCTTTTAATACTCGATTTGCCCAAATGCGGAACATCGTAGCCTTTTTAGAATTAACACGGTATCCGACAGCAATAATGGCATCCAGATTGTAATAGCTTGTATTGTACCGCTTGCCGTCTGCCGCAGTTGTTTCCATTTTGGAAACAACTGCTTCTTCCTGCAATTCGCCGGATTCAAAAATATTTTTCAAATGTTTTGAAATAGCCGCCTTTTGCACTTCAAATAATTCTGCCATCTTTGCCTGCGTCAGCCACAAGTTTTCCTGATATAAAAGGATTTCAACCCGAACTTCACCATTATCGGTTTTATAAAACAGGATTTCCCTTGTTTCATAAGGAGTCAGCCCATATTCTTCGTTCATATCTATTCCCTTCCTATTCTTCACTTTTGTTTCTCGCTCTGCTTTTGTAAACATTATGCTTATTCTTGCACTGAGGGCTGCAAAATACAGCACTTGGTCTGCTTGCGACAAAAGCTTTGGTACAATGCCTGCAAAGCTTAATCGGGTTTTCGCTGTCTGTCAGCATAAAACTGAACATCATCTGTACGCCCAGCAGCAGGGAATGAAAATCCCAAACGATGGTCGGCTTATCCAAAAGAGCTATATGATAGGTTGGAGCGATGCCGCCAAAAGCTGCCATGCTCTGCTGCATCATCTGCCGGGTTTCATCGTTCAGTGTATCATAATCCTCATAATAAAGAAAACTGTTGATATAGGTAAACGCCCAGTCAATGAACTGCTGTTTCATCCATTCATATCGCTCCGCATATTCCCGCTGAAAGCTCATGTTGACAGCCATCGGCTTGTCTGTCATGGTCAAAGCCAATGCCATCATAACACGGTCATTCTGGATGTTCCACATGGATTCGATACCACGCTTGATCACATCCAATTTGTCGAATGGAAAGAACAGTGCCAGATATTTTTCAGTGGACATAGTTTCTTCTTTGATGAAGTGATTTTTCGGCAGGTACACCGCCTCATATTCCATAAAGTTTGGTGTGGTAGGTAGCGCAGTCATCAGTCCAAACAAGCCGTATTTCACCGCAAATTGCTGGATAGCCTTCTGAATTTCGGCATCCGGCTTTTTGCTCATACCCATGCGTCCTATATTGATGGCATCCAATACAATTTTCTGATACTCTGCCAGTGGATCATAAATACTCGGTTGCGCCGTCTTGGTGGGCGTGAGATACAGAGTTCCGTCCTCTGCCGCCCTCCATTCATATTCACTATATCGCACCCAGTTAGAACTGGTGCGTTCAAAAAGGTTCTTCATATACAAAACCCTCCGTCATGTATTGTAATCCAAATAACTTCAATTCATATTACCAATTATACGATTTCTTTTCTTCAGAATCAATCTCCGTCATATTTTCTTCCAAAAAATCTTTTTCCAATAAGGTCATTGGCTGCTGCTTTTCTGCCTTATCCAAAAGTGCAGGAAGCAGCTTTTTTCGTATCTTTTTGAGCATTGTACCACGCACCTTGCGGATGTTCCGGTCGCTTTGATTCCGTATTTTAGCGATCCTTGTTGAGCTAAACAGCTGGACAGCGCAAAGAAAGAGCAGCTCCTTGTGCTCCGCATTCAATTCCCAGAGGATTTTGGATAGGTATTCTTCTGTTACAAGTTCATGGATGTCGTAAGGACAGTAGAAAATGGCGTCAATGAAATCTCCCTTTCGGAGCTGCTTTTCCAGTACATCGTTCAGCGTATCAGGGAAAAAGAGTTCATTGGCAGATGCACCATAGTCAAGCGGAACATCATCACCGCTGCGGCTGAGTTCATGATAGCGTTCCCTACGCTCACGATTAGCGTCCAGCCTGTTCCACCATGCAATCACATTTTCAAAATCCCGCTGTGTTCTGGCGGAATCCTCCAATCGTGCAAGGGCTTCTGCCCGCAGTTCTCGTTTGAGCTTCTTACGCTCCGGTTCTTCCTCGTCAGTACCATCCTCAAAGGGATGTTCCTCGGCGTCGGCTTCCAGTTCTTCGATGAGCTGTTCTTCTTTTGCGATCTGCCACATGGCTTGTTCGGATAATTCGGTTTCTTCGGTATCTGTATCATTGTCAGCAAGAACAACTTGGTTCTTCCGCTTCCTTCGCTTCTTTTCGGGAAGATCGTCAGCGTCTTCTTCCTCATCGTCCCAAAGGGCATTTTCATCTTCTTCGTCATCGACTATGTAATCGGAATCGTCCGTTTCATATTCATCTTCATAGTCAGTATCTTCTTCATAAAAGCCGTCAAGTTTATATCGTTCGGGATCGTCGAACACCGCAGACACCTCCCTTCAAAAATATTTTTGAAAATTTCTTGGATTCTCCGTAAAAACAGTTCCGCTAAGTACCCTGTATTTCTCCTATAAGTGAGGAGGTAATCTATTTTGTCTGTTATTAGATTACTTTCGACACTAAATGAAAGGAGGAAACCGCCTATGTCAAACAATTATCGTGAGCTGACGGGCAGGGAGAAGCAGCGGATCAAAAAGCTGGTTACTTCTCTCTGTGCCAACTACGACAAAGAGTACGGCTGCCTGCCATTGGACTGTGACTGTCCAATGTTGGGTATCTGCTTTACCAACAGCGCACTATGCAGATATTTCCGCAAGTCTGTCCTGCCGGAAGATGCAGGGTTGGAAGCCGTATTCACGCAAATACCGACCACTCATTGCAAACAATGCGGCAAGCCGTTCTCAACTGACGGAAAACGGGTGTACTGCTCACAGCACTGCGCCGAAGAAGCTCGCCGTAAGCAGACCGCAGCAAGGGTGCGTAAGTACCGAGAAAAACAACAACAGATGTAACGCTTTTGCCCTCGGAAAGCCTTGTGCCGCAAGGCTTTTTTGAGGGCATTTCTGCATTGGCAGGGTGTTAATACCTTTTGTTCGATTTTAACCACGCAAATGGTTACACCATGCCGGAACTAAACCTATTATACGAAAAAACAATGAACATTTCAACACGGAGGTAACTGCCTATGGCAAAAAACGAGAACAGTAATTTTTCTTATATGACTCGCCGCATTGGCGGCACCACCTATAAAGTTAAAGTAGTATTCAGCGATACAGAGAAAGAAACAATGGAGGATAAAATTTTACGGATGATTCGCAATGAAACGGTTACAACTGGCGGAACTTGTGGTATAATAGATTCACCACAAATGAGCCGACAGTCTGAAAGGAGCGCATCATGAGCGTAAAACAGACTGAAGGAAAAATCACAGCTTTATATGAAAGGCTGTCCCGTGATGATGACCAGACTGGTGATAGCAACAGTATTGTCAATCAGAAAAAATACCTTGAAAGCTATGCCCATCAGAAAGGTTATACGAACTGTCAGCACTATACCGATGACGGTTGGAGTGGAGGGAATTTTGAGCGTCCCGCTTGGAAACAGCTTATTGCAGACATTGAAGCAGGCAAAGTTGCTCATGTCATTGTAAAAGATATGAGCAGGGCGGGGCGTGATTATCTGCAAACAGGCTTTTACACGGAGGTATTCTTCCGTCAGCATCATGTTCACTTTGTGGCGATTGCCAACAGCGTGGACAGCGACGATCAGAACAGCAATGAGTTTGCCCCGTTCCTCAACATTATGAACGAGTGGTATCTTCGTGATTTGAGCCGCAAGCAGAAAACAGCGATCCATGTGAAAGGCGAATCCGGCAAGCCTACCACCAACTGTGCCATTTATGGCTACAAGAAAATGCCGGGAGATAAGTACAGTTGGTATATCGACGAGGAAGCCGCTGCGGTTGTCCGCCGTATTTTCCGGCTGACCATCGAAGGAAACGGTCCCTATGACATCGCCCGTATCCTCTATGACGATAAGGTGGAAACTCCTGCGGTCTACGCCGCAAAGCAGGGGCGTGGCGTTTGGAAAAGCAAAGAGGAATTTCCCAACCCTTATAACTGGAGTGGTTATATCGTTGGGCAGATTCTCTCCAAGCCCGAATATATGGGGCATACGGTCAACTTCCGTTCTCACAAGCAGTCCTACAAGGACAAAAATCCGGTTATGAATCCGCAGGAGGACTGGCTGATCTTTGAGAACACCCACGAAGCGATTGTAGATAAGGAAATGTGGGAACTTGCACAGAAACTGCGAAAGACACCGAGACGCCACGATACACTTGGCGAAGCCAATCCGCTGACTGGACTTCTGTTCTGTGCTGACTGCGGAGCAAAAATGACCAATCACCGTTCCAAAGGCGGTACGGAGAACAATCCCTATCCCTCTGATTTTTACGATTGCTCCACCTACACGCTGGCACATCAAAAGCGCACTCATGCTTGCAGCGGTCACTATATTCGGACAAAAGCGGTCAGAGAGCTTGTTTTGGAAACCATCCGAACAGCCAGCACCTTTGCCAGCGCCAATCAGGATGAGTTTATGAAAAAGGTGCGTTCTGCTTCTCAAATCAGACAGGCGGAAGTCGCAAAGGATACCAAACGCAAGTTGAACAAAGACCGTAGGCGTATTGCCGAGCTTGATACCATTATCAAAAAGCTCTACGAATCTTTTGCTATTGGGCGCATTACCGATGAACGCTTTGATACTCTGCTTGCAGAATACGAAGCGGAGCAGAAAACTCTTGTCACATCTGTATCGGATGCGGAATTGCATCTGTCTTCTTTTGAGGAAGATACTGACCGTGCGGCGCAGTTCCTTTCACTGGCAAAGAAGTACACCGATTTTTTCGAACTGACTACTCCAATGATCAATGAGTTTATTGAAAAAATCATTGTCCACGCCCCGGAAAAGATTGACGGGGATCGGGTGCAGGAGGTTGAGATTTATCTGAAATTTATCGGACGGTTTGAACTGCCCGAACCGGAGCTGACACCGGAGGAGATCAAGCGGCAGGAACAGCTTCGCAGACACCGCATCAAGAGCCGGGAACGCTACCAAAAAATCAAGGCTGGTGAACACGCAGTTGGTCAGCCATTTAAGCTAATCTGTAAATGCTGCGGTGAAGAATTTGAATCCAAGCGGTCAAATACTCTGTTTTGCAGTCCGAAGTGCCGTACTAAATTTTATCGGCAGGAAGCGGCGGAAAATCGAAAGCGGGAATGTGTCTGTGAGAACTGCGGAAAAACTTTTACCGCTACACGGAAAGATGTAAAATACTGCTGTGATGATTGCAGAGCAAATGCAAACCGCAGGATGCAGAAAGAACGCAATGCTGCGAAGCAAATAAAAAAGAAAGAACCTGTATTGCTTGATACCCCGCCTGTTAAAGAAAACGGGCAAAAACAGAAAACAGCATAATAAATGACGCTGAAGGCGACTTGTGAGAATAAAATCTCATGAGCCGCCTTCCTTGCGTTTTCAGCCGGATACGGCAGAAAGGAATAAAATTTATGACAGAAAATGAAAAGAAGCTTTTGCAGGCGAAGCACAGATTGGAAGAAGCCGAGATGCGTGACCGGCAGAAAGAGCGAAAAGCACGGACACGGCGGCTGATTCAGGAAGGTGCGATTTTAGAGAAAGCATTACCGCAGACAACACAGATGACTTTGGAACAGTTGGAGGATTTTTTGTGCGAAGTATTCAAACCAATCCGATGATTTTTATGAGCGACCGGCTATCGGTCGCTTTTTCTTTTTCCCGAAGGGCGCACTTACTCACCACCTGCAAAGCAGGCGGTGGTATCCCTCCCGTTGGTCGGGCTCGTGCGCTCTTCACAAAGCGTCTTTCAGCCGCTTTTCCAGAGGGGGCAGGCAATGTCGCAAGCGAACATTCCCTGTGCAGTCGGCTCTATATTTTGCAATATCAGCAAAACGATGAGGTGGCATATTGCCACCCCATCCCGCCGCCTGCCTGCGAAAACCTGCCACTGGCAGCTTTTACGCAGTTATGGGTATCGCATTTTCGGCGACACCCATTTTCTCTTTTCAAAAGAGAAACAGAAAGAAAGGACGGTGAAAACAAATGGCAATCTATCATCTGGAAGCAAAAGTAGTCAGCCGTGGTACAGGAAGAAGCGCTGTTGCAGCTTCCGCTTATCTGAGTTGTTCTAAAATCCTCAATGATTATGATGGGGTGCAGCATGACTACACCCGCAAGAAAGGACTGGTCTGGCAGGAAGTATTCCTACCAGAGTTCGCTCCGTCAGAATGGAAAGAACGGGGCGTGCTTTGGAACGCCGTAGAAGAAAATGAAAAGACAAAAGACAGTCGCCTTGCCCGTGAATTTGTGGTTGCTCTGCCGATTGAGTTGAGCGAAGCACAGTGGGAAAAGCTACTGTCCGATTTTATTTCTGGCACCTTTGTAGCTGATGGGATGTGTGCAGATGTGGCAATTCACGATCCATACCCTCCCGGTCACAATCCCCACGCTCATATCATGCTGACAGTGCGCCCGTTAGATGAAAAAGGGAACTGGCAATATAAGACGCAGAAAGAATATCTCTGTGTGAAAAATGGAGAGGAACAAGGTTTTACTGCGGATGAGTTTAAGATAGCACAGACAGAGGGATGGGAAAAGCAATACCAGTATAAGGTCGGTCGCAAGAAGGTATATCTGCCACCCTCCGAAGCGGAGAATCACGGCTATGAACGAGCCAGCAAGCATCCGAAAAGCACCAAGTTCGGCAGACAGAATCCCATTGCCGAGCGTTGGAATAGCGAAGAACAACTTGTTTTATGGAGAGCAGCATGGGCTGATGTGACGAATCGCCATTTGGAGACTGCCGGACACGAAGAACGCATCGACCATCGCAGTCATGCAGATCGGGGCTTGACCGAGCAGCCCACCATTCACGAGGGTGTGGTTGCAAGAGCATTGGAGAAAAAGGGTATTGTTTCTGACCGCTGTGAGTTGAATCGTCAGATTAAGGCAGACAATGCGTTGCTCCGTGAGCTGAAAGCAACAGTCAAGAAGCTGATGCAGGCAGTTAAAGCATCTGTTCCTGCGCTTGCGGAAGCAGTGGAGTCCTTACGGGCGAACATGGTTGTTTTCCGCTATCAAATCCGCTATGCCGGTTTTGGAAAACACAAATTATCGGAAAGTCTGAATGTGTTGAAGCCCGATCTGGAGCGATATGCCTTACTGGTACAGCAGATTAAAAATAAGACTAAAGAACGGAAAACGCTGCTTGCAGAAAAGAAAGCGACACCATTTTATCAGTTTGTTGCTCATAATGATTTGGCAAAAAAGATTGCCGAACTGACAGAAGACTTGGAAGAACTGAAATCCGAAAAGACGATGCTCCTCAGTTCATTTGATTGCAGTGAGGATACTGGAATCGCCGAAGTCAAAAAGAGTGTTGCGGCTATGGAGGAAAATTTGAAGCGGCTGACAAAGCAGGAAGAAAAATATGCTGCCGAGTTGGAGGATGCCTTAAAGCAGTTCTCAGAATTAAGGGAGCAGGCAAAAAATGTGGATTCGGCAGAACTCTTAGAACAACGGGTTGCCCTGCAATCAGATAAAATTCAAGCTGCCACTTCCAAGATTAAAGCGGTATACGGAGAAAAATTTGATCCGCTTATCCTGTTTGACAGCAAGCGGGATGTGGCTGAAATGTTAGGTGAAGAAGCCAAGATACAATCAATCCGTGAGCATTTGCAGAAAAAACAGGAGCAAACAGCAGAGCGTAAAAAAACTTCAACGAAACACGAGCAGGAACGGTAAAATCCCGTTCCCGCCCGCTGATTTTTACAGAAGATCATTTAATAAGTTCATGCACTTGACTTTCTGTTGGAGATTTGCGCTGCCATAGACATTTAGCGTAAAGGACACATTCTTATGTCCCAAAATCTCGGAGAGAGATTTGATGTCAAACTCCGGTATTTCGATTGCCCGTACCGCAAATGTATGCCTGATCTCGTGGAACTTCACCCTTTGCAGCCCATTTCGTTTCAAAAAACGGGAAAAGAACTGCCGGTAGGTGCGAGGTTCTGTTGGCTTCGTCTTACCAGTCAAGAAGTAATGGTTGGGGTTTTCTGTATAGAACTTCTTGATAATGTTCATCAGCAATGACGGTACAGGAATTGTTCGAGCTGATGTCTTGGTCTTCGGTGGTCCTATGTGTAGATAGGACTCTCCTTTTTTCTTGTCATAAATGCGTTGGACGGTTTTGTTGATGCTGATAGTTTTATCCGTCAGCGAGATGTCTTTCATTTGCAAGCCGCAGAGTTCTCCGATCCGTACACCGGTAAACAGTGCGATGAGTATGCCAGCGGTCTTCCTGTTCAGGTTCATGTAGATGCACTGAATCAGAGCTTGCTCTTGATCCTTAGACAGAGAGACCACCTTTTTTATGCCTAACTCTTTAGGGTACTCAATCAAGTCCCAGTTGAGCAACGGTATTGCTCTCTCTTTGTAGGCATATTCCATAGCAAGACGCAACACAAGAATCACATCTCGTATGGTCTTTACAGTGAGACCGCCAGACTTATCCAGCCGTCCGGACTCGTAGAGATACGATATGTAGCTCTGAATGTCCTGTTCGGTGATGCTGCCAATCTTCCGTTTGCCGAAGTGCGGTATTAAATGATTTTCGGCTATCAGCGTGAAGCTGGCATGGGTTGACGGTGTGATCATTGGCTTCTTTTGATTTAACCAAGTGTTCAACAGCGTCTTGAATTGTGTATTGTTAGTCATATTGACCACCTCCACGGATATTATCTGATGGAGGAATAATGTAAACGTCAAATAATAAGCGTCTAGCAAACGGCTTCGAACAATGCTATCATAGGAACAAGCATAAGAGAACGACAGGTGTCCCAGGAAACATTCTCAAGTTCCCTGGGTTCACATTTTCGGAGAATTCTATTCCCACCAAAGTGTCATTCTATGCGGCATGGTGTTTATGGGGAGTCTTGGGCGGAGAGGTATACTCATTGGAGCGCAGTTCTGGCTGGCACATGAGCGTGTGCTGCTGCTCATATTCCCGATACTCCTCTGACCATGGCATCATGGAATCCAGAAATCCCCTATCCGTATCTTCCATATGCTTTGGCATCATCTCCAGAATGTATCTCAGATAGTAATAGACATTTACCTTGTTCGCTTTCGCTGTCTCTACTATGGAATACAGGATGCCCATTGCCTCTGCGCCATCAACCGTATTGCAGAACAGAAAGTTATTCCGGCCGATCGCAAAGGGTCTGATATGCCTTTCCGTTGCCCCATCATCTATCGGAATATTCCCATCTTCCAGAAACCGGCAGAGATATTCCTTCTGATTTCGGGAATAATTCAGGGCATCTTTCAACCGATTACTGATCAGGGGATCTTTGCAGTCTATGCCCTCTGTAAATGCATAGTATTCCTCTACCAGCGGTCTGACGGTTGTTTCACGCTGTATCCTGCGCTCTTCTGCGGACAGGTTCTTTAATGCCTCATCTGCATCGTAGATCTTTCCGATCAGGATGAGTGCCTGTGCTTCCGGAAGCTGACGGATTTTTTCCTCAGACAGGCCAGTCTTATCGATCAGGGCAAGAGAATTCGCAAATCGTCTGCGCAGATGCATCATACATCCGCACACGGTAATCACTTCCTGTTTTTCTTTTTCCAATACCTGATAAGAACAGTACGCGTCACAGGTAATAAATCCCTGAAAATCCTGATAGAACTTCCTCAAATGGTCTGTTCCGCGGGTGAGCTCATAGCAGAAGAGGATGATAGGAGACGTATTCAAAAGTTCACTGGTGATATGAACCCACATATAGCTTTTTGCGCCAGCAGGACGCCCATCCCGGAGCACCCGCAGAGGCGTTTCATCACATTGGTGGTATGCCACAGAAAGGAGCCGGCCTTTCAAATGGTCATAAATCGGCCCAAAATAATCAAAAGCAAAGCGCAGTACCCAGTTGCACATCGTCTGTCTGGACAACGTAAGGCCAAAGTTGGCAAAAGACTGTTCCTGCCTGTACAGTGGCAATGCCAAAAAGAACTTCTGGTAACAGATCTGTGCCGCCAGGGAAGGGGACGCAAGGCTGCCCCGCAGCAATGCGCGGGAGACAGGGGCGGTATGCAGTTCATGTTCCAGCCCCACAGATACTACAGGCGTAAATGTATCCAGGGCATACATGGCTGCCGGATCGAATTCAACAGTTGTATGCCGGTGCCAGTGTGCGATGCGCCAGTTCCCTTCCCCATACATCTGATCCAGTTCTTTGATATCCAGTATAAATTTCTGTTTCCGCGGCAGCCCTGAAAGGTCTTCTTCCCGTTTCCCGGCATGCTTTTTGCCATGTTTTTTTCCAGAGCCGCAGTCCCTTGCGGAAGTTGTTTTCCCGTAAGGTTCCGGGGATGGCTCTGCCTGGTCTTCGTCAAACTCTTCTTTGTCCAATGGGGCATGGAGGATATCCGAGAGTTTTTCCGTCCCTCGACCGAAGAGTGTCCTCGTCTTGAGCTGGTCCTGTTCCGCAATGCGTGTCAGGGTTTCTTTCAATGCTTTGTTTTCCGTAAGCACCTCCGCCAGCCTGCTGGTTATGTTCTGATAATCTTTTGCCATAGCTGTCAGCGCTCTTTCGTTTTCAATACGATAAATGGCATCCCTGTCAGCCTGTTTCTTAAGAGCCACAACGATCTCAAGGAGCTCATCACGAGATTTATTCAGTTCTTTTTCGATATACCTGAGATCATCTGTGGTCATGGAATCGTCTCCCTATTCATTCTGTGTGCCATAACGGCTGAGCAGAAGGTGCAGATCTTTCAGGAAAGATTCCCGTTCCTTTTTCAGTACCCTGTTTTCTGCCCTAAGCTGTTCAATCAGAAGGTCTTTTTCTGCCAATTGTTTCCTATGGTCGTCTTGTGTATCTTTTCCAGCTAGTGTGGTGTTACGGTCTTTACGTTTTCTTCCACGGCCATCTGTGGGGACAATCTCCCCGGTCTGCTCATCAATTTTTCCGATCAGTTTCCTTCTTGCCCTTGGCTGCTGTTTTTCCTTGTCCCAATAGGACTCCGATTCATAAACATAGGTGATCCCAGTCCGTTTGTCTTTGTTTTTTACGATAGACATGAGAGTCCCTCCTTCCTAGTCATAATTATAACACATACCTACATAAAAGTCAATAAAAATAGGTATGTCTATCAAAAAAACATACCTATCATACATCTGGAGGAACCAATCGGAAAGTACCTGGCCTAAATCCCTTTTATGGAACTTTCAATCTCGAATCCGTCCATTAGCCTGTCGTATTCTTCCCATGTCAGATTCCTGGCTTCTTCTGCGTTCCTTGGCCATTTGAAGTATCCCTGTGATAAACGTTTATAGCCTAATGTGAACCCATCTCCTTCAAAAAAAAGGCATTTGATACGGTCCCGTTTTGTGCCGCAGAAAAGGAAGAGGCTTCCCTTGTCCAAAGGGTCAAGATTGTATTTTAAACGCACAATGGATACTAAACCGTCAATCCCACGGCGCATATCCGTTTTCCCTGTCAATATGACGACACGTTTTACTTCCACTCCCCGTTTAAACATCGCCTACCGCCTTCAGGAGCTGCTCAAGTAGCAAGGCCGGGATTTCTGGGAAGATTTCCATGCGGATACTGTCTTTTTGGATCACCGCAGCCGGCTGATGGATGACGTTTTGCAGTGTTGGCTGGATCTGGCAGGACTGTTTGGGCATTGGGAGTTCCACAAAAGTGTTTGTGGAGATCTTCTCTGTGGAAAGACTCTGGACAGCTTCCTCATAATGTTCCTCCCTCAGCTTTGCCAGCCAATAGTAATAAGCATCTTTTGTTACGCCATTTGCGTCACACCAGTCCCGGACTTTCATACCACTTTTGATCCGGTCTTCGATCAGAAGTTTCCAGCGTTGAAGCTGGAACTCATGTTTTTTGCTCATAAAGGGTTACCTCCTCATAGAATTCTGAAGTGGGAAAGCTTTTAAAACTTGTGCAAGTTTTCCAACACTAATCTTTAACTATAAAGAGGATACCACTTCTAAGGGTAGTTTCCTAGACGCTTATTATTTGACTCTTACGGAATAATCAGGGCATTATAAACCTCAAGTAACGGTCTCGAAAAGCGTCCCAAGCTTCGCTTTCCGAGCTTTGATGA
>ERZ778516.2240-NODE-2240-length-13267-cov-5.725855_pt1 | contig 13267 bp, 16 predicted proteins | sample MGYA00510342_ERZ778516 | MGnify/ENA primary metagenome ERZ778516 (study PRJEB29527, sample SAMN07138961) | mouse gut metagenome | material: feces | host: mouse | place: China:Nanjing | collected 2016-01-25 ...
CGGCCGCATCCTGAGCCTCTCGCAATACTACTTCCCGCTGATCGAGGAGGAGCTGCTCCGCGCGGGTCTTCCGGTGGAGCTGCGCGCCATGGCCATCATCGAATCGGCCCTCTCACCCTCGGCCGTATCGCGCATGGGCGCCGCCGGCATGTGGCAGTTCATGCCCCGCACGGGCAAGGTATACGGCCTGGAGATCAACTCGCTGATCGACGAACGGCGCGATCCCGTGCTCTCCACGCGCGCCGCATGCCGCTACCTCAAGGACCTCTACGCCCTCTACCACGACTGGTCGCTGGCCATCGCCGCCTACAACTGCGGTCCGGGCAACGTGAACAAGGCCCTCGCCCGCGCGGGCAGCGAGCGGCGGAACTTCTGGGCCGTCTACGACCACCTGCCGCGCGAAACCCGCGGCTACGTGCCGGCTTTCATCGGCGCCACCTATGCCTACGCCTACCATCGCCTCCACGACATCGAATGCTCGCGGCCGCCGATTCCGCTCGCCACGGACACCGTGCGCGTCGATCGGCTGCTCCACTTCGGCCAGGTCGCCTCGACGATCGACGTGCCGGTCGAAACCCTGCGCCAGCTCAATCCGCAGTACAAACTCGACATCGTGCCGGCCACGGCCCGCGCCTACACCCTGGTGCTGCCGCAGCGCAACGTCGTGCAATTCATCGAACGGCTCGATTCGATCCATGCGAAGGACTCGCTCTATCTGAAGGAGTACATCGACCCGGCGAACATCGACAAGAAGCGCCAGGAGCGCGGCGGCACGGTCTACATCGTGAAAAAGGGCGACACCCTGGGCGCCATCGCCCGCCGCTACCGCGTGACCACGGCGCAGCTCATGCGCTGGAACGGCATCAAGAACGCCCACAAGCTGAGTCTGGGACAGAGAATCCGCATCGAAGGCCGATAACGCCATGTTCGACACGCACGACACCATCGCCGCACCGGCCACCGCCTCGGGCGGCGCCGTGGCCATGATCCGCATCAGCGGCCCGGAGGCCATCGCCGTCTGCGACCGCATCTTCCGGGGCTCGGCGCGCCTCGCCGACACCCCCGCATACACCGTACGCTTCGGCCGCATCACGGACGGCGGCCGCACGGTGGACGAAGTGCTCGCCACCGTCTTCCGCGCCCCCCGCTCCTACACGGGCGAAGACTCGGTGGAACTCTCCTGCCACGGCTCCTCCTACGTCGTGTCCGAGATTCTGCGCCTGCTCCACGCCGCGGGAGCCCGCACCGCCGAACCGGGCGAATTCACCGCCCGGGCGTTTCTCGCAGGCAAGATGGACCTTGCGCAGGCCGAGGCGGTCGCCGACCTGATCGCCTCGTCGTCGCGCGCATCCCATGCCCTCGCCACGGCCCAGATGCGCGGCGGATTCTCCGACGACCTGCACGCATTGCGCGACCGCCTGCTGCACCTGGCCTCGCTGCTCGAACTCGAACTCGACTTCTCGGAAGAAGACGTGGAGTTCGCCGACCGCACGCAGCTGCGCGGCGTCATGGAGGAAATCGGCGCCAAGCTCGACACCCTGTGCCGCAGCTTCTCGCTGGGCAATGCCCTGAAGCAGGGCGTGGGCGTGGCGATCGTCGGCGCACCCAATGCCGGCAAATCCACGCTGCTGAACCGGCTTCTGGGCGAGGAACGCGCCATGGTTTCCGACATCGCCGGCACCACGCGCGACGCCATCGAGGAGACCCTGGACATCGACGGCGTGCTCTTCCGCTTCATCGACACCGCAGGCCTGCGCCGCACCGACGACCGGCTGGAACGCATGGGCATCGAACGGACCCTTGCGGCCGCGGCCCGGGCACGGATCATACTCCGCGTGACCGACGCCGCGGACGACGCCGCAGCCTCGCCCCCCCTGCTGCCCCCGCTCCGCGACGACCAGCGCCTGATCGAGGCGATCAACAAAATCGACCGTTGTTCCCGCCTCACGCTTCCCGCGGGTGCGCTGGGCATCTCGGCACGCGACGGCATCGGCATCGACGCACTGCGTCGCGCGCTCCGCGACGCGGTCGATACGGAAGCACTCTACCACGGCGACACGGTCGTCTCCACGGCCCGTCACTACAACGCCCTCGCCTCGGCCCGTGCGGCACTCGACCGCGCCCTCGCGGCGCTATGCGCCGGCCGCCCCGCCGACCTGCTGAGCGAGGAGCTCCACCACGTCCTCCACCACCTGGGCACCATCACTGGAGAGATCACCACGGACGAGATCCTCGGAAACATCTTCTCGAAGTTCTGCATCGGGAAATAGGTCGCCATTTTTCCCATTAAGCCAAACGCCATTTCAGCGGCATATCTACGGCATACAAATAGCATAATCAAAGGATTTTACAGATTTAGTAGGCACGTAAAATTTTTCTGCCATCATGCTATCCGTATGCCAAGAATTTGTTACTTTTGTGTTGCTATTTTGTTACTCGGCCGAAATGAGTAACGAAAGTAACAAAATCACTCAACGCAAAAGGATATGGCAGAGATCAAAGAACCGATCCGAATCAGGCGCAAGAAGCTGGCGAACGGGAACGTCAGCCTCTACCTCGACATCTACCTGAACGGAAAGCGGGAATACGAGTTTTTGAAACTGTACCTCATTCCCGAGAAGACGAAAGCCGACAAGGAGGCGAACAGACAGACGCTCCAACTCGCCAACTCGGTCAAGGCCCGACGCATCGTCGAAGTGCAGAACGGCGAACACGGCTTCAAGTCGGCATACGCTACCGACACCCTATTCTTCGACTACTACCGCGCGATGTGCGCCCGACGGCTCGGCGTAGAGAGCATCGGCAACTGGGGCAACTGGAAATCGTGCCTGAAACACCTCCAAAAGTACGAGCCGAACGAGCGGATCAAGTTCTCGCAGATCACGCCGGAGTGGGTGCAGGGATTCAAGGATTATTTGGAAAGGGACGCCTGCGCATGGAGCTGCGACAATCGGGATCGCATCAAGGATCGCCCGCTGTCCCGCAATTCACGGGTCAGCTATTTCAACAAACTGCGGGCCTGCCTGAATCAAGCCTACGAAGACCGCATCATCCCGATAAATCCCATGCGGGGCATCGACGGATTCAAGGCCGAAGAGGGTACGCGCATGTACCTGACCGTCGAAGAGGTGCAGCGGCTCGCCCGTACCGAATGCGAATATCCAGCTATCAAGCGGGCGTTTCTGTTCTCCTGTCTTACGGGGCTGCGGCGTTCCGACGTGATCCGTCTGACATGGGGCGACGTGCATCAGCAAGGGGCGTTCACACGCATTATCTTCAAACAGAAGAAAACGAACGGGCAGGAATACCTCGACATCCCGCCGCAGGCCGCCGAGCTTATGGGCGAGCGCAGCAAGGACACCGAGCACGTGTTTCCCGACATCCACTCTCCGAGCTGCACCAACGAAACGATCAAGCGGTGGGTGCTGCGGGCCGGAATCCACAAAGAGATCACTTTCCATTGCAGCCGCCATACGTTCGCCGTGATGATGCTCGACCTCGGAACCGATATTTATACGGTCAGCAAGCTGCTCGGCCACCGCGAACTCTCCACCACGCAGATTTACGCCAAAGTCCTCGACAAGAACAAGCAGGCGGCGGTCGCCAAGATACCGGACATATTCTGACGAAGAAAGGCATCGGAATCGATGCCTTTTTCTATTGCTGGAACATCATGCCTTTGCCGGTCAGCAGCCAAGTAGCGGAGATGCCGCAATCACGGACGAGCGGCACGAGCCATCCCGCCTGAAACAATCCCCTGCCGAGGTCTTTGCGCTGCGCGTAAAAGTGTCCTCTGTCGATAGAGTTTTCCGTACAAAACACATTGATATTTTTTACCAGCTTGTTCTGAACGGCTATATCGACCGCTGCATAGAATCGCTCCATGATAGCCAACGTGTCTGCGCTATAAACCCTGCGCCTGCTCATTTCTTCTTACCCTTGATAAGCGTTTTTTCCTCCGATTTGAGCCGTCGCTCGACTTTCTTCACATCTTCGCCCGCAGGGAGTTGTTCGGGGACGATACCTCGGCTCAAAAGCATGTTTCGGACGGCGATATTGTTATCAACATGTTCCTTTTCGATTGCCACCTGACCGTGCAGATTCTTCTGCTCGGCGTTTACGGAGGTCATCTCAGCGGCAAAGTCTTTCGCCTTGATGCCGATAGTCGGGAGGAAGTCGGCCAGCGGACGACTGTCGGGCGCGCCGAGTTTCCGCTTCAATAAGGCCGTATCAAGATGGAACAACGCCCGATCCCCTTTCGAGCGGATGATCGCAAAGCCGCGGCTATCCACGCCTCGCTCGTACAGGACGCCCGATAACCGCTTCTCGGTCTCGGCCAACTTTGCGCGGGCCTGCACACGCTCATATTCGGCAAGCCGTTTTTGCACCAACTCCGCGCGGCGGGTCTGCACGGCGAAGTAATTTTGAGCGAATGCGATCTGCGGTTTGCGGGGATCGCCGTTCTGCGCGATCAGGTAGCAGGCATAGCGCGTCAGCATGTAATCCTCTACCTCTCGCTGCGCTCCTTTGGCAAGTTCGATCATTTTGCCGACGTCAGCAAAATGATCGGCAACCGATTCGCCCGCACCCTCGCAAGCACTTTTCGCCTTATCTATGGTTTGCTCGAAATTGCGCCATTGCGCATAACCGAGCACCGGGTACAATTCCCGTGCACTCCAACACTCCACGCCGTCGTAAAGGCAAACGATAGCCTCGAATTGCTCGAACAATGCCTTTATATCCTCTGTTTTCATATCTCTATTTTTCCTTTTCTATAATAGTCAGAAGCCGATCTATCTGCTCATCCTTTTTTTCCAGCAGAGCGATGAACTTCTCCGAAATCGCATTGATCTGATTGGAATCGCCCGATACTGCGATGCTATGATCCGAGGCAACCGCGCTTCCGTCCTCCTCATAGAAAAAGCAAACACTTTTATTGGTAACGCGGGCTATCTCCTCAATCAATCCGCTTTTGACATCCTCTGATTTCAATGCACTATGCAGGCGTTGATCTCCGTCATAGCCCAGCATCCGTGCGACCTCCGAGATCGCAATTCCCTCTGATCTAAGTATTTCTTTTATTTTTTGCCCTTTCATATTTGAAAATCAACACGTTATAAAATGCACATAAATTTTTGTTTGGAAAAACAAAGAAAAATGTTTGTTAATCCAAACAAAAGTCTTTATCTCTGCCTCTGCAATACCAAAAGATATTGTTGCATCAACAAATAATGATGGGTGCAAATATATGAAAATAGTGCTTAATAAGCGAATTAAAGAGCGAAAAATATGAGCCGAGTTGAAAATAAATCGTTCCTCGATCTCTACCGAGAGCAGAAAAGCAAGCCGACGCCCGCGCAAGTGTTCATCGCCGAGATCGCTACACTTACCCACCGATCCGAGAACACGGTCAAGATGTGGCTGTGCGGCAAGCAGACGCCCGATGAACTGACACAGAGCATCATCGCTCGTCGGTATAATCTGAATATCAACAGCCTCTTTCCGAAAGCAGAGGCACAAAGTAACGCAATATGAAAGCCTTGTTGAATTGGAGGTACTACATTCTGATGGCCGTCGGGCTTATCGCTATTCTCGGACTATTCTCCGTGCCTATCGACGACCTGCCTTTCGGGAGATGGATCGCAGCCCTGATTATCTCGAAAGTCATCGGCCTCGGCGCATTGTACCTCAATTATCGAATGGTCGCCTATTGGGAAGCCCGCAACCGCATTCCCGAAATGTCGAAAATGATGCAGGAGGAGGACGATGTATGGGAGTAGAGGAAAGACTGGAACGGATCGAGCGGCTGTTACAGTTCGCCTCGAAAGAGGCACTCAACACTTCGGAAGCCGCCTTGCAGCTCGGTATATCCGAGAGCCGCGTGCGGCATCTGACGAGCGCGAAGAAGATACCCTACTACAAGCAGGGCAACAAAATCTATTTCAAGAAAAAGGAACTCGAAGCATGGCAACTTCAATCCCGCGTCCCGACTGACGATGAGATCAAAAGCAAGGGCACGACCTACGCCGTAACGCATAAATAGCCGATATATGAACGACAACCCCAACATTCAGGAATCCGAAAGCCAATGCAAGCGCATTCTCGCCCACTTGCTGAACGGCAGTCGCATCACGAGCCTCGAAGCTCTGCGGCTTTTCGGGTGCATGAGGCTCGCATCGCGCATCAGCGATTTGCGGCGAGCGCATCCCGAAATCAAATTCAAATCGACGAGGGTTGAAACGACAACGGGGAAAAAGGTCGCTCAATACTACATCGAAAACATTTAATATCAACATATTCAACGCAATGAAAAAGGTTATCATCAAAGAAATCCGGCTCCTCAATTTCAAGGGGCTGCGCGATCTGACGGTCGAGTTCGACGAATGCCTGACCGAGATTTACGGCAGGAACGGCGTCGGCAAGACCTCGATCTTCGACGGGTTTACATGGCTCCTGTTCGGCAAGAACAGCGAGGACAGAAAGCAGTTCGGCATCAAGACCTACGACGAGGCCGGAAACATCATCCCGAAGCTCCCGCACGAGGTATCGGCCGTCCTGTTGGTCGATGGCGAGACCGTAACCCTCTGCCGTCGATTCAACGAAAAATGGACGAAGAAGCGCGGCTCGGCAGTCGAGGAGTTCGCAGGGCATGAGGAGGAACGCCTCTACAACGATGTTCCCTGTTCGCTCAAAGAATGGAACGAGAAAATCGCCGCCATCTGTCCCGAACAAGTCTTCAAGTTCATCACCAATCCCCTCTACTTCACGGCGCAGTCGGTCGATACGCAGCGGTCGATGCTCTTCCGCATGGCCGGAGGTATCACCGACGAGGAGATTGCGGCCGGAAATACCGATTTTGCGGCTCTCCTTGCCTCGCTGACGGGGAAGACGATGGAGGAGCACAAGAAAGAGATCGCGGCAAAAAAACGCCGTCTGAAAACCGAAATCGAGGCTATCCCCGAACGCATCGACGAACGCCGCCGCGATGTGCCGGAGGCGGAGGATTGGGCGACCATCGAAGCGGAACTCCGGCAGAAGCAGGAGGCACTCGCCAAAGTCGAGGAGCAGATCACGGATGCCGCGAAAGCCTATGCCGCCGCGAATGAGGCCCGTCTTGACAAAATCCGCAAGATCGGCGACCTGAAAAACGAACGGCTGGCCCTCGAACTCAAAATCAAGGACGAGGTACAGGCCCTCTACCGTTCCGATAAGGCCAAACAGCGGGCCGCTGCCGAGGATTTGGAACAGGCGAAACGCGACAAAGCCGCCGCCGAGCGCGACCGCGACAATGCCTGCCGCGAATTAGAGGCATGCACCAAGCGCAGGGAAGAACTCATCGAACAATGGCGGTCTATCAATGGCCGGAGGCTGGTATTCGACGAGAGCGAATTTATCTGCCCGACCTGCAAGCGTCGTTTCGAGATCGAGGAGATCGAAAGCCGCCAGCAGGAGATCACCGAGAACTTCAACCGCCGCAATGCCGCCGACCTCGAAGAAAACAACCGCCGCGGCAAGGAGAACAAGGCCCGCATGGAAGAGGTGCAGGAGTACATTCGAGATTGCGAGACCCGCATCGCCAAGCAGGAAGCCATCATTACCGAAATCGAAGCGAGCGGCATCCTTACGGCACAGTTCACCGAACCCGACGCGACACCTACCATCGAAGCCAATGCCGAATACATTGCTCTCGGCAAGCAGATCGCCGCACTCGAAGCGGATGCAACTCCCGCCGCAGCTTCATCCGACAATGAGTTGCTACGCGAGGGCCGCGAATCGCTTATCGCAGGTATCGACGCCCTCAAATCGCAACTGATGAAGCGCGAGCAGATCGAAAAGAACAACCAGCGCATCGCCGAACTCGAAAAATCACTCCGCATGCAATCGGAAGAACTCGCACAGTTGGAGGGCATCGAGTTCACGATGGCGGCTTTCTCGAAAGCCCGCACGGAAGCCATCGAAAGCAAGATCAACGGACTGTTCGACTTCGTAAAGTTCCGCCTTTTCGAGACGCAGATCAACGGCGGTGAGGTGGAAACGTGCGAGGCGATGGTAAACGGCGTGCCGTTCTCCGACGCCAATACCGCAGGGCAATTCAACGCAGGTATCGACATCATCAACGCGATATGCCGTTTCGAGGGCATTTCCGCGCCGATCTTCGCCGACGGGTCGGAGAGCGTCAATAACCTGCATCCGACGCAATCGCAGGTTATCCGCCTGTTCGTATCGCTCGACGACAAGCTCGTCATCAAACACAACGGGAAATCGGCTCAACCGAAGAGCCTTTTCGACTAATATCCATTCACTTAAAATTCAACGCAATTATGAAAACCGAAGAACAGAAAAGCGCATTCATCCTCCGCGTGGAGGAAATGGTAAAAGAGATCGAAACGCTGATGCCGGAGGGGGGGGGTGATGAGAGGTCTTGCATCGTCCTCGTAAACGAGAAACCGCAGGACAGCGACATGACGGCCCAATGTATAGCGATCATGGGAAGCGGCAAAGGACTGATCAAAAGCATGGCCTCATTCCTCGAACAGCCCGACATGGCAGAAGTCGCATCTCGCGGTGCAAAACTCGCCGCCCTGAAAAAGATCGCAGAAAACTAACATTCAAATCAACTTCGCAATGAACAATCAAGCCATAGTAAAGCAGGAACGCCCCGTCGATCTGCTCAAAACCACAATCAATGCTCCGTCCGTACAGGAGCAGTTCAAAAACGCCCTCGGCGAACACAAGGATACGTTCGTCGCATCGCTCATCGACCTTTACACAGGCGACAAGTCCTTGCAGACCTGCAAGCCGTCGCTCGTCATCGCCGAAGCTCTCCGCGCGGCGACCCTCCGCCTGCCTCTGAACAAGGCACTCGGATTCGCCTACATCGTCGTTTACAACAACTCGGTAAAACAAGCGGACGGCTCATGGGTCAAAATCCCGACGCCAACGTTCATCCCCGGCTACAAGGGTTACATCCAGCTCGCCATGCGAACGGGTCAGTATCGGACGATCAATGCCGATGTCGTATTCGAGGGCGAAGTTCGCAAGGTAAACAAACTCACGGGAGAGATCGCTTTCGACGGCGAAAAGACCTCGGACAAGATCATCGGCTACTTCTGCTACTTCGAGTTGCTCAACGGCTTCTCCAAGACGCTCTATGTAACCGTCGAGGACATGGCCGCCTACGCCAAACAGTACGCCCCATCCGTAAAGAAAGAGACGACCGTCGCGCAGCTCATCGCCAAAGCCAACGACGGAATCGTGAGCAAAAAAGTCGGATGGGAGGGCAACTTCAACGACATGGCCCTGAAAACGGTGATCCGCCGCCTGCTGTCGAAATACGGCTACCTCTCTGTCGAGATGCAGAACGCGATGGCTCACGATGTCGAGGATGAAGCCATGACGAACCGCAACGACGCGCTCGGCAACGCCGGTGCGCAGATGGTCGATCTCTCGACCACCGAATACGAGGAGATCGATCCCGAAACGGGAGAAGTCAAGGGTACGGAAGCGGAGCAGGCCGCACCTGCGAATGAACCTGAATACTAAATCTAACGGCACGGGAGTATGATCTTAAAATGTTTGGGGAGTTCATCACGGGGCAACTGCTACATCCTCGAAGCGGCCGATGAAACTTTGATCATCGAGGCGGGAATACCGATGCGCGACATCAAAAAGGGTCTCGGCTGGCAACTCGGCAAGGTGGTAGGATGCCTCGTATCTCACCGACACGAAGATCATGCAAGGTCGTTGAACGACTTTCTCACCTGCGGCATCCGCGTACTGGCTCTCGCCGATGTATTCGACGCCGCCAATCCGAGAAATCGCGTATTCTGCAAGATAATCGAACCGATGCACGGCTACAAAGTGGGAGGCTTCAAAGTCTTCGTACTGCCAGTCGTCCACGATGTACCGTGCGCCGGATTCGTCATCGAGCATCAGGAGATGGGGCGTCTGCTCTTTATCACCGACACAATGATGTTGGAGTATCGACTGCCGAACCTGAACCATGTAATGATCGAGGCGAATTACTCCGATGCGATTTTACAGCAGAATATCGACCGAGGATTGATGCCTCCCGCCATGCGAGGGCGGTTGCTGGGGTCGCACATGGAGTTGCAGACGACGAAAGAGATATTGCGGACAACCGACCTATCGGCGGCAAATGAGGTGATTCTACTGCATCTATCCGACGGGAATAGCAATGCCAAAGTATTTGCCGAAGAAGCGCGTCAGATCGCAGGAAAACCGGCATATATCGCCCGTGCAGGGTTGGAAGTCAATCTCGACAAACTCCCATATTGAATACTGATATGCGACCTGTGCCAAACGATATAGTTTCAACGCTGATCCGATGTCTGCCACAACTGCTCGAAAACGTGCAGATAGACAGAGGAAATATAAAGCTCGTCAATGCCGTAAGGCTGACAAAAAGGATTATTCCACGATTGCAAAAAATCGAACGCGATGCTGATAGTAAAGCAAGACAAGACCCGCAAGGAGGAAGAGGGGCAGATATTCGTTGAACTCACGTCTTACCGTGACATTACGAATATCGCGGACTGCAACCGTCTCGGCTATTGGTGCGACAAAGCGCATCTGTCGCACTTCATCATGGAATGCGCGAAATGTTTTACGCAAAACGAATTAAAAAAAATACTGAAAATGAACGGGAACAACATTTACATCGAGAAAAACAATCTGCTCGATGCCTACAAGAACGGCAATGCCGATAATAAGAAGATGCTCGAAAACCTTTTCGGCAAGGAGATGTTCCGCCCGAAAAACGTCATGGAGCGGGTAAAAACATTCGAGGATGCCCTCAAAGAACTCGGCGATAACCATCCATTCGTTGAACAGTTCTGTTTGATGGAACTGAATGCAGGCCCCCTCGGAGACTGTCGGGATATTATTGCCTACCTCAAACTCCGCATCATTACGGCAGCTCTCAACGAGGGATGGACGCCGCAGTTCACCGAGGACGAATACCGCTACTATCCGTGGTTTTGGCTCTACACCAAGGAGGAGATCGCCAAGATGAACAAGGAGGAGCGCAAGAAGTGTGTCCTGTTCGGCGGTGGTGGGAATAGCGGCGCGAATGCCGGATTTGCGTATGCGAGTACGGATGACGTGCCCTCGGCTGCGGATGCGAACGTCGGGTCTCGCCTTTGCTTCAAATCGTCCGCGCTGGCGAAATACGCCGGGGAACAATTCGCTGCAATCTATTTCGATTTTTTGGGGAAATAGATGATGGGAGGATGGATAAAAATATATCAAACCATTCGGGAGCATTGGATATGGAATGATCCGCGAAAATTGAAGTGGTGGATCGACCTGCTGATGCTCGCCGAATGGAGAGATAGCAAACGCCTTGTTGGATCAGACCTCGTAACCATCAAACGGGGGCAACTGATCGCATCCGTCCACTATCTCCGCGAGCGGTGGGCGTACAAAGATGACAACGGGGTGCAGCGCAAGCCGTCCGAGCATACCATCCTCAAATTTCTATCACTCCTCGAAGCAGATCAGATGATAAGCCGCGCGAAACACCCTGCTACCCGTGCAACGATGATTGCGATAGTTAATTACGATGACTATCAACAGAATAGCACAGCAGGGTGCAACGAGGGCAGCAACGACCCCTGCAACGGTGAGTGCAACGATCCCTGCACAGAAGATAAGAATAATAAGACTATAAAAGACAATAGAGAGGGGAAAAGTGGAAAAAGCGCAAAACGCTTTTCCCCGCCCTCTATCGAAGAAGTCGAATCTTATATCAGGGGAAAAGGTTATACGGTGGACGCTGAGCGCTTCGTGAATTTCTACGAGAGCAAGGGATGGTATGTAGGTAAAAACAAAATGTCGAATTGGCACGCGGCGGTTGCGACGTGGCAGAAAGGAGATAACAAACGCAATGGGAATAATCAGCAAGGATCAGATAATAAACGTCGAGGGACTGAAGCAACTGCTACTCGGCCGGAAGACTACGAGGGGAAATTTTAAGTGGTCGGTGAGCTTGAAGCAGGCGACGGATATTCTGATGGCAGCTTATCGGGCAGAGGTTGAGTATCGGCATCGCAGGTTCATTGAAGACGAGGCTACCAAAACCAACATCGAACGGCTGGCCGCATTCCTGATCCGTGATGATGCGAAATTCGGAGTTATGCTCTGCGGCGTTCCGGGTAATGGCAAAACGACCCTCCTGTACGGCTTCCAGTCGGCGGTAAACTGGCTCAACGGCATAGGACATTTCGAGGGCAGAAAGGCCGGTATTCGGATCGTCGATGCAAAGGAGGTAGCTATCCTCGCCAAGGATTTAGAGGCGTTCCGCAGTCTGCGGAATATGCCGATGATCGCTATCGAGGACATGGGACGCGAGCCGATAGAAGTTCTCGATTATGGGAACGTACTGAATCCCGTGATCGACCTGCTCGAATATCGCTACAATATGCAGCTCTTCACGTTCATCACGACCAATCTCACGAAATCTCAAATCCGCGAGAAATACGGCAACCGCATCGCGGATCGATTCAACGAAATGCTCGAAGTCATCATTTTCAAGAATGAGACCTATCGAGATAAATGAAAATCGGGCGATTTACCGCAGTTTTCAAGCAAAGCCGACAAGATGGGCGGGCAAACCGAGATAATGCGGCAAATCGCAAGAAACAGCGCAAAGACACAAAATTCAACGCAATGGGGACAGAAGTAAAATTAAAAACTTATCCGAGAAGTCGAAGCTACAAGGTCAGAACGAAATTCGTCTTCGAGGGAACATTCGAGGTCAAAGCAGATTCGCGTCAGATGGCTATTCAGATCGTGAAAAGCCAATGCGGAATGAGCATGGGGCAAATCCACACTTGCTGCGCAGATGTAACCGACTGGGATTTCGACTGCAACCCTACTCAAATTGTAAAACGATAGGCTATGACACAGCAAGATTTCGATTCATTACGATTCTGTGCTGGGATGTTGGCAGAATACAGAGGACATTGGTACAAAGTAATTGCATGCAATTTCCCTGAACGATTATTTGCCCTTTACGACGACGCAGGAATTGATGCAGATGACCCGATGTGGGTGCGCTGCGAAAATGTACCGCAAGTAAAATACGCTAACTTATGATTCACATCGGAGCTATTAAAAAAATCTTTCGGGGCTGGCGCATCCTGATCTGCGTATGGGTAGATGACAACAGCCCGCTGAAATCGCAGTACTTCATGCTCTTTCGCGGCGACAACGGGAAAGAATACATCAAGATCGGAAAGGGGTA
>ERZ778516.2245-NODE-2245-length-13215-cov-7.796277_pt1 | contig 13215 bp, 8 predicted proteins | sample MGYA00510342_ERZ778516 | MGnify/ENA primary metagenome ERZ778516 (study PRJEB29527, sample SAMN07138961) | mouse gut metagenome | material: feces | host: mouse | place: China:Nanjing | collected 2016-01-25 ...
TGTACGGCAAAGCGCATGGTGCCGGATTATATTTCAGAAAAGATGATGAAAAAGCTGAAACAGGGAAACTGCTATACATGCATGGGCTGCCGTTCGTTTCTGACCGTATACAAAGACAGCAATGACAAGTTTAAATTTTACGGAAGATTTAACCAGGGCGTTGTAACGCTCAACCTTGTAGATATCGCCTGTTCTTCAGGCGGCGATATGGAACAGTTCTGGAAGATTTTTGACGAGCGGCTGGCGCTTTGTAAGCGTGCGTTAATGAGCCGCCACAACCGCCTGAAAGGGACGCCGTCTGATGTGGCGCCGATTTTATGGCAGCATGGGGCGCTGGCAAGGCTGAAAAAGGGAGAGACGATTGACTCTCTGCTGTACGGCGGCTATTCGACGATATCGCTCGGCTACGCGGGACTGTATGAATGCACAAAATATATGACTGGCAAATCCCATACGGATGCACAGGCAAAGCCGTTTGCGCTTGCCGTGATGCAGCATATGAACGACGCCTGCACAAGATGGAAGATGGAGGAAAAAATTGACTTTTCCGTCTATGGCACACCGTTAGAGTCTACTACGTACAAGTTTTCCAAATGCCTGCAAAAACGGTTTGGCAAGATCAAAGATGTGACAGATAAAAACTATATTACAAACAGCTATCATGTACATGTATCCGAAGAGATTGACGCGTTTACAAAGCTGAAATTTGAAGCGGAGTTTCAAAAGCTCTCGCCGGGCGGCGCGATCAGCTATGTGGAAGTGCCGGATATGAAGACAAACCTGGAAGCCGTCCTGTCTGTGATGCGCTATATTTACGACAATATTATGTACGCAGAGCTGAATACAAAAAGCGACTACTGCCAGGAATGCGGGTATGACGGCGAGATTCATATTATCGAGGACAAACATGGCAAGCTGGTGTGGGAATGCCCGCGCTGCGGCAATAAAAACCAAAATAAAATGAACGTCGCAAGGCGTACCTGCGGCTATATCGGGACGCAGTTCTGGAACCAGGGGCGTACCCAGGAGATCCAGGAGCGGGTGCTGCATCTGTAAAATAAAACCGTATCCAAAGACTTGACTTGCAAAAAGTCCGTCTTTGGATACGGTTTTTGATATTAATTCTGGTTTTCGTCAGAGCTTGCTTTTTTACCAGCATTTTCCAGGTCGGCGGCTTTTTTGCCGTCATGGGAAAGTGTCGTTAAGGTGTGGCGTACGACGGTGCCTTTTTTCAAATAACACCAGGAATAGCCATCGACCGCTTCACAAGTATAGATGCCGATAAACGCAGGCGCCTGATCTGGCTCATTTAAGAGCTGGGTGCCGCGAAGCTGGTACTGCACGCCGTTTTCTGCATAAAAAGCATAGGCTGCATGGAGATAATTGGCTGTATTTTCATCCGTCGTACGAAACGTCTCTTCTTTGATCTGGTATTCGGTTGCCATCTCAGAGGATAAGATCTGTGTGCCCTGCATGGTCGTAAAGACATAGAGGGCGGCGGAGCTTATTACGCCGAGTAAAACGATAGAGAATATAATCAGGCCGTTTTCCTTTCCGGCAAGAAATTTTCTAAAAAACAGGAAAACCACAAGTAAAAAGGTAATTGCTGCAATTAGTGTGATCCAAGTATAAACGCTCATAAAGCTGAAACTCCTTTAATTAAGAAATAAGGTATAAAATAAGGCAGGATAGCCCTGATTGATATTATAATATATTTTTTGCCGGATGAAAAGGGAAAATTTGTGAAATTTTGGGCAAAAAATCTTGCCGTTTCTTATTGACAAAAAGTTATCATATATGATAACTTTTAGATGCTGACGAAATTTGTCAAAATAAATCGAGTGATTGGAACAATGGAAAACGATGGATGAGGAAAAGCTAGAACCAAGGCTTGAGGTAATCAGCCAGATCAAACAGGTGCGCAGGGAGCAGCGGATCACGCAGGAAGTGCTTGCAGAGCGTGCCGGGACGAAAAAATCAAATATATCCAGGCTGGAAAGCGGAAAATACAATCCAAGCCTTGATTTTCTTATACGTGTGGCAGCATGTCTGGGAAAACGGATACATATTTGGATGGAATAATAAGGCGGGAGGGGAAATGGTATTTTCAGTATTAGACAAACAGACAATTCAATGCGTTATGAGCGAAAAAGAAATTGCAGATTATGGGATGGATAAGCGTACGATCTATCAAAACGACGCGCGCACAGCGGATTTTTTCAGGGAGATTATGAATCGGGCGCAGCAGGAAACCGGATTTACAAAAAAAGGGGGCAGCATCGCAGTCCACGCGGCATTTTTGGCAGATGAATCGCTGGAGATTACGTTCAGCATAGAGATGGACACATGCCCGCCGGAAATAGAGACAGCTATATTAAAGGCGAAAAGCCTGCATGGAATCATTGATTTTTGCGCCAGGGCGCTTTTTACAGACAGTACTTCTTTGTATGCTTATGAGGGCAGTTATTTTTTGCTGGCGGACGTCAGGGATTATAAAATGCGGGATATGGCAGTGCTGTTTTATGCCGCGGACGAATATATGGACGGGATCTGCTATACAAAAAGCATTGCGGCATTTGTAAAGGAGCATGGCAGGTGCATCATTACGGGAAATGCGGCTGAGGTTTTGGGCAGCTTGTAACGTTCCATCTGGGCAGGAAACAAACCTTCTGGGCATTTTTTGCGCTTCCTGGCGGGAAACATGATACGATCTTGCTATCAAAACAAAAGGGAGTGTTCACAATGACAGATAAGACAGATCAGACAAAAGCAATGAAAACAAAAAAGCAGTTTTTGCTTTTTCTTTTAGTAGCATTCGGGGTAACCTATGCGATGGGGATTCTGACCTGGTACGGCAGTACCGTCGGCGCGGAGATGAGCGTCTTTCCGTCGGCGCAGATGTTTTATCCGGCGGCAGGAGTGATGCTTGCTTATGTGCTGACGCAGTGGCAGGAGCATTTGCTGCCAAGATGGTTTTACTTATGCTTTATGCTTGTAACCGTAATGATGCTTGTGCTGTCGGTGCTTTGCATTGCAATGCCGCAGCAGGAAATGACCGTATATGGGCAGCCGGTTTGCGCATGGGTAATCTTAGCGCAGTATGTGATGATCGGCGGGAGTATTTTTTGCTGGATTACGCTGCTTGCAGCGGGCAAGAGCAGACGGGAGGCTTATGGACTTAGATTTCAAAAGTGGAAGGCGTCGCTTGGCTGTGTGCTTGTATTTCTGCTTTTGTATTTTGCAAGGGCATTGATCGGCTATGCAATGTCCGGGCAGGTAGGGATGTTTTTTGAATCTTTTCAAAATCCGCAGACATGGAGCTATTTGCTAATGCTGCCTCTTAATTTTCTGCTTGCGTTTGCACCGTTTTTCGGAGAAGAATACGGCTGGCGCTATTATATGCAGCCGCTACTGCAAAAACGGTTTGGCATGAGGGGCGGCGTATTGGTATTAGGCGCTGCATGGGGAATCTGGCATGTATTTTTGGACTTTTTTTATTATACGACGCCGGACATGGGGCTTATGATGCTTATTTCCCAGATGATTACATGCGTCACGCTCGGTATCTTTTTTGCCTGGGCATATTTAAAGACAGGCAATCTCTGGGTGCCGGTGATCCTGCATTATTTAAACAACAACCTGACGCTTGTCGTTGCCAATCAGTATTCGATCGAAGTGCTTGAAAACCAGCAGTTAACCTGGTCAATGATTCCGCAGGCGCTGCTTTTGAACGGGATTTTATTTGGACTCTTTTTCCTGTCCAGGGAATTTCGAAAAACTAGTACAGCGTTGCAGGCTCAGTGAAAATATCCTCCTGCTGATGTATGACACGCCTTCTTTTTGGAGATAGTAAAGGATGTATTTCAGAACGAAAAAGGAGGCTTTTATGTCAGCAAGATTAGAAATTATAGACGTGTATGCCAGAGAGATTATGGATTCCCGCGGGAATCCTACGGTAGAGGCAGAAGTAGTCGTGGAAAACGGGCATACGGGCGAAGTGGTCTATGCATGGGCGGACGTACCTTCCGGCGCCAGCACCGGGCAGTTTGAGGCGGTAGAGCTGCGGGACGGCGAAAAGGCTTACCACGGGAAAGGCGTCCAAAAGGCAGTCGCCAATGTCAATGGAAAAATCGCGCAGGCGTTAATCGGCAAGGACGCGTTAAAGCAGAACCAGATAGATGAGCAGATGCTTGCGCTGGATGGGACAAAAAATAAATCTTCGCTTGGCGCAAACGCGGTGCTCGGCGTATCGATGGCATGTGCAAGGGCATGTGCCGATGCGCTTAAGCTGCCGCTGTACCGCTATCTGGGAGGCTGCGGCAAGGGGACGGTTCCAGTGCCGATGATGAATATTTTAAACGGCGGCGCCCATTCCAAAAACTGCATTGATTTTCAGGAATTTATGATTCTGCCAGTCGGTGCAAAAGGCATCCGACAAGGCTTACAGTGGTGCGCGGAAGTTTATCAGGAGCTGAAAAAGCTGCTGGATGAAGACGGGCACAGTACAGGCGTCGGCGATGAAGGCGGCTTTGCGCCGGATCTGAAAAACACATTTGAAGTATTGGACTATTTAATGAAGGCGGTAAGAAGCGCGGGCTTTGAGCCTGGCAGGGATATTTCCTTTGCAATGGATGCGGCAGCCAGCGAGCTGTTTCAGGAAGACGCGGCAATGTATTATTTTCCGGGAGAAACCAAGTCCCTGATCCGCAAAAATGCAAAAACGATCGAACAAAACAACACACAGGAGACCGAATGCAACTGTGAGGGGACAATGGTCGTAACGGAGGAAATCAAGGACGTGTGTATCTGCGAGACAGACTGCAACTGCCTGACGCCGGATACAGACGGACAGATGATTATGCGCTCCACAGACGAGATGATCGACTACTATGAAAAGCTGGTTGACAAATATCCGATTGTTTCGATCGAAGACCCGCTCGACGAAGAGGACTGGGACGGCTGGAAAAAGATCACCGAACGGCTTGGCAGAAAAATTATGCTTGTCGGTGACGACTTGTTTGTTACAAACGTAACCCGCTTGCAGCGCGGCATCAACAACGGCTGCGCCAATGCCATCCTAATCAAGCCAAACCAGATCGGCAGCCTGACAGAAACTATGCTCGCCATCCGTACGGCAAAAGAACACGGCTACCGTACCATTATGTCACACCGTTCCGGCGAGACAGAGGACACGTTTATCGCAGACCTTGCCGTTGGGATGCATACCGGATATATTAAAACCGGAGCGCCTTGCAGGAGCGAGCGCGTAGCTAAATATAACCGTCTGTTGCGGATCGAAGAGGAATTAGAAGGGGCGCGCTGACGAAAATAAATGTGAGCATGTGCACGAAAAAAGAAAATGCCTGAATGCATGGCATTTTCTTTTTTTGGTTAAATATGGCAGTTATAGTGACACGAAAGTTTGCGGGTATGTTATAATAAAAAAATATAAGATTTCAGAAGGGGTAAAAGATGCAAACGAATGTAAAACAATACAAAGAAGAAATCTATGCGCAGGTACGAAAATATATGGTGAAAAGTGATGAGAAGCAGCACAATGCGGGGCAGTTGTCTTTTCTTAAGGGACTTTTTGTCAGCAATCTTGCGATTGCTGCGCCGGTGAAGGTAAGACATGCAGAAAATATCCTGGATCATCTAAAGCATACGATTTTTAATCTGCCGGCGGCTGACCTGCGTTTGATGTTTGATCAGAAAAAGAATATAGAGTCGTTTATAGACTCCGCATATGGGGAAGAATTGTCCAAAATACCTGGCGATTGGGAAGTAAATGAAGAGGAATGCCTGCCTTTTTTGCTGATTCAGGAAGCCCAGGCAAAAATGGAACAGGCGCTTTTGTATTATATTGCAGCAAAGAAAGAAAAGGAGTGGGCAATCATAGAAGAAGAGAAAGAAAAAGAGGAAGCGAGGAAAAAAAACAGGGATTTTTTAGAACTGTTATACAGTACGGCGTTATATGAGATATTTTTAAGGGAATTTGAACAGAAGCTTCGCCGGGAACCGGTTTATGCGCGTTTTCAAGTTGATGTACAAGAGGACTTACTGCCAGAGGAAGTACGTGTGGCGTTTGAGGGGCTGATACGGATACCTTTGTTGTTGTTTTATGAACAGTGTGTGTTGTATTATACAAAGCATATGCTTAACCTTTTTGCCGTCCTGCGGATACTGATCCTGGTAGAGTCTGTATCACTGAGCAGTATCCGAACCGGTTATGGCGGAAAATCGCATACTTTTTCAGACTGCGCAGCTTCTTGGAAAGAGTATATTGAGAAATGGGAGAACATGGATCTGCTTTTGCCGCTGAATAATAACCGGAATCTGTATGTGCCGCAAAACGTACTGTACCGCGTCTGCCAGGATTACGATATTTGTCCGCAGCCGAAAAAGAAACAGCAGGGCGAAGAGGAACGTGCGTGTGATTTTGACAAGGAACTTATGCAGTATTTAGAAGCAGTACAGGTGCGTCAAAGGCAAAAACAGGAAGAGAGAAACTTATGGGAATTGGCGAGCCAGATGGCACAGCCAATCGTTTCCGCGATGGAAGAAATTCTTGCGATACAGGAAAACGCGAAAGCGCAGAAAGCGAAAAATGCAAGAAACGGACACATGGATGATATGGATACAAAATGAGGTGGAATATGGCTGAGATTGAGATGAAACATTATTTTGAAAAGGAGTCTTTTGAAAATGAGATTGAGAAATTATTTTATGCAGTTATGTACCGTCAGTGGGAAATAGTGTCTCTAGTAGCTCAAACGATCAGAAAAAATGGGTGGAACTGGGAAAAACTGAAAACGGAGGCATTTCGTAAGACAGATATCACAATCGAAGATTGCTTTCGATATAATTTGGATTATTTAAAAAGTATGAAAAATAAACATACCTATGAAAAAATATGTAAAATCCTTGGAGAAGAATTTAAAAAGGTCAAAAATGAAAACGAAACCAGTCGATACGACGACAAAAGATTTTATAAAAAAGAAAAGCAATCGGTACTGGATGTGTTTTGGAATGGCGACCAGCCAGTTTTAAATCTGAAATATTATGAACAGCAAACGATGGCTGCCAGGCAGGTAATGAAACATCGTGCCTCTATGGTGTTGGATGAGGTCGGAACCGGAAAGACGGTTGCCGGTATTTTTACAATACAGCAGGTAATTCAGGAACAAATAAATGCTCAAAAGCAGGCGGCAATATTAATTATATGTCCTTATAATAAAAGAGAAGACTGGCATTCGGATATTTTAAGACAGCTTGGAAGGGAATCTGTTGTGATCAATCAATCAGATCATGGCAGGGTATTGATGAAGAAGGGATATCGGGGAGGAGTTCCAAAGATCTATATTTCAGGAAATATAGGCGGCGAAGAGGATGATGGTACACAGCAGTTAAAAAAATCCTTATTAAATTATGGGAAAGATAGGCGGGATTGGTGGGATTTGGTTGTGATCGACGAATGCCATAGCTGTTTTGACAATTATAAAGAGGTAAGAGCAAAAAAAGTGTTGCTTCTGTCAGCAACGCCGATTGTTGTAAACAGCAATGGAGTGAGAACGTTTAGAGACTACGAAGTACAAATGAATGTTATATTAGGAGACTGGAATTACATCCGAAACGAAATAAATCCAATCGAAAAGGAGCATAAGAATGAGAATGTTTCAGAAGATGATTTCTTTGTCTGCAATTTCAAGGAACATATTTTTGAAAATATAAAGATCAATCGTCAGATTAAATTTGTAGAATGTAAAAGAGATCAGAGGCGCCAGAAATGGTTTGAAAAAATATATGATAAAAAAGGATTTTTTTCTGCAATCTATGCCGATCAGGATGACCAGCTTCTGGCGGCGAAGGCAAGTGAGATAGATGAAGGCAGGGATCACCATATTGAAAAAAATTATAAATTAGAAAAATTGGTTGAGATTGTTTATAAAGAAAATAAAAAGGATTCTTTTATTATCTTTTGTGAAACCAAAGGCGCAGTAGATCTGGTTTATGAAAGAATATCCGGGTATGCATCGGATGATCTGATGGTAGGCAAACTGCATAGCGGGATTGCTGAGATTAAAAATCATCAGACAAACAAAGATATTTTGATCTTTATGATGAGAGAACATATACGCAGCGGGAAGAAAGGCGTATTGGTCATTACAAGTAAAAGCGGCAGTACAGGATTAAATTTGGGTGAATTTCATGCTGTGGTTCATTATGAACTTCCATTTTCAAGTAATGAGTTAGAGCAAAGATTTGGACGGATCGAACGGGCGGACGAACTGATCAGGGAAGACGGTGAAAAACGAACAATAAAAAATAAAATGATTTTTCTGATTAATGAAGCGGTTGAAGGACAACTGGATTTTGTTACGAATCGAATGCTTTATTATGCTGTGAATAAAATAAACAAAACGATCGATTATATGCCGGTCAGAAATACAGTTTTATTTCATCCTGAATATAGGAAGAGAGTCATCAAGCAGGCACAGGCTGTGTTTGGCGAACTCAGTAACCATTTTTACATGGAAAATATGAAAAAAGACCTTAAGGATTACTTTACATATGCAAAGGCATGTGATCAGATTCAAGAAATAGTAGAAGATATAGAGGATGATGACATTACGAACAAAGTGAAAGAAAAAAGCCTGGAAGAAACGATTGGCATTTTGATGACAGAAGTTGCACAGGAAGAGATAGGAAAACATATGGAAACGATCAAGAGTTTGGATCGTACCTATCGAAAAGCTATGGAAGGACATACCGAAACGATGAGAGCGTTTGGCAGAAAGCTGGAAGAATATATAGAGTACTATCTTTGGCTGTGCAATACGTTATCTTTTTGGGGAAAGGACTACAGACCGGAGGATTTTTTTAACGAAATATATAATAAAGCAAAAACAAAAGCGATTGATAAAGCGGAAACAGAAACAGAAGACATAGCGGAAGCAGAAGAGAACGTTCAGGAGATGAAGTTCGATTTTTCAAAAGAAATTCTGCGTACTCTGAGAAAAAAAGAGGAAGAGGAACGGTATGTTTTAATGGAAGGATGCATTAAGAAGATGCAGGGGGCATTAGAACAAGCGGAGCCTGAACAGGAATATTCCGGTGTCTTTTATCGTAATAAGGACAAGCAGATCATAAATTGTAAAATGGAGAATAGAGATGAATAAAGAGGAAGAGATCAAAGCACAGAAGATTATCGATGCGATCCAAAGAGGTGAAATAGATGCCGATTTATCGGTAAAAACATTTATCAAACAGGCGGATGAATATCTGCTGCACAATGGGGAAAAGCCTGATTTTTACGATGCGTTTATTAAGATTACGTCTAGGGATTTGAAAACAACTGTGAATGGATGCGTGAAATCGAGGAACCAAGCCAAACACAGGGATGACCTGACAAAGTATAAAGAAGGATATTTTTATGAAATCGTTCAGAATGCAAATGATATTGTGTGGAAATCAGATCAAATTAAAAATCCGAAAATGACGGTAGCCGTAGCAAAAAAAGAAAATGGCGTATATAAAGTGACGTGTACGTATCCTGACGAGGGCTTTTGCCTGTTAAATATTTACGGCTTTTGTACAAAAGGCAATTCCGACAAGTCAGCAGAAAAAGGCCAGGAGGGAATGTATGGAATCGGCATTAAATCGCTGCTTTGTTTTGCAGATGAACTGGAAATAGACAGTAATATTTCCATTCAGATCCATGCGTCGGCGGATGGCAAGATACTAGATGAAGTACAGATTACCGAGCCGAAAAAAGAACGGCAAAAAAAGCAGACGTCATTATCGTTTACCTTTACCTGTCATGGGGACAGCCAGAATTTAAAACATGCAGGATTTAATACGAGAAAATTAGCGGATCTGATCGACGAGGTATATAAGGAAAACGACAGAAATTTTGACAGGTTCTTTTTTAATGGGAAGGATGATGAAATGGTGTTTGACACGAGATCGTTATTTTTCACCGAGCTGAGAGGAGAGAACCGGAAATACGAAAACAGTATCAAATGTTTGGAACTTAAGAAAGAAGGGCAGGACGGCGCAGTACTTAACATCAAGGCAACGGAAACAACGGTATGTATGGATGATGTTAAAATAGCAGAAATAAAAGGACATTTTAAATATATCATCTTCCACTATACGGATCAGCAGATTTCGGTCGCGTTTGAATACAACCAGAAACAGCAGGAAGTGGAGGACAGGCTGTATGCGACTTACTTTATCGGAACCTATGATCCGCAAAGATCGCTGCTTGGCAAAAAAACAGGCTGCCTGGTCAATACAACTGCAATCAATTCTTCAAGATCCGGGCTTGAACGCGAGAAAGAACAAGATCCAGAAATTTTGAAAAGTATAATAGAAAAAGGAAAAAAATCAGCAGAGACTTTATGCAAGATTCTTGCTAAAGATGAGGTATGCCTCGATATCCTGTGTCAGTTATTGTGGATATTTCGAGAGGAACGAGGTCAAATATTTGATGACCAGTTAGTAGAGTGCATACAAGATTCTATCAGCGATTGGTGTTTTGGCGACGGATGCAGATATATATTAAAAGAAGAGGACGAGATCATCGATAAGGAGATACGGAAAAATCGCCCGATAAGTTCGGATCAGAACAATTTAAAAGCGCTGTTTCGAATATATAAAAGGTATCTCCATCCAGAAAACAATAGTGATATTGTTTTATCTGATTCCGAGGGCTATGAGAAATTGACATCTGGGATTAAAAATTTATGCGAGGTGATATTTGACCAGAGTGAGGAAAAAAAGGAAATATGGATCACGCAAGAGTTGGGAAAGCTTCCTTTTTTAACAGGCGTTAAGGAGCTGATCGAACGCAGAATAGGCGGCAGTGGATTTGCCGAGATTCAGAAGTATTTGGAAACACTGGAGAAAGAAGACCGCATATTTATGAAGCAGTTGATCGCACGTTATAAGGTGAGCAACGATTTTGACCTTATGGGGAATTATACAGACGATATTATAAGAGACTGGTTGTTTGGAGGTATGTCGTCTGATTCTGATTATGAAAAAAAAGCAGAAGAATTTGAATATGCATATGGAGAATTGAAACAGCTTATACAGCCTTTCATTGGTACTATTCAGTATAAGATATCAGCTTATAGAGCAGTTTATTGGGAGCGTGTAAAAAATGAGTATTCCAAAGCGAAGAACCTCCAATTATCTGACGATTATATGTTACAGCTCCTAGAATGGATTGCTTATAAAAAAATATATGTCGGTGTAATAAAGACAAAGGAGAAATATCAAGACGACTTATTGTTTATACATAACTTACCCATACATTTCAAATTAACAAGTAATGAAAAAAAATCCTGTAAAGAGGAGGGAAGTTTTAAATATATTTATTTAGATCAAATTTTCGAAAAGTATATGTCTTCCTTTGATAAATTTAAAATTGCAAGAAATTATGTGGATAAGTATAAAACATTAATAACAGAAAAAAATGGAGTGAATGGTTATTATGGAGGAAAGGATGAAGATTTTACACGTATCCCTATCAGAGACTGCACTGTCCAGGAAATGAAGCTATCCGAATTAAAAGATGTTTTTAAGTGGCTGGCGGAATATGAACATGTAGATGCCATCGGGAGAATTACCATTAAACAGATAGATTTTGAGGAGCAGAAATCGGATGTATCCTCACTGATTGATTTTGTAAAACTGTTAATCGAGAAGGAAGATGTATTTATAAAAATCAATGTGATTCCCGCAGAAAATAACAAGAAAAAGTTTATTGGTTATGCGACAAATTTAAACGACAAATCGGGTCTGCGCGTCCATCTGTCAGCAGACGGCAAATTTAAGGAAATGGGAGCAGTGCCAGAAGAGGGAAAGAAATACCTGCTGATTTATACCACTTATGATAATGAACGGGAAGTCCTGTCAAAAGTTTTTAAAGATTTGAGTTACAAGGAAGAGATTTGCAGCTATATTGAAAATTTCATTAAGACAGGCAATATAAAAACGATGAAAATAGATATGTACCATAAATTTTTAATGCGGCGCAGGCAGAATGTCAAATTTCTTTTTGAAGACCTTGATCTGGAAGACTTTGATCTGGAGGAAGAATTTAATCTGCAACAGACGATGGATCTTTTGACAGGAGAAATGTCATATAACAGCCATTGCCCGATTTGCAGGCTGATACCAACCCTGGATTTGGAGGAAGCAAATATCCACAGGCTTGAAAACAAGAATTTTCTGGTGGCGATGCTGAAAGCAAAACACAACCAAAGTGAGAAATATGTAAAAATATTGTGCTGTAAAAGCTGCTTCAAAGAATATAAAGATTCGCTGACAGAAGCAGTAGTAGAAGATGTGGATAACGCGAAATACAAAAAATTGATATTAAAAAATACCATTTCCACAATAGAAATGTCACGCGATATGGAAAATGAGGTATTGATTTCACCGCTAAACTGGGAGATTATTCGCAGATTTAATGAAGAATAAATAAGTGCTGCTGATAGCTTTGAGGAATTACATCATGAACAACCACTATATTCCGCGTCTTCTTTTAAAACAGTTTGCGGTTTCAAATAAAGTAAATACTTATGATTGTGCCGCAGCTTCTTTTCAGACCCAAAAGCTGAAAAATACGTTTGTTTCCAAAGATATTTTTGACAAAGACCTGGAAGCGGCATTTGCAATAAAGCTGGAAGGGCCGTTTGGAGACCTTTTAAATCATAAGCTGCTGCGGGGCGATACCATTTCGATTGACCGCACGGAAAATATGCTGATGCGTAAATTTCTGATGATTCAAGCTTTGCGTTCTCCGTTTTCAAACTGTTCCTGGGACGAAATGGTGAGAAGGACGCAGACGCAGGATCATCCGTCTATGCAGGCAATGGAATTTTTAAAAAGGCATAATCCAGAATGGACACACGTTTTTGAGCGTAGTCTCCCTTCTGCCGAAACGTATATTCCTGTTTTAAGAAAAGCGATGGAGTTTGATTCGATCGAGGATATCGCAAATGCAGATGCCCGGGTGTATGTGCCAGAAACCTTGAGGTATGCGGCGCGCCATGCAATAGTGACGGTGGTCGCTTTTTGGGATACCAGCCAGTCGGGGCAGGAATTTCTGCTTCCGAAGCTGCCGGGGATCTCACAGATGGACCAGGTCAGTATATTTTATAAAAGAAGTGTGATTGAAAACCTCAGAAAACAATGGGAAAG
>ERZ778516.2251-NODE-2251-length-13188-cov-4.755349_pt1 | contig 13188 bp, 9 predicted proteins | sample MGYA00510342_ERZ778516 | MGnify/ENA primary metagenome ERZ778516 (study PRJEB29527, sample SAMN07138961) | mouse gut metagenome | material: feces | host: mouse | place: China:Nanjing | collected 2016-01-25 ...
GATAATCCAGAGGTATAGTAACAGCGCTTTTGGTGCATAGAACAGGAAATTGTAAACAGATTAGAAGCAGTCAACACAGAAATTGTCTTTGCAGAACGGGAGAAAAACATTTTGAATACGTACCAAATAAGAATAAATCCCAGAGCAAGAAAAGGTTATCGGCAGTTGTGGTTGACAATTACATTGTTATACTTATGAACGAAAACATTTGCCGACTTAAATGTATCACGAATGAGCGTATTGGCAGTGTTGAACAGAAATCGGCAGATAAATGCATTAACGAGTATACTTTCTGATAGCTTTTTTATGCACACGCCGATGCAGAGGAAATATGCCATTGCATGGCGTATCGGCAGCGCACGAGTAGGGAAGAGGAAACTTCTCTACTCGATTTCATCCGGCAAAATCTTATCTAAAATTTCCTTATCATTCGATTCCTCATGTACCGTAACATGATCATTTTCGGGTATCTCATTGCCGCTAAGCAGATGCCCGATATATTCTACCCGCTCCATTGCCCGGATATAATATTGATATGCTAAATCCGCGTCATAAGCGCTGTAAGCTTCCGATTCAAACGCCGCATGATAATGTGAAACTGCGTCAGACATATTTTGGCTTGCTTCGTCAGCAAGTGTTTCAATACTTTGGTATTGTGTATCTTCTGGAACAGAGAGCGCAGCAAACTGGGCAAATTCATTATCCAAATTATCCAGAATTTCTAACATTTGATCCGCAGCGCCTTCACTGGTCACATCCAATCCGTTTAGTTGTGTATCAGCCTCTTTTAATACATTAGAAAAATTGGTTACAGAATCCGAAAAAGCTGCAAAGGCATCATCTTCTTTGGAAGCCTTGCCGCATCCGCCAAGACAAACTGTTACAAATAACGTGGTAAGGATAATTTTATATTTTTGGAATTTTTCGTTTTGCAATGTATTGTTTTGGAATTTTTCGTTTTGCAATGTATTGTTTTGAAATTTGTCGTTATGTAATGTATTGTTCTGGAATTTGCTGTTTTGCAATGGATTGATTTGTGAAAAGTACATAATATATAATTTATTCTTTTGTAATTTAGAACAAGGAATATTTTTTAATATTTTTTGTATCATATCATAAATGCCTTTCTTACTTGATATTGATCTGTTTACCGTAGCAAATCATTATCACTTTACCATATATTTGCATGAAAAGCAATGTATGTTACTTTTGGGTTGCAATACAGTGAAATTTTGTGTATAATGACTAAAAGGGCTTCCGGTTTGAGGGTGGAAGCCATAAAATATTACAAAATGGAAAACGATTTCCTAGAAAGGGCAGGGCTACAGTTATGGAATTTGCAGCAGTTTATCACAGAGCAGTTGATAATTATTGTTATATGTTGGATGAAAACCAGCTTATTATAAATATCAAAACAGGATATGATGTAAAGGAAATCAACATTGTTTATGGCGATCCTTTTGCAAACGGTATTTTGGGCGGCGGCGAGGAGTGGACAGGTCAAAAGGCGAATATTCCATTTAAAAAGCGATTAAAATATCAGCTTTGGTGGACAACCACAATTAAACCAGCATTTAAGCGTTTGAAATACTATTTTGAATTGGTCACAGATAATGAACGTTGGTACTATTTTGAAGATGGTTTTGTCAGTGAGGAACAGATGCATTTAAAAGGACGTAGCAGACAATGCTTTACAATGCCTTGGATGAATCCAATTGACATTAATCGTGTTCCATCATGGGTCAATGAAACTGTGTGGTATCAAATATTTCCAGATAGGTTTTGCAATGGCGATCCATCCATTAATCCTGAAAATGTAAAGCCTTGGAAATGCGAGAAAGTTGCGTCTAGGGATCTTTACGGCGGAGATTTGCAGGGCATAATTAATAAGCTGGATTATTTGCAGGATCTAGGGATTACAGGAATTTATACAACGCCGCTAAATGAATCCCCTTCCAATCATAAGTATGATACGACAGATTATGAGAAAATTGATCCGCATTTCGGCGGAGATGACGTGATGGCACGCTTTGTGGAGGAGGCGCATAAGCGTGGTATCCGTGTAATGCTAGACGCGGTATTTAACCATAGTGGATATTTTTTCAAGCCATGGCAGGATGTGCTGGAAAAAGGGCGTGGGTCACAGTATTTTGACTGGTTTATGATTAATGAGTTCCCATTTTCGGATAAATGGGATGCAGCGAAAAAAGGACAGCTTTACACATTTGCCTTTTTCGACAATATGCCTAAATTAAATACCAATAATAAGGAAGTGCGCAAATATCTTATTCGTATGGCGTGCGGCTGGGTAGAGAAGTATAATGTAGATGGAATCCGCATGGATGTGGCAAATGAGGTTTCGCATAGGTTTTGCAAAGAGCTGCGCTATGCTTTAAAGTCTATAAAACCGGATATTTATTTGCTGGGTGAGATTTGGCATGACGCGATTCCCTGGCTGCGCGGTGATGAATTTGACTCTGTAATGAATTATCCGCTGGCAGGCAGTTTAAAGGACTTTTTCTTAGATAAAAGTTTGACAGGAGAGGACTTTGAGTTTATGGTAAACCGCTGCTATACCAACTATATGCAGCAGACCAATGATGTGCTTTTTAATATGCTGGATTCACATGATACCATTCGGCTTAGAAATGTGACAAACAACCTTGAAGAGTACAACAGCCTTTTGGCGCTGCTATTTACCATGCCGGGAAGTGTGTGCGTTTATTATGGCACGGAGATAGGCATGGAGGGCAGCTTTGATCCGGACTGCCGCCGCTGTATGCCTTGGGAGGATATTGAACAGGGCAAATATAACGAACAGATTTCCTTAACGAAGCAATTAATTAAGCTGCGCAAGGAAGAGCCTTTAATGCGGGAGCGCAATTTCCATTTTCCGTCTGACTATGAAAATCCAAGGATTGTGCAGTTCCAGAAAATGGGCTGGGGAGAAACCCTAGAAGTGATTGCAAACAGCAGCGATCAGGATATCGAAGTGATTAAAGACAAAAACAGCAAGATTATTTTTTCCAGAAAGTTAGAGGGCGACGTGCTTCATGCAAATGGTATATGCATTCGGTATTTAAGCAATCAGCAGAATATTTAAAAAATAGTATAAGAAAATTCCGATATAAGTAAAATAGAACAAGCAATACTTATATCGGGATTTTTTAATAAAAAATTGATTGCAATCCGAACGAATGTATGATAAAATAACAAACACATATTCAGAATAAAAGTTCGAGGAAATGTAGAGGGAAAGGGAATGCAGCAAGAAATAGCGAGTGCAGAGAAAATTCAAACATTTACAAATAATAAAATGGGCATTATGGAAAAGCTGGAAATATTATCCTGTGCGGCGAAATATGATGTTGCATGTACCAGTTCCGGCGTTGACAGGAAAGGCAATGGAAAGGATATGGGCGGTTGTCTGGCAGCGGGAATTTGCCACAGTTTTTCGTCAGATGGAAGGTGTATTTCTCTGCTAAAAATATTAATGTCAAACGAGTGTATTTTTGATTGTAAGTATTGTATTAACCGCCGGAGCAATGATTTGCCTCGTGCAACTTTTACGCCGGATGAGATATGCGAATTGACAATGAATTTTTATCGAAGAAATTATATAGAAGGACTATTTCTTAGTTCAGGGATTATCAATAACCCAAGTTATACAATGGAACTGATTTATGAAACGCTCTACAAGCTTAGAATAGTGTACCGCTTTCGTGGATATGTCCATGTAAAAGGGATTCCAGGAGCTGATGCAAGGCTGATACAGCAGACGGGATATTTTGCGGACAGGATGAGCGTAAATTTGGAACTGCCGACAGCGGAAGGGCTGCATAGGCTTGCGCCGAACAAACATCGGAAAAATATTCTTACGCCGATGCGGCAGATACAAAACGGGATTACACAGGGAAAACAGGAGCTTGCATTATACCGCAATGCGCCGTCTTTTGTGCCCGCAGGTCAGTCTACACAGATGATAATTGGTGCAACACCAGAGAGTGATTATCAGATTATGGCAGTTGCACAAGGGCTATACGATAATTTTAATTTAAAAAGAGTGTTTTATTCTGCGTATGTGGGGATTAACGAAGATAAAGAACTTCCGGCAGTAGGACAAGCAGCGCCACTGCTGCGGGAGCACAGACTGTATCAGGCAGATTGGCTGATGCGTTATTATCATTTCCGTATTGAGGAACTCTTAAACGAGAAACGTCCGAATTTTAATGTGCTGCTCGATCCGAAATGTGATTGGGCTTTGCAGCATTTAGATCAATTTCCAGTGGAAATCAATAAGGCGGATTATCATACATTGCTGCGTGTGCCGGGAATCGGCGTAAAAAGCGCTAAGCGGATCTGCAATGCTCGCAGAAGTGGTATTTTGCACTTTGAAGATTTAAAGAAATTAGGAGTAGTGCTGAAACGTGCTTTGTATTTTATTACGTGCAGCGGAAAGATGATGTATAAGACAAAGCTGGAGGAAGACTATATCACTAGAAATTTGCTGTCCATGCATGAAAAACTACCATTTGACCGCGACGGGATGACATATCGGCAGCTTACCTTATTTGATGATAACCAAAATAATGCGGAACTATTGTTTGGAACAGATAACAGCAATCAATAAGGAGTGTTTATGGAAGAATATGTGTTAATCTGTGAGAATAGTATGGAGGGTATTTTAACGGGGATTTATAATGCCTACCAATACAAAAAGGAACATGGTATCAAGAGCCACAATCAGATACATTTGGATGTAAAGGAGCCAGATATACATCGTCTGTTTACGGAATATATTTGCGTCGAAACGGACAGCCAAAAAGCGGAAAAAGTAATAAAAACCTTAAAAGCTCAATTGGGTGAGAGCACATATTTTGACTTGTGCCTTGCAATGGCGTCCGGTGCGGCGGATAAGGCAGATGCGGTATACCATACTGTAGTTGCGGGACTTTCCAGTCATAATCGGAATATATTTGATAGACTGCAGGATCATTATATTAACAGAGCATTTGCCTGTAAGCGGGGAACAGCCAACGAACTGCATCATTATAAAGAATTTCTGCGCTTTGCAGAGTTGGAAAACGGGATTTTATATGCAAAGATTGGTGCAAGAGATAATATCCTTTCTTTTTTAATGCCGCATTTTGCTGATAGGCTTCCGGCAGAAAATTTTGTGATATATGACGAACTTTATGAGTTATTTGGACTGCATCCGAAATATAAGCAATGGTACTTGGCACAAGGTTATGATTTTAACGAGGATACTTTAGTATTTGCCCAAGCAGAAGCAGAATATCAGGAATTATTTAAACATTTCTGCAAAAGTCTGGCAGTAGAATCCCGGAAAAATCCGAAATTACAAATGAATATGCTTCCGCTGCGATTTCGCAAATATATGGTTGAGTTTGACTGAACAAAGAAAAGTGCCGCCGCTGCAAAGTGGTTAAATGCCTTATGCGGTCGTGGGCATCAACTATAAATTACCGTCAAATGTGACAATTGACATCTTGTGGCAATTGCATTATACTATTAAAGAATCACTATATATAGTGTTTAAATTAAATAACACCCACAATATAAACGTATTTTTTCCATATAAATACAAAAAATATGTTTATATTGGAGTTAGCTTGAGGAGGATATTGTATGGCGGCAGAGGGACAGAAAGCGGCGGAAGAAGTGGATTTTAGTCATTTGTATCAGCCGAGCAGACGGATTTATGTTGTAAAAAAGGACGGCAGCAAGGAGCTTTTTAATGTACAGAAAGTGATTGTTGCTGTTGGAAAATCTGCATATCGTGCGCTTACGAAATTTACGGAGGAAGATAAGCGCCATATTTGCGAACACGTAATTCAGAAGGTGGACGAGATGGAGGCTGACGACGTGCCAATTCCTGTGATGCATAATATTGTGGAGAGTGCATTGGAGGAAGTAAAGCCCGTTGTCGCAAAAAGTTATCGCGATTACCGGAATTATAAGCAGGATTTTGTGCGAATGATGGATGATGTCTACAAAAAAAGCCAATCGATTATGTATGTTGGTGATAAGGAGAATGCAAACACAGATTCTGCGCTAGTTTCTACAAAAAGAAGTTTAATCTTTAACCAATTTAATAAAGAACTGTATCAAAAGTTTTTTATGACAACAGAAGAGATACAGGCGTGCCGTGATGGATATATCTATGTGCATGATATGTCTGCACGGCGCGATACAATGAATTGCTGCCTATTTGATGTGCAGAGCGTGCTTTCAGGCGGTTTTGAGATGGGAAATATCTGGTACAATGAACCCAAGTCGCTTGATGTTGCGTTTGACGTAATCGGCGATATTGTGTTAAGTGCGGCAAGTCAGCAGTATGGGGGCTTTACAGTGCCAGAAGTGGACAAGATACTTGCGCCTTATGCAGAAAAAACATATCAATCTTCCTACGAAAAATATATCCGTTTGGGCATAGATAAAGAGCGCGCAGAAGCGGAGGCGCTTGCAGATGTAGAACGCGAGTTTGAGCAGGGCTTCCAAGGATGGGAATACAAATTCAATACTGTGGCAAGCAGCAGGGGAGATTATCCTTTTATTACAGTAACCGCGGGGATTGGGACAGAGCGGTTTGCAAGGATGGCAACCATACAAATGCTGAATGTTCGGCGCAAGGGGCAAGGGAAAAAGGATTGTAAAAAACCAGTACTGTTTCCTAAAATAGTTTTTTTATATGATGAAAACCTTCATGGGAAAGGGAAGCCGTTGGAGGAGGTATTTGAAGCAGGGATTCGTTGTTCTGCAAAAACGATGTATCCGGACTGGTTAAGCTTAACCGGAAAAGGATATGTTGCAAGTATGTACAAGCAGTATGGCAAAGTGATTTCGCCAATGGGATGCCGTGCGTTTCTTTCTCCTTGGTATGAACGCGGCGGGATATATCCGGCAGACAGCAATGATGTACCAGTATTTGTAGGCCGCTTTAATATTGGTGCGGTTTCATTGCATCTGCCTATGATTTTGGCAAAATCAAGACAGGAGAGTAAGGATTTTTATGAAGTGCTGGATTATTATTTGAATTTAATTAGGCAGCTTCATATTCGGACATATGCATACCTAGGCAATATGCGCGCTTCGACGAATCCTTTGGCATATTGTGAGGGGGGATTCCTCGGCGGTCATTTAAAACTTTCTGATAAAATTAAGCCATTGTTAAAAGCAGCAACAGCGTCTTTTGGTATTACGGCACTCAATGAGATGCAGATGCTTTATAATGGAAAATCTTTGGTGGAGGATGGGGCTTTTGCGCTAGAGGTTTTAGAATATATCAATAAAGAAGTAAACCGCTTTAAAGAGGAAGACGGCAATTTGTATGCGATTTATGGCACACCGGCAGAGAATCTCTGTGGGCTGCAGGTTAAGCAGTTTCGGGCAATTTATGGGATTGTTGAGGGCGTTTCCGACAGAGAGTATGTCAGCAACAGCTTTCACTGCCATGTAACGGAAGATATTACACCAATAGAAAAGCAGGATTTGGAATATCGTTTTTGGGAATTGTCCAATGGCGGTAAAATTCAATATGTAAAATATCCAATTGACTACAATATTTCGGCAATTAAAACATTGGTGCGGCGAGCAATGGAAATGGGATTTTATGAGGGTGTGAACTTGTCATTGGCATATTGTGACGACTGCGGGCATCAAGAACTTGAAATGGATGTATGTCCTAAATGCGGCAGTAAGAACTTGACAAAAATAGACCGTATGAATGGTTATCTATCCTATTCCCGCGTACATGGCGATACAAGGTTAAATGATGCGAAAATGGCAGAAATTGCAGAACGGAAAAGTATGTAGAAAACATAAAACGGAGGGATGTTATGCGGTATCATAATATTACAAAGGACGATATGTTAAATGGAGATGGTCTGCGCGTGGTTTTGTGGGTGGCAGGGTGTTCGCATTGCTGTAAAGGCTGCCAGAATCCAATGACATGGGATCCTAATGGCGGGCTGGAATTTGACGAGGCGGCAAAGGCAGAGATATTTGCGCAACTAGATAAGCCATATATTGAAGGGATAACGTTTTCCGGCGGCGATCCGCTGCACCGTGCGAATCGAGATGAGGTAGAGGCGTTAATGGCGGAGATAAAAGAGAAATATCCGAATAAAACAATTTGGCTGTATACAGGCGATCGCTGGGAAAGCATTATGCATGAAACGCTTTTCAAGTATGTAGATGTGCTGGTAGATGGAGAATTTCAGATAAATAAAAAGGATGCTACATTAATGTGGAAGGGCAGCAGCAACCAGCGTGTAATAGATGTACAGGCGACTCTAGCACAGAAGGATATTGCTGTTTTGGTGCTGCACTGTGGAGATTATGATGACATTCCAATGGGCAGAGAAACGGCAAGTGCAAGTAAGAATATTATACAATTTAATGTTTCAAGCTGTGGTATTAAAAGAAATGCCTGCAGTGTATAAATAGTTTGTTATACTAACGACTGTTAAGATTTTCCAATTTCTGCACAGCCCATATTGCATAAGCGGGCAATACGTGCTGTGCAGAAAGGAAAATCTAATCGCTCGTAAGTATAGGAATTGTTCGAAAGGAATATTTATAAATATGAAACAGCTTAATGACAAAACAGATGAATTATGGGATTTATATGATGAAAACAGAATATTAACCGGAAAAGTACATAAGCGAGGAGAGCCAATGAAAGAGGGCGAATATCATCTTGTAATTCATGTATGTATTTTTAACCATAATAATGAACTTTTAATACAGCAAAGACAGCCATATAAAAGCGGGTGGCCCAATATGTGGGATGTAACGGTGGGCGGTTCCGCTGTAAGTGGTGATACCAGCCAGAAAGCAGCAGAAAGAGAGCTTTTTGAGGAACTAGGACTGAAAGTAGATTTAACAGGTGTCAGACCTTATTTCACCATTCATTTTGCCAATGGATTTGATGATTATTATTTTATAGAGCAGGAAGTAGATATTTCTAAGCTGGTATTGCAGGAAGAAGAAGTTCAGCGGGTAAAGTGGGTGTCGGAACAGGAAATGATGCAGATGGTACAGGAAGGAATTATGATACCACATTTTATCCTGGATAAGCTGTTTCTTATGAAGAAATACGCCTGCGACAACAGTTTTCGTCCCAGCAATATCGAAGTGAAACGTGCTTCTTTGCAAAATCTTGCTTCCTGTATGAGTCTGGCAGAGGTTGCAAAATGGGATAGCGGACAATTGCAGAAAGAAAGCACTAAAGAAATATACAAAAAGAATCTAAAAAGACATATTGAAAATGGAACAGCTGTTTGCGTTTTGGATCGCAATATGGTTATCGGATTTCTGCTCTATTCTGCGCAAAATTATCAAATCTGCGACTTGGCAATTCATGTAGAATATCAGACGCAGATGATTGCGGCAAAATTATTTCAATACATAGCGGAACATGAAAATGCAGAAAAAAGAGCAGTAAAAGTAACCGTAAAAGTTGATAGACCCAAAGGTTCTTATCACCCAAAAGAAAAAGATTTGTATTATCCTATTAATTATGGATATGTAGAGGGCATTATAGCCGGTGATGGGGAGGAACAAGATGTCTATATTCTTGGAGTGGAAACACCAGTAGAACAGTTTACCGGAAAAATAATTGCGATTGTGCATCGTAATAATGATAAAGAGGATAAATGGGTGGTCTGCCCAGAAAATATGATATTTTCCAAGGAGGAAATACAAGAAAAAATACAGTTTCAAGAACAGTATTTTGAATCATGGATAGAGTGTGTATAAATATATTAGGATGTTTATTCATAGGGATTGGCATATGATTTCCAATTTATAATGGTACAAGGAATATTGAGAAATAAGATGGGAGGGCTATTATGTATCAGCACCACAAGGAATCGTTAGAAAATCTTAAAACATATTTTGGGGCTAGAGAGGATGTAATAGCGTTGATTTTTGGTGGTTCTGTCGCCAAAGGGTGTGAAAGGCCAGATTCTGATTTGGATGCGATGGTAGTTATTACAGATAGTGCTTATAGGCTGCGTGTGCAGAATAATACAACGACGGAAACCATAAAAGGATATTGTACTTATGAAGATGGATATTTTGATGTAAAATATATGACGAAAGCATATTTAGAAGATGCGGCGTATAAGGGAAGCGAACCTACAAGAAACGCATTTATAAAAGCACAAGTATTATTTACAAAGGATGTGGATATACCACGGATTATATCAAAGATTCCGATTTTTCAGAAGCAGGAGAAAGAGGAAAAAATGCTTTCATTTTATTCGGATTTCTGGTTAAATTACTATTATTTTTTAAAAGTATGCCCCATTGATGGTTATATGAAGCTCCATGCAGTTAATGAGGTAATTTATAGTATATATCGTATGATATTGCAGGAAAATGAGATTTTGTTTCCAAGTAATCGAAGATTGGAAGAATTTGTTGAAAGCATATCCGATCAGTCTGCTAAATTGGTTTGTTTAGGAAGAAAATCAGCAAAATCTCAGGAAATGGAAGATATCGACCAATTTGTGAAATATTTTTTGGAAATTACATCTTATCAGATACCAACGAATATTGAAAATGTATTATCGCGCTATACAACAGATTTCGAACAGTGGTGGAGAAATCCTAGACCAAATATTAATGAATGGTGAAAGATTCTCGTTATCTTTTGCTTACTTTGTTCTGATAATGGGCGAAAATTGCATAACAAATAAGTTAGTATTGCGAATATTTTATCGTTTTAACAGTATTAGAAAAATTAAATTGCGAAATTTCCCCAAAAATGGTATTATTTACAAGTGACGTGTTTTTATAGCTGAAAAAATTGGAACAACAAGAAAGCGGAGGTAAATATGGGAAACTACTATCAACCAGAAATTGAAACGATGCCTGTTGAGCAGATTTTGGCACTGCAAAGTGAGCGTCTGATCAAACAGGTGCGCTATGTATATGATCATGTAAAGTTTTATCATGATAAAATGGATGAAATTGGGGTAATGCCAGACGATATTCATGGAGTTGAAGACTTGCATAAACTTCCTTTTATTACAAAAGATGATTTGCGGGATCAATATCCTTATGGGTTGTTGGCAGTTCCTTTGACAGACTGTGTGCGGATTCAATCTACAAGCGGTACAACGGGACGCCGTGTTGTCGCTTTTTATACACAGGAAGATATTGATATTTGGGAGGATTGCTGCGCAAGGGCAGTAATGGCAGCAGGAGGCGGTAAAGGCGATGTTTGTCATGTATGTTATGGATATGGTTTGTTTACAGGAGGCCCTGGATTAAATGGTGGCTCTCATAAAGTGGGGTGCTTGACATTGCCGATGTCCTCAGGAAATACAGACAGGCAGATTCAATTTATGACAGATTTAGGATCTACTATTTTGTGCTGTACACCATCTTATGCTGCAAATTTAGGCGAAGCAATTCAAGAACGTGGATTAAAGGACAAGATAAAGTTAAAAGCAGGTATTTTTGGTGCAGAGCCTTGGACAGAAAAAATGCGCCAAAACATAGAAGAACTGTTGGGAATTAAAGCATATGATATATATGGATTAACTGAGATTTCTGGGCCTGGCGTTTCCTTTGAATGTGAGGAGCAGCAGGGAATGCATATTCAGGAAGATCATTTTATACCAGAAATTATTAATCCGGATACTGGCGAAGTGCTTCCAGAAGGAGAAATAGGAGAACTTGTGTTTACTTGTATTACCAAAAAAGCGTTTCCGCTGCTTCGTTACCGCACAAGAGATCTCTGCTATTTAACACGCAAGAAATGTTCTTGTGGGCGTACCCATATCCGTATGCATAAGCCAATGGGCAGAAGTGATGATATGATGGTAGTAAAGGGCGTAAATGTATGGCCTTCTCAGATAGAAACCGTGCTGTTAAATAGAGGGTATCAGTCGAACTATCAAATATTGGTTGACCGTGTCGGCAATAATGATACAATAGAAGTACAAGTGGAGTTAACGCCGGAAATGGCTGCAAATCCTTCCGTTACAACAGCAGAGCGAGAAAAGAAGATTGTATCCGACTTAAAATCTATGCTCGGCATTCGCGTTGATGTGAAAGTTGTAGAGCCAAAAACCATTGCACGAAGCGAAGGAAAAGCAGTTCGTGTAATTGATAAGAGGGACTTATATAAATAAAGATGGATTGAATTTATAGCCAGTAATTGAGCAGGGGGCTGTCGCAATAAGTTTTAATGATACAAGATATAGTATAAAACACAGTATAGTACTATAATATCTTGTATCTATTTCCCTTAATGCGACAGCCCCTTGTTTGTTGCGCTAGGAGTCCGTCAGCTTGCTGACATATTTTCTTTGAATGCCTGTGTGCATAAAAAAGGGAGCAAAACTTTGACAGAATAAAGGTTTTGCTCCCTTTTTTGCATATTATGCACAAAAATGTAATGATATGCACGAAAAATAATTCTTCATTTGAAAATCAATAGTTGTTATGATTTAATAAATACAGTTTTGTTATACAGATTCACAAACAATTTCAAATGAAGGGTGGTAAAAAAGAATAATGACCTATATATCGTTTGATTTCTATATTTTTTTAGCGATATTATTAATTGTTTATTATAGTATTCCGCTTCAGGTTCGGTGGATTGCAATTTTGGCAGGGAGTGTATTATTTTATTATAAAATATGTGAAAAAGGAATATGGATATTGTTGTTAACAATTGTACTTTCTTATTTTGCGGGTCTTTTGACAGCCTATTTTTGCCAAAATAATAAAATAAGGAAATTAATCGTATGTAGTTTTAGTATAATTCTTGCGTTTGTTTGGTTTGTGCTGAAAGGGGGATTTAATACAGCATCTTCTACATGGATAGTTCCTGTGGGAATCTCTTTTTATACATTGCAGATAATTTCTTATTTAATTGATATTTACAAAGGGAAAATAAACCCACAGAGGAATATTTTAAAATATGCGTTATATGTTTTCTTTTTTCCGCAGATTATCCAAGGCCCGATACCACGTTATCAGCAGTTAGCAAGCCAGTTATATCAAGGACATCCTTTTCAGGAAGAAAGATTTGTCAGGGGTATGCAGTTGATTTTATGGGGATTTTTCTTGAAATTGATGATTGCAGATAAAGCAGCGGTAATTGTAAATGAAATTTTTACAAAGTGGGAAATTTATAAGGGGTTT
>ERZ778516.2257-NODE-2257-length-13168-cov-4.887898_pt1 | contig 13168 bp, 11 predicted proteins | sample MGYA00510342_ERZ778516 | MGnify/ENA primary metagenome ERZ778516 (study PRJEB29527, sample SAMN07138961) | mouse gut metagenome | material: feces | host: mouse | place: China:Nanjing | collected 2016-01-25 ...
ACGTTATTTTTTATTGTTGGACAACATAAAATTGCATTTTTATCAATAGCAGCCGAACCAAAAATACAATATCAATTTAGAGAACAAGAAAGGCAAGCCGCCTTTTTTATCAAAGACAGCATCAATAAAATCATGTAATACAACTGATAAAAACGTCCCTTTTATGAATCTCAACGAAAACTAAATGTTATCCTTTTTTATATGCCTATTTCATCCGAACAGTTATTTACATTTATTTTATAGATATTTCACCTTGCTGTCAAGGTTTTAACTGTGAACATTATTTTAGTAAGCTTTTAGATGTTTTCAGATCATTCACCTAAAAATGCACATTTTGATAGAAATTATATCATTGTTGCTTATTTTACCATCTCAATCGCATGGCAAAAAATAAAATGGATTTTATGGCATTTTACTTGACTAATATGCTTGATCCTTTAAAATCACCAGCAAAAAACTCAAAAAAGCTGTTATAAATGATAACAGCTCAAATGATTCAAAATTCTCTTACAGACTGGATTGAAAGATACCTATAAAAACACAAGTCCTGATTGTTCTAAAAAGAATTGATATCCCTCCTATCCTTTTATATCTGTATCAAAAGAGGTCATTTAAAATATAGGGATATTTTTTCTTTTTCATATTCAAAACCGTCTTATCGCCAACCATTATCATCAGGATTTATCTTTGGGTTTAAAAATCAATGCAATGATAAAACCAAAAATAATTGCTGCTGCAATTCCTGCCGCCGCTGCGGTAAATCCTCCAGTCAATACACCCAATAACCCCTGTTCTGAAACAGCTCGCTTTACCCCTTTTGCCAACAGATATCCAAAACCTGTCAATGGAACGGTCGCTCCTGCTCCTGCAAAATCCACCAGAGGTTGATACCATCCAATTCCCCCTAAAATGACACCGGCAACTACATAAGCCACTAAAATTCTAGCAGGTGTCAATTTGGTATAATCAATCAATACCTGACCAATGGCACATAAAATTCCCCCTACCAAAAAAGGGTAAAAATATTCTAAAAATAACTCCATAAATTAACCTCTTTCCTTCTATTACTTGTGATCCGAAAGATGTACCAAATGTGCAATTCCCGGAATGCTTTCCCCTTGTTGAAAACTGGTAGTGGACATCAGTGCACCGGTTGCCACAAACAGCACATTCTTTAAAACACCTTCCGAAATTCTCTTTAAAATATAAGCACACAAAACACTTGCAGCGCAGCCACAGCCGGAACCCCCTGCATGAACATCCTGGGACTCCAAATCGTAAATTAATTTTCCACAGTCATTGTGTACCTGTGAAATATCAATTTGATCATGTTTTAATAAGTCAATTAACAAATCAGAACCAACTGTTCCCAAATCTCCGGTCAAAATCAAATCATAATCCCCAGGATTTGTCTTGGTATCCTTTAAATAAGTCCCAATGGTATCTGCTGCCGCAGGTGCCATTGCAGCACCCATGTTATTGATATCCTTTACTCCCAAATCCACAATTTTGCCAATGGTCACCGCTTTGACATAAGGTGGTTTATTGGATTGTCCCACAATGACTGCACCAGAACCAGTAACCGTCCACTGTGCGGTAGGTGCTCTCTGTCCTCCATATTCCAAAGGCTGGCGAAATTGTCGTTCTGCTGTACAAAAGTGAGAGGAGGTAACCGCCGCCCCATAAGTCACCAACTGATTATCTGCAAAAATACTAATCAGTCCCAAACTTTCTGCCATGGTAGAACAAGCTCCATACAATCCATAAAATGGAACCTGTAAATCACGTAATCCATAAGAAGAACTAATACACTGGTTTAATAAATCACCAGCAAATAAAAGTTCTAAATCTGCACTTGACAATTTCGCCTTTTCCAATGCCTTAGAAACCGCATTTCTTTGCATTTGACTCTCTGCTTTTTCCCAGGTTTCTTCGCCTAGGGTAGTATCGTCACAAATGACATCAAAATGACGTGCCAAAGGACCTTCGCCTTCTTTTTTGCCCACAATTGCCGCATAGGATAAAACACTTGGTTTGGTATCCAATAAAATCGTACTTTTTGAAATTCTAATTGACATGGTTTTCGCTCCTTTCTCAATAGAGTTTGAATAAATACAAAATTAACCCATAAACTGCTGAAGCGGTAATTCCATATACAATCACTGGTCCAGAAATAATAAATAGTTTTGCACCTAGACCCAAAATATAACCTTCTGACTTAAATTCCAATGCGGGCGCTACGACACTATTGGAAAATCCTGTAATTGGCACCAATGTACCTGCTCCAGCAAATTTTGCAATTTTATTATAAAGATTTAATCCTGTTAACAAAGCAGCGATAAAAATCAATGATACAGAGGTAACTGCACTTGCAATATCAAGACTCATACCCAACTCTTGATATAAATTGGTTAAAAATTGTCCAAAACTGCAAATCAGTCCCCCGATTAAAAAAGCCATCGGAATAGTTTTATAAGATTTCGTTCCGGGAGATGCTTTTTTTGTCATCTCCTGATATTCGTTTGGTGTAAGATTCATCTTTCAAAATTCCTTTCTAATAAAATGGATTAGAATACTATTATTTTCTCCAATTGTGTTTTACATATTCTAATTTTAAATGATATTTTTATTTTTCATCATAAGTTGACGACATGGAACAGATAAAATAGTCCATGATAAAAACATTAATCTTCCATATTTATATTGAATAAAATAACGGATTTTTACCCTTATCATCATGATGATATCCCATATCCTTTTTTCAAAAATAATTGCATAGCAAATCTTAATTTGTTATAATGAAATAGATAATAACCTTATAACTTTTAAAATTTATTTTTCTATGAAATAAACTATAAAGTATTGATTCTCACACAAACAATCATCTATTCAGATACGCTGATAATTCTTTTAGAAAGGAATGAAATTGATTGAAATCCGAAAAAGAAGTCAAACGAATGAAACGAATTGTCGCAATCATTCTTTGTATTTTGATCGCGCTTGGTATGGTAGCCATACCAATTGTCTCTATGTTGTCATAACTCAAATTCAAAAAAATACTGTTTTCTACCACAATATTATAATGTAAGGAATGTTATTTATATGAAACTTATCAATTATTATCAAGATCCTAATATATTACATGTTGGAACTATGCCAAATCGCGCATATTATATCCCCTTTAAACATCCTGAGTTGACCACTTATGGAAATCGCCTACTTTCTGAGCGCCTGCTTATGCTCAATGGCGACTGGGAATTCCACTACTATCCATCTATTTATCAGGTACCTGAAAACTTCTTTGCCGAAGACTTTGTAGATGAAAATCCAGATACCATTCCTGTACCAAGCTGTTGGCAGATACATGGATATGACCGTCATCAATATACAAATATTGCCTATCCGTTCCCATTTGACCCTCCTTATGTACCTGATCAAAATCCATGTGCCACCTATCTTGTAGATTTTTACCGCGACGAAACAGAAAGTCAAATGAGCAGTTTTTTAAACTTTGAAGGGGTAGATTCCTGCTTTTATGTCTGGATAAACGGTGAAATGGTCGGCTATAGTCAAGTTTCTCACTCCACCAGCGAATTTGACATCACTCCATTCATTCGAGAAGGTCAAAATCATTTGGCGGTTTTGGTATTGAAATGGTGTGATGGCAGTTACTTAGAAGACCAAGATAAATTGAGAATGTCTGGCATTTTCCGAGATGTTTATATTCTCACCCGACCCAAAGAACACATTCGCGATTATTTTATAAAGACAACATTGGATGACAACTATCAAAATGCTCAAATTACAGTTGACTTTGAATGGTTTAATCAACCTGTTCCAGTGGAATGTGACTTATATTCCCCATCTGGTGAATTGTTGGAAACCAAAAAAACAAACAACAACTGGATTCTTTTTTCAGTTGACAATGCTCTTTTGTGGAATGCTGAACAGCCCAACCTATATCAATTGATCATTCGTACACCTGATGAATCCATTTCACAATATATTGGAATCAGAAAGGTGGAAATCCGCAATAGTGTTTTATATTTTAATGGTGTAAATATTAAAATCAAAGGGGTCAATCGCCATGACAGCGACCCTTATACCGGTTATACCATCAGTGAAAAACAACTTATAAAGGATTTGGAACTGATGAAGCGACACAATATCAATGCCATTCGCACCAGCCATTATCCAAATGCACCTTGGGCAACACAGTTATACGACCAATATGGCTTTTATGTCATTGACGAGGCAGATGTGGAAATTCATGGAACCACTACAATTTATGGCGGTGGCAGTGACAATTGGTCTGAAGAGGACTACACCATCTTAAACGACCACACATTTGGTATGTTGGCACATGATCCACGTTTTGAGCAAGCTATTTTAGACCGTACCCAACGCAATGTCATTCGAGATAAGAATTGCGCCAGTGTCTTTATGTGGTCTTTGGGCAATGAATCTGGATATGGTCCCAATTTTGAAAAAGCTGCTGCTTGGATCAAACAATATGACCCTTCCCGTCTCGTTCATTATGAGAGCAGTATCAACCAAATGAAGGGCTATCAAAATGACCTTTCCAATCTTGATGTCTATAGTCGCATGTATGCTGATATCCCATTTGGAGAGCGCTACTGCAACGATGATACCCATCAAAAACCCTTTATTCAATGTGAATTTGTTCATGCAATGGGAAATGGTCCTGGAGATATTGAAAATTATTTTGAACAAATTTATCAGTATGACAAATATGCTGGTGGATTCGTTTGGGAATGGTGCGACCACGGTGTCTATCTGGGCAGAACCCCTGAAGGAAAAAACAAATTCGGTTATGGAGGAGATTTTGGAGAATTTCCCCATGATGGCAACTTCTGTATGGATGGGTTGGTATACCCTGACCGTACACCACATACCGGTTTAATGGAACTCAAACAGGTCGTTCGTCCAGTGCGCGCCACAGCAGTCCATGTCCAAACGGGTCAAATTCGTTTTGACAACAAACTGGACTTTACCAATCTAAAGGATTATTTATATATCACTTATGATGTTGTCCGTGATGGAAAAATCATTTACAATGACAGAATAGACGACTTGGATATTCCACCACATCAAAATAAAACCATAACACTCACTTATCGAATTCCAGAAACTGGAAATGTACAATTAAATCTCTACTACTACACCAAACATGAGACCTCATTGGTAGGTTCCAGCCATTTATTGGGTCATGATCAAATCATTTTAAGAAAACAAAGCATTTCGATTCCAACAGCACCCAAACAGACTTTAACGGTCAATGAGTCCGACTGTGCAATTGAAATTTTTGGAGAACAATTCCGTTATGTATTTAATAAACTAACTGGCAATTTTGATTCTTTGGTCAAAGATGGTATCAACCTGTTGAGCAAACCCATGGAATACAATATTTGGCGTGCCCCCACCGACAACGATCGTGAAATTCGTATCGAATGGCAAAAAGCAGGTTATGACCGCATGACAGTCAAGGTCTATCAAGTGTCTGTAAAACAGCGTTCTGACCAGGTTGTTATCACCGCTGACTTATCTTTATCAGCAGTGTTTATACAGCGTATTCTAACCATCAAAGCAACATGGACCATTCATTCAGATGGACATATTAGCGCTGATCTCCATGTAAATAGAAATACAGAGCTCCCATTCCTTCCACGATTTGGACTGCGCTTATTTTTGCCAAAGCAGTTTGACCAAGTCACCTATACTGGATATGGTCCTTATGAAAGTTATATCGACAAACACAGAGCTTCTATCTTTGGCACATTTACGAGCAAGGTTTGCAACCTTCATGAAGACTATATCAAACCGCAGGAAAACGGCAGCCATTGGGGATGTAAATCGGTTTGTATCTCCAATCCCTTCGCCTATACCATTGCTGCTTTTGGAGAACATTTTAGTTTCAATGCCTCTGAATATACACAAGAAGAACTATCTAGCAAAATGCACAACTATGAATTAACTCCTTGTGAAAATACGGTTTTATGCCTGGACTATCAGCAATCTGGCATTGGTTCTAACAGTTGCGGACCTGCTTTATTAAAACCATACCGCCTTGATGCAGATACCTTTGACTATCATATTGACTTGGTGGGTTATTATGAACGCTAATATTCAAACACTAACACAATGGGTCACACAGGCAAATAATATTGTATTTTTTGGTGGAGCAGGTGTCAGTACAGAAAGTGGTATCCCAGATTTCCGTAGTACCGACGGACTGTATCATCAATCATATGATTATCCACCTGAAACGATTTTAAGCCATACTTTTTTTCAGACGCATCCAGCAGAATTTTTCCAATTTTACCGAGATAACATGCTGTATTCCAATGTAAAACCCAATGCAGCACATCAAAAATTGGCGCAGTGGGAAAAAGACGGCAAATTACTTTCCATCATTACCCAAAATATTGATGGGCTACATCAAAAAGCTGGAAATTCTAAGGTATTGGAACTACATGGCTCCGTTCACCGCAATTATTGTCAAACATGTGGTCGATTTTATCCACTTGAACGGGTTCAAGCAGATTCAGGTATCCCACACTGTGAATGTGGAGGAATCATCAAACCAGATGTTGTACTTTATGAAGAAAGACTCAAAGATTCTATTTTAGAGCAATCCATTGAGGCAATTCAAACAGCAGACTTGTTGATTGTTGCTGGAACCTCTTTGACGGTTTATCCTGCGGCGGGCTTGTTAAATGCCTACTTGGGAAATCAACTCGTATTGATCAATCGTTCTTCTACCAAATACGACCAATCTGCCAATTTATTGATTGGTGAAAACATCGCTACAGTGATGCAGCAACTGCCCTAAATTTTGACTATCATAAGGAGAAAACAATGTATTTATTATTAGAATATCCCACATGTAGCACCTGCAAAAAAGCAAAAAAGTGGTTAGATGAACATCAAATACCTTATCAAACCCGTCATATCAAGGAACAACCTCCAAATGTAGAAGAACTCAAACAGTGGCATCAAATGAGTACTTTACCACTCAAGCGATTTTTTAACACAAGTGGTATGGTATATAAAGAAATGCAACTCAAAGAGAAACTTCCTCAGATGAGTGAAGAGCAACAATACAAACTGCTTGCAGAAAATGGCATGTTGGTAAAACGCCCTTTACTCATTGGCAGTGATATTATCTTAATCGGTTTTCAAGAAACCCAATGGGAACAAATATTATCTCAATAAGTTGATTTGACTTTTTTATCATTTCACCTTATAATATAAAAATGCGAGTAAGCTGTGTGGTAGCGCATAAATTGTGAGGAAAGTCCGAGCATCATAGGACAGGATAGCTGCTAACAGCAGCCGGAGGCGACTCTAGGGCTAGTGCAACAGAGAGATACCGCTGTTTTCAAACAGTAAGGGTGGAAAGGCGAGGTAATAGCTCACCAGTATACAGGGAACTGTATAGCTATGTAAACCCTATCCGATGCAACACCGACCAAGATGTTATCGTTGGTCCGACGGTCTTGACGGGTGGCAGGGAGTGATAAACTCCTGAGCATCTGCGGCGACGCAGTGCAAAGATAGATTACCATATAAACAGAACTCGGCTTATAGGCTTAGTCGCATTTATTGAATCGATAAACGAGAAGCACCAAAGGTGTTTTCTCGTTTATTTTCTATCAAAAATAAATGAAATAATTGGCTAAAAAACAAATTTCTTTTATGAAAATGGAATTGCGAAAATCAGACAAAGATAGTATAATTAGTCTGATAAATTTCACTGTTATCCTTTTAACAATGTTTTATATTTTTGAAAGGATGATTGCGAATTCTTGTGAAACAATAAAATAAAAGATAATCAGACTTTTGGAGGTAGAAATCATGAAAGATTTAACCATTACAGATTCTATTTTGTATATTGGTGCAGACGATAAAACAATTGATTTATTTGAAAGTCAATATGTTGTTCCAAATGGCGTTTCCTATAACTCTTATGTGATTCTAGATGAAAAAGTGGTTGTGATGGATACTGTTGACTCCAGAGCAGCTGACATATGGATAGAAAATTTGGAAAAAGCACTCAACGGACGAGAAGTGGATTATTTGGTTGTATCCCACCTAGAACCAGACCATGCGTTCAATATACAAAGACTGGCTGAAAAATATCCCAATATGCAGGTGGTTGGAAATGTAAAAACCTTTGCTATGGCACCACAATTTTTTACTGTTGATTTGAGCACACGTTCTATCACAGTAAAAGAAGGAGATACCCTAAATTTGGGCAAGCACACCTTACAATTTTTTATGGCGCCCATGGTACATTGGCCTGAAGTTATGGTAACCTATGAACAATCCAGTAAAATCCTATTTTCCGCAGACGGCTTTGGAAAGTTTGGCGCTTTGGATACAGAAGAGGAATGGACCGACGAAGCAAGACGTTATTATATCAATATCGTTGGAAAATATGGTGGACCTGTGCAAACATTGCTCAAAAAGGCAGCAGGTCTAGATATTTCTATGATTTGCCCACTACATGGTCCCATATTAAAAGAAAATCTCGGTTATTACATTGATAAATATCTCACCTGGAGCAGTTATCAACCTGAAGAAAAGGGAATTCTCATCGCTTATGCCTCTATTCATGGAAATACTGCGAAAGCAGCTAAAAAAATGGCAGATATTTTAGAACAAAAACAGGCGCAAAATGTTGTATTGATGGATTTGGCAAGAAGTGATATCTCTTTGGCAGTTTCCAACGCATTTCGCTATGATAAGATGGTGGTCATGGCAGCAAGTTATGATAGTGGTGTATTCCCTTGTATGGAAAATTTCCTATTGCATTTAAAGGCAAAAACCTATCAAAACCGCACTGTGGCTGTGATTGAAAATGGCTCTTGGGCTCCAAGTGCTGCAAAGTGCATGAAAGCTATCCTAGGTGAAATGAAAAATATCACCCTTTGCGAACCAACCATCACCATTCGTTCTACCATGAAAGAAAATACCATTCAAGAAATGGAACAATTGGCAGAACATCTATTAAAAGCAGAATAATATCATGTCTATCATCAAAAAGAGGTATTGTTACAACAATACCTCTTTTCTTATTTGTTTTTTAAAAAACAAATATCGCTTTTTACACTGTATCACTTAAAATTTAACGCTTCTCAATCGCCTGCCTTATACTTGCCACGCAAATCCGATGAAAATATGAAAACCTTTACACGCTCAATTGATAAATATCCAATCAAATCTCTTTTGGGCAGTTGTATTCAGATAACAGTGCTTGTAATAACTCCTCTACAGGCTTCTTGTTGCGCAAGGTATCAACCCATTGTTGTGGAATATCCTCAAAGCCAAATAAAATTCCTGCTAGTCCCCCAGTTACACAAGCTGTTGTATCGGTATCATTCCCCAATAAAATTGCCTGTTTGACTGCTTGTTTATAATTTTTTGCCCGTTTCAAAATCATAAATGCACTGTGTAAACAATCCACTACATAGCCCGTTCCCGTTCCTGTCCAGCCATCTCTTGAAAGAATGCGATCATTCAATTCACGGTTGTGATCTGGAAATTGTTGATAAATGATTTTCAATGTTTCCAGTGCATCTTTTTGAGCAGTATCAAAATCAACTCCTGTCAACAATCTACGCGCAACCAAACAATAAAGTGCACAACATACCTGATTGGTCGTATGTCCATGTGTGATAAGGCACTGTTGATGAGCATCTGTTACCAATTCTATATCTGTTCCCCGGTGCCATAAGGCAAGTGGCAATACTCTCATCAATGCCCCATTCCCCTGACCATCTGGTACCAAATAACCACATTCCTGTGCAGGTACTTGATTGCTGTAGGCATAAAGGGCTTTGCGTGTTTGTACTCCCACATCAAATACAATCTCATCCACTGCTAGATGACCCTGTTCTAACCAATTTAAAAGCCCATTGGAAAAATGCTCTAAATCAAATCGATGACATGCTAACAAACTTTCCAATAAACAAAGCGCCTGTGATCCATCATCTGACCATGTGCCCTTTGGAACATGAGCATAGGCTTTCTGAAATCCGGTGGGAGGTTCCATATCAATTTCATCCTCTAATGGAAGATCTTTTGCCAAAGAAAATTCATAAGGTACTCCCAGTGCATCGCCAACTAATAGTCCATATAACCCACCTCTTAGACGACTGGCACTGGTGATATAACCAATTTCTAAACCATCCCAAGCAACGGTAACTGCACATGGAAGTGCCTGTTTTTCAAAATATTCTACCAACTGTTGATGATTTGAGGTATAGTGATTGATATGTGTGAAATATACCTTAGTATTTTGATGTAATGTATGCTGTTTTGCCAATTTATCTAGAAGTAGCACATTGCTAAAAGCGTCTAAATGCCCATTTGGATGTGCTCCTCGACCAGTAGTTAATCCAAAAGTACATTCACTGATTAAAATGTCCAACCGAACAGACTCCAATGCTTTGAAGGTTTCTTCTAAATACCAACCTGTATCCAATCCATAGTAAAGTGTGTTCCCATCTGGAAATTTTATCAAATAATTGGCGGCGTGTTCTCCCATATTTCCAAAGTGATTGCCCTTCAATGGAATCACTTCCAAACCCGCTATGATGCTAGGCTTTTCAAAAGAAAGCTGATGAAAGGCAATGATTCCCTGCTTTTCCATTTCCAAAATCATTCCCTTTACAATTGATTTGCTGTGACGATAAAAGTCTACAATCTCATAGGCTTTATCTGTAAAGTAAAAATGCAATGGCTCTTCTTCCAGACAAATCGCCATATTTCTCACATTCATCATCATATAGGCAAGATGGTCTTCATGCGTATGTGTAATCAAAACATGGTGCAATCCTATCAAATCTCCAAACTCCAATGCCTGTTGAAAAGAATCTGCACCCAAATCAATACAAACCTGTTCATTCAGCCGAAACATAGAGCGTCTGCGCACTTCTTTCCCCTTTTGTTCTCTCGCATTTTGACAAACTTCACAACTGCAAAATGGATTTGGAATTCCCTCAGCTGCTCCTGTACCATAAAATTTCATGATAAAAATCTCCCTTTCACAACAAAACACAATATTCATTTCAAATGTTCTTATTTAAAGTATCGTTTTCGTTGGTTGTTACGTCATTTGACCAACTTACAACAAAAAACCAGTCTATTGATTCCATTCTATTATATTATACCTATTATCTACAAAATCTCAATATAAATGATATTTTTATGAAAATTTTATTGACTAATTATATAAAAAATGTTAAAATAAAAAAAGTTAAATTTGTAATTTATTTTAATATACCTCCATTTTAAGGGGGATATTTTAAATTTATGATATCATAAAGGAGGCTGTCTATGGCTCGCGGAAATTGGGCACTGGAAGTAGATGGTGTAAATCATCTTATTGAATACAGTGGAAGAAATTTATTTGTAGATGGACAAAAAGTCCGTGTCACCAGTAAAAATCCATTTGTCATGTTGATTGATTATCCCATTCAATTGGGAAACAAAATCGTAAATTTAGTTGTGATTGGAAATCAGGTGGACTTAGCAGTTGATGGCTATATGTTGGGTTCCAAAGAACCTTATGTTCCAATCGATCGGGCACCTGGCTGGACTTGGGTATTTATTGCAATCCAATGTATTGGCGGATGGTTCCTCAGTGGTCTATTGGGGTTCGCCATTGGTGTTTTACTGAGCTTGTTCTATGTTCGAATCAGTTTATCTAGAAATAAGTCAACTTCTGTAAAAATTCTACTTTCTCTAGTGGTATTAATTCTCTCTTTGGTTATTTTAGGTGTCGTTTCATTTTTCATTGGTATGGAACTGGCTTTCTCAGGATTGGTATAAGCTGAGAAAAATTATAAATTAAAATTCCCTGTCAATGGATAACATTCTTACATAATTGAAAATTTATTTCTATGTATACGCTTACAACATTCCTTGTATTGAACAAGAAGCTCTCACCTTTAAGGCTTCGCGTGAGTGGTGAGAGTATTGTACAATCACAAATATCAATTGGCTTTTTCAGCAAAGTTATAGATGGAATATCATAACTGTGGACCATCTATTTCAGTTATGTTGAATTGTTCAGTGAGTATCAATTCAATGAGAACACTTTTCCAAAAAGAAAACAACATAAAACCCAATCAAAAACTGCCTATCTTTGGCAGTTTTTTGATTGGATTTTTTCATCTTTATTAGGACTGTTCAAATTGACTATTGTATAGATTGCTGTAAAAGCCGCCTTGTTGTAATAACTGTTTGTGGTTGCCCTGTTCAATGATATGCCCTTGATTCATCACCAAAATGACATCTGCCTCCTTAATGGTAGAAAGGCGATGTGCTACAATAAAGCTGGTTCTTCCTTGCATCATCTTAGAAAAAGCGCGCTGAATACGAATTTCGGTTCTTGTATCAATACTACTGGTCGCTTCATCCAAAATCAACATTGGTGGATGGGTCAACATAATACGAGCAATACAGAGCAATTGTTTTTGCCCTTGAGAAATATTTTCTCCATCTTCTGAAATAAGGGTATCATAACCATGTTCTAAACGCTTGATAAAGCTGTGTGCATGTGCCATTTTTGCAGCAGCAATGATTTCTTCTTCTGTGGCATTTTCCTTACCATATGCAATATTGTCGCGAATGCTGCCAGAAAATAGCCAAGTCTCCTGCAATACCATGCCATACTGTCTGCGCAAACTATTGCGTGTCACCTGTGTAATGGGATGACCTGATACAGAAATTTGACCACCAGTCACATCATAAAATCTCATCAATAAATTGATAATGGTGGTCTTTCCGCAGCCAGTAGGACCTACAATCGCAATCCTTTGCCCTGGCTCAACAGACAAATTTAAATCTTCAATCAATGTCACATCTGGACGATAGGAAAAATCAACGTGTTTTAATGTTACTGAACCATTACATTTAGATAATTCAGGTAGATTGCTGTCATCGGATTCCACTGGTTCGTCTAACATTTCAAATACACGTCTTGCAGAGGCAATCGCAGTTTGTAGTTCGGTAATCACCCCAGTAATTTCATTGAATGGTTTGGTATACTGATTGGCATAGGATAAAAAACTAGAAAGCTGACCTACTGTCAAAGCGCCATTTACCGCTCCAATTGCCCCAAAAATTCCAACCGCAG
>ERZ778516.2259-NODE-2259-length-13160-cov-3.794735_pt1 | contig 13160 bp, 11 predicted proteins | sample MGYA00510342_ERZ778516 | MGnify/ENA primary metagenome ERZ778516 (study PRJEB29527, sample SAMN07138961) | mouse gut metagenome | material: feces | host: mouse | place: China:Nanjing | collected 2016-01-25 ...
TTCCCAGCGCCGCCGCATAGCCGGGTTTCAGGCCGATCATCCGCCAGATCAGACAGCAGCCGGTTGCGCCGACAAAAAACGACGGGACGATCTCTCCCCCCTTAAATCCCGCACCGAGCGTGATTGCGGTGAACAGGATTTTGAGAAGGAATGCTTCCGGACGTGCCTGCCCGGTGATCGCGGCTTTGATGACCGGCATCCCCGCGCCGAGGTAGTCCCGGGTCTGGAAAACCAGCATCAGCAGGAGCACCAGGACCCCTCCCGAAAATGCCCGCAAATACTGGTTGGGCAGGTATTGCCGGAACAGCCGGTTTGCCTGATGGAACGCAGCGCACATCACCACGCTGATCCCCGCGCAGAGCACCCCCAGCAGCAGTACCCGCAATGCTGTCGAAAGCGCAAACGCCGGGACCGTCTGGATAGAAAGCGCTTCGGGCGGTATGCCGAGGCGCCCCGCCAGTGCATATGCAACCACCGCTGAAACCACGCAGGGCACCAATGCCGCGTAGTACATCACCCCAACGCTGATGACCTCCATCGAAAAGACCGTCGCCGCAACCGGCGTACCGAACAGCGCTGTAAAACCCGCGCTCATCCCGCACATAATCACGATCTTTTTGCAGTCGTCATCCAGCTTGAGCCACCGTCCGACCAGTGTTCCCAGGCTCCCGCCGAGCTGAAGCGCTGCTCCTTCGCGTCCCGCGGAACCGCCAAACAGGTGGGTCAGGACCGTGGAAACAAAAATCAGCGGCGCCATCCGCGCAGGCAGCGGCTCCCCCGAGCGCACTGCTGCCAGCACCAGATTGGTCCCTTTGGGCGTCTCCACCTTGCTCAACCGATAACAGCCCACGATCAGCAGCCCTCCAAATGGCAGCAGCCAAACCAGCCATCCATGTTTGGTGCGAAGATCGGTAACCCAGTGGAGCAGGTAATAAAATGTACTTCCCGCCGCACCGACCACCAAACCAACCGCCGCCGCAACCATCAGCCATCGGCAGAAGCTGGCAAGGTTTGCCCGCACCGGAACCAAAATCCGCTCTCTCCAATCGAAACGCATATGTACGCCCCTCCCTTAGACCGCCTTCGGTCTACGTTTTCTATTTTAGCACATTCCAAGCGTCTGCAAAAGGGATTGCGCACAAATTGGGTAAAAAAATCATCCGGATGACGCCCGCATAAGACACAAAACTGAGACAGGGGAAACATCTTGAGAAGACAGAGGCAAAAGGAATGGGTTCCTTCCAGAGGCTGCGCCTGTCAGACCTCTCGCTTTCCTCAGACCGGCCGCCACTCAATCAGGAAATCCCCGCAGGGGATTCTGCCGGAGGTTCCGCGGCATAATCATTCCTCATGTTCAGCAGACTGGATTTATCGCCGTTGATGTCGGTGAACGCCTGCGGCACCTTGCCTACAATCACCGTTTCGGCGATGCAGAAGTTGGTGGTGATGTCGGTGGTTGTGGTATAGACCGGGGCAACCGCGCTGACCGTCGCATCGACCGAAAGCATGATCTGGTGCAGTGTCTGGTTGATCCCGGCGGACTCGAAGTTGTTATAAATCTCGGTGTGGACATATCCTGCCGGCAGGATGCGGAATTCCATGTTGGGGCCGCGTCCCGAAAAGAGCTGCCCGCCCAGTACCGTACCGATCGGGATCAGGACTGCGCGGTCGGAATCCTCCAGAAGCTGGTCAGAAATCTGGTTGGTGATCTCGGATTTCAACCGGTTGACAGTAATCATGTCGGTTTCGATCGAGGCGATCTCGCCATTCTCGTCCTGCACCATACTGATGATGTTGTTATAGACCACATCCTCCTTAGAGATCACCTCGATGACCGCATTGTTGATCGAGCGGGTCGCCGAGAGTTTCGCCTGATAGGAGGCAATCATGGTAATCAGCGGGCGGAGCCGGCTGTCCATCACCAGCACAAGGACCATCGCCAACACCCCTGCCAAAACCAATTTGATCGCCCGCAGCTTTTTCTTTTTCACTCGAATTACGATCGGTTTCACCTGTCCACCTCCCGAAAGCATCTCTTCCACTATATTCATACAGCCTGCAAAAGTGCACAAAAACCCTCCGGGTTCCGTATCATTGCCGCATATATCTTCAAGGTACTGAAAAAACGGACCGCAAAAACACAGCGGAATGGTTTCTGACGAAGTGGTATGTTCCGGATAGCAGGCGGGCGATCTCAGCTCTTCCGTTTTTGAAAGACTGCCCTGATTTTCAGGCAGCAAAAAGGCACGTGTATCTTCCACTACGTGCCTTTTGTGTTTCTGCTGTTTTATTTCTGCTGATCCTTCGCCCGAATTTCGGTGCGGCGGATCTTACCCGAGATGGTTTTGGGCAGCTCATCAACGAATTCGACAATCCGCGGATATTTATACGGTGCGGTCTGGCGTTTTACATAGGTTTGCAGCTCTTTCTTCAACGCTTCAGACGGCTGATATGCCTTTGTCAGAACGATGGTTGCCTTGACAACGGTGCCGCGGATCGGGTCAGGCGCGCCGGTGACCGCGCACTCGAGCACCGAGGGATGCTCCATCAGGACGCTTTCGATCTCAAACGGGCCGATCCGATAGCCCGACGCCTTGATTACGTCGTCCGTCCGCCCGACATACCAGAAATACCCATCCTCATCCATCCACGCGGTATCACCGGTATGGTAGTAACCGTCATGCCACGCCTGCCGGGTGATCTCTTCATCCCGATAGTAGCCGGAAAACAGCGCATAATGCGGTTTATCGGTGTTAATCACAATCTCGCCCACCGCGCCGCGCGGGACATCCTTCCCATCCTCGTCTACCAGGTGGATGTCATAAAGCGGCGATGGCTTGCCCATGGAGCCGGGCTTGGGGGTAGTCCCAACAAAGTTGGCGGTCTGCACCACTGTTTCGGTCTGGCCGTAGGATTCCATCAGCTTGAGCCCGGTGAACTCGAACCAGCGGTTATAGACCTCCGGGTTGAGCGCTTCGCCGGCGGTAGTCGAATAACGCAGGCTGGAAAGGTTGTACTCCCCCAGCCCTTCTTTGATAAAGAACCGGTAGACGGTCGGCGGCGCACAGAAGGTGGTGACCTTGTGTTTCTCCATCACATGCAGCAGGTCGGACGGGACAAATTTATCAAAATCATAGACAAAGACCGACGCACCGGCGAGCCACTGTCCGTAGAGCTTGCCCCAGACACATTTCATCCAGCCGCTCTCCGAAACCGTCAGATGCAGGTCATCGGCGTGGACATTGTGCCAGTAACGCGCTGTTACGATATGCCCCAGCGGATAAGCCATATTATGCACCACCATCTTGGGGAAGCCGGTGGTCCCGGAGGTGAAATAGAGCAGCATCGGGTCATCTTTGGAGGTCTCTATCCGTTCCCAGTTCCCGTCACACTGGGACATTTCCTCATCATAGGAGAGCCAGCCTTCGCGAGAGCCGCGCACAATCCATTTCGCGCCGATGTCATGATATTTCTGACAGGCCTCATCAACATAGGATGTGATGCTGCATTCTCCCGAACAGACACAGGCAGTGATGCCCGCCGCTTCAAACCGGTAGAGGATGTCCTTGGTGGTGAGCAGGTTGGTTGCCGGGACGCCAACCGCACCGATCTTATGCAGTGCGAGAACGGTAAACCAGAATTCGTAGTGCCGCTTGAGCACGAGGAGCACCTTGTCGCCCTTTTTGACCCCTCGTCTGGCCAGCATCTGGGCACACCTGTCCGAATACTGTTTCATCTCGCCAAAGGTGAATACCCGCTCCTCACCCGGGACATTGCACCAGACCATTGCCCGGCGGTCAGGCTCCAGCCGCGCGATCTCGTCCACCACGTCATAGGCAAAGTTGAAATTGTCCGCAGGAAGCGGCTCAAAAAAGCTGAGCACTCCGTTTTCGTCGAACCCCTCCTTGCAGAAGCGCTGGTAAAAATGTTCCATATCCATCCTGTTACTCCCCTTTTTCTTCTTCGTCCTTCATCACGATTGCCAGAAATACGCATTCTTCCCCGCCGGTCGCGATCATCCCGTGGCCGTGGCCCGAATCATAGTAGATGGCGTCGCCCTCATGCAGATATTCGGTGTGCCCCTCCATCTGCACTTTGAGCTGTCCTTTGATGATGTAATCAAACTCCTGCCCCGGATGCCGGGACAGATGGATCGGCTGGTCCTGCTCCTCCGCAAAATAGGGCGCGGTGACAAGGAACGGTTCGGCCGTCTTGTCCTGGAACCGGTAGGCCATATGTTGATAGGTGAACCCTTTGCGGCGCTCAATGTTCAGTCCCTCGCCCTTGCGGACGATCGAATAAAAGGACAGCCGCGGGGTTTCACCGGTCAGCAGTTCAATGATGTCCACCCCGAACTTCTGCGCGCAGTTATAGAGGAAGGTAAAGCTGAAATCCTTGTTCCCCGCCTCATATTCCTGGTACTCCGCCTCGGTGACGCTCGCTGCCCGCGCCATCTCCGCCGGGGTGAACTCCATAATCTCCCGCAAGGTGCGGATTCGCTGTGCAATTTCCAAAATCTGATCCTGCATGGTCGATCCCTCCAAAAAAATCTTCTCTGAACAAAACAAAAAGGCCCGCCCCAACACTGGGACGAGCCTGTTTTTACCAAACATACCCGCGGTACCACCCGCATTGCGCAGATCTGCGCCTCTCATCAGAGCTCCAACAAGCTCCTGACCTGTAACGCTGTCCAGCGGAGACACCTACTCACAACCGTTTTGAGTGCCCGGCTCAAGGGTGATAAACAAAATTCCCTCCGCTGCCGGTTTCCACCAACCACCGGCTCTCTGTAAGCGGAATCCGGAACCTGCCGTCCCTCTCCCTGCCTTTGTTCAGATATTGGGGTTATTCTACACCATCACGCAGCGTTTGTCAAGCGTCTCCCAGAAAATACCGCTTGAACCATGGAAGCCCTTGTTTTTCAATGTACCGGCCCGGTCAGAGCAGATGCAGGATTTCTTCAATCGACCCGGCAAACGTATCCGCACCGGCCTGTTCCAGTTCCTCCCGGGTGCGGAAGCCCCAGAGTGCACCGACCGCGAATACACCCGCATTTTTGGCGGTCTGCATATCCACCCCGGAGTCCCCGACATACAGGCAGTCCTCCGGCTGGGCATCCGCCAGTTCGAGCAGCTCGGTCACCAGCCTGCGGTCGGGCTTGCGGGGATACCCCTGCCGCTGCCCATGGACGAACCGGAGCCGGTCGCCGAAAAACCGCTTACAGAGCGGGACTGAAAATTCATGTGGTTTGTTCGAAAGCACCGCGCAGATCACGCCGCGTTCCCGCAGGGCGTCAAGCGTGTCGAGTACGCCCGGATAGGGAGCGGTCAGTTCCTCGCCGTGTGCCGCATAATAACGGTCGAACCCCTCCTTCAAACGGGCGGCCAGCGCGGTATCCGCCCGCTGGGCGGGCGGCGTCATCCGCTCGATCAGCTTATAGACCCCATCTCCGACAAATGTTTTGTACTGTTCCACCGGGTGGACCGGCAGCTCCTGTTCCGCAAGCGCATGGTTTGCCGCAGCCGCGAGATCGTCAAGCGTGTTCAGCAGGGTGCCATCCAGGTCGAAGATCACCAGTGTTTTCACTCTGCCGCCTCCCGCTTCGCGTTGGTCTTGGAGAGGAATTTTGCTGCGTCGACGATAAACCGCGTATGGGTCCCCCGCCCGATCTCCCCGCACGCATCCCGCGCGGATACCTCAAATTCTACCTTGCGTCCCTCCTGTGCGGTGATTGTGGCGGCCGCTGTCACCTGCATCCCGAGCGGGGTCGCCGCTGAATGTGCGACATGCATCATGGTTCCCACCGAGGTCTGCCCCTCCTCCAGGAACTCCTGCAAAAGCGTGCAGGCGGCCTGCTCCATCGCGGCAATCATCATCGGGGTTGCGAACACCTCCAGGCTCCCGCTCCCCACGGTGCAGGCAAGTTTCTCCCGGTCCACTGTTACACTGATCTCTTTGGTCTTTCCAATCATTGCAATCCTTCCTTTTCTAAGAACCTGTCATGATTGGATTGTACCATATTCCGCCGCATTCATCAATCAGGAAAAGGTAAATTGTTCATTCTCCCAGGTGCAGATGATCTTATCCCCCGCCTTGATCGTGCCATGCAGCATTTCATCCGCGAGTTTATCCTCGATCTTCGCCTGAATCGCCCGGCGCAGCGGCCTCGCCCCGTAAACAGGGTCGAATCCATCGGTTGAGATCCGTTCGGTCGCGGACGGTGTGAACTGGATCTCGATCGACAGCCCTGCCAGCCGGGTCTTTAGCCCGTCGAGCATGTTATCGGCAATCTTATGGATTTCCGACCGGCTCAGTTTGTGGAAAACGATGATCTCATCCACACGGTTGAGAAACTCGGGTTTAAACTCCTTTTTCAGCTCCCCAATCATCATCCTGCGCACCAGCTCCTGCTGTTTCTCCACCGCCTCCCGGCCCTCTCCGCCCTGCGAAAACCCAAGGCTTTTCTGTTCACTGAGCAGACGTGCGCCGACATTCGAGGTCATAATGATGATCGTGTTTTTAAAGCTCACCCGCCTGCCCTGCGAATCGGTCAGCATCCCATCCTCAAGGATTTGCAGGAGCATATTTAAGAAATCCGGGTGCGCCTTTTCGATCTCGTCGAAGAGAAGCACCGAATATGGCCTGCGGCGCACCTTCTCGGTGAGCTGTCCGCCCTCTTCATAACCGACGTATCCGGGGGGCGGCCCGACCAGCTTGGAAACCGCGTGTTTCTCCATATATTCGGACATGTCCAGACGGATCATCGAGTGGGGGTCGCCGAACATGCACTTGGCAAGCGCCTTGCAAAGCTCGGTTTTGCCCACCCCGGTCGGGCCGAGGAAGATGAACGAACCGAGCGGCCGCGCGGGGTCGTGCAGGCCGACCCGGGACCGGCGGATCGCGCTTGCGACTGCGTGCACCGCCTGTTCCTGCCCGACCACCATCTCATGAAGGGATTCCTCGAGGTGGAGCAGGCGTTCGCTCTGCTCTTCGGTCAGGCGGGTCACATCCACGCCGGTCATGTCCGATACCAATACTGCGATCTCGTCCGAAGAAAGGCAGAGCCCGCCGTCCCCTCCCGGACCATCCCACCCCTTTTGCAGGCGTTTGATCCGGTTTTTCAGCTCGGACTCCCGGTCCCGGATGCTGGCGGCAAACTCGAAATCCTGCGTTGTAATCGCGCTTTCCTTCTCGGATTTGAGCGCATCCAGCTTCTGCTCCAGCTCGCGCAGGCTCCCCGGATTGCCGGCCGCGTGCATCTTTGCGCGGGAGCACGCCTCGTCGATCAGGTCAATCGCTTTGTCGGGCAGGCGGCGGTCCGCGATATACCGCGCCGAGAGGGAAACCGCTGCCTGGATCGCCTCATCCGAAATCCGCATCTTGTGGTGGTTCTCGTACCGCTCCCGCAGCCCTTTGATGATCTCCACCGCGTCCTCCTCGGAGGGTTCCTCAACCATCACGCTCTGGAACCGTCGTTCGAGTGCGCTGTCCTTCTCGATAAACTTCCGGTATTCGTCAATCGTGGTCGCACCAACCAGTTGGAATTCCCCGCGCGCGAGCTGGGGTTTCAGGATATTTGCCGCGTCCACCGCGCCCTCTGCCGCGCCGGTGCCGATGATGGTGTGCAGCTCGTCGATAAAGAGGATCACATTCCCTGCCGCCACCACCTCGTCGATCGTGTTTTTGATCCGCTCTTCAAAATCCCCCCGGTATTTGGTCCCTGCAACCATCGCGGTCAGGTCGAGCGCGGCAAACCGCTTGTTCTGCAGCTGAGGCGGTACCTTCAGCTCCACGATCCGCCGGGCAATCCCTTCGGCCACCGCCGTTTTTCCCACCCCGGCTTCCCCGATCAGGCAGGGGTTGTTCTTGGTGCGCCGGGTGAGAATCTGGAGCACCCGTTCGATCTCCTTCTCCCGGCCAACCACCGGGTCCAGCCTGCCCTGACGCGCCAGTTCGGTCAGGTCCCGGCTGTACTTATCGAGCAGAGGGGTCTTGACCGCCGGCTTCGCACGAACAGGCGCAGCTTTTTTCATTCCTGTGAGGTCCGCACCGATCATCTGGGTGAACTCGGTGAGCTGTTTGACCACCGATTCCGGGTCGATCGAGAGCTGCCGCAAAAACCGCACCGCATAGCTCTCACTCTCCTTGAGGAGGTTGATGAGGATATGCTCGGTGCCAGCCGCCTGCACGCCGCTCATCCGGGTCTGCATCAGCGCCTGCTCGAGGATCCGCTTACACCGCGGCGTGATGTCGGATGGGGAAAGCACCGACTGTATCCCGCGTCCCACTGTCTTGATCAGCAGTTCCCGCACCTTGTCGGCGGTGACATCACATTTCAGCAGTACGGTGTAGGCCACCCCGCTGCCTTCTACGAGCAGCCCCAGCAGCAGATGTTCGCTCCCGATATAGGTGTGCCCCAGCGCGGAGGCTTCCTCAATCGCACAGTTGATCGCGGCGTTCGCCTTTGGCGTAAAGCCGTTGAATTTAAACAAAAGATCACCCCACAAATATCTGTATGCGACTTACGCTCATAATATTGGCAGATGTGCTCCGCTCTATTCGCCTGCCGGTAAATTGCGGGCTGTAACCCAATCCGGGCCTCTGACATAGTATAAGTTGAAATCACAATTAGGAGGTCATTCTTCATGGGATGCAATAACAATTTCGGCGGCAACTACTTCTGGATCATTATCCTCATCATCATTATCTTCGGCTGGGGCGGCAGCGGCAGTGGGTTCGGTCTTGCGAACAATGGCTGCTGCAACAACGGTTGTGGCTGCAATGGCTGTGGCTGCAACGGCTGCTGCAACAACGAAGGCAATGGCTGCTGCAACAATGGATGTGGCTGCTGCAACAACGGCTGTGCGACCCCTTACACAAACAACTGCGGTTGTGGCTGCGGCTGCTAACCGTCGGAATCCTGACAAAGGGCTGGATGCAGATGCGTCCAGCCCTTTTTTTGCGCCTGTGAGGGGCGCTGTTGTTTTGTTATTTTCCATACCTCTTTTTACGGTAGGAACGGGAGATATTCAGTCCCACCGAAACCGCAATGCAGATCAGCATGAATGCCGGGATCAGCCAGCGGCTGTATTCCTCGTCCGCCGAGAGCAGCTCGGTCCACGCCTGATCGACCGCGAGGTTCATCTCGGACGGGAGATCCACCCACAGCTCGGTCTTTGAGATCACCTCTTCCGATGGATAGGCAACCGGGTTCCCTGTCACCTCCTCCGGGAGGATCGCCAGCGCAGCGGTGTTGGGGGAGCTGTAACCGATATACTCGGCATTCGCCGCCCCCACTTCGGCTTCAAGCATAAAGTTGATGAACATTTCCGCGCACTCCTTTTCCCGGGAGCCTTTGGGAATGACAAGCGCATCCACAAACCGGTTGGTCCCCTCCTCCGGGACGAAATATCCAAGGTCCTCGTTGTCCGCCATCATCGTAATGGCATCCCCCGCATAATAGGGCGCAATCGCCGCTTCTCCGCCGATCATCTTGTCGAAAATCTCGTCCATCACATATGCCTGTACCAGCATTTTCTGTTCCTTGAGCAGCTCGAGCGCCTCAGAAAGATGCTGGGTGTTCTGAGGATTCATCGGGTAGCCGAGCCGTTTGAGCGCGATTCCGAAGTCGTCCCGCGGATTGGAAAACATCAGGATGTCGCCGAGATATTTCTGGTTCCAGAGCAGGTCCCATCCACCGATGTCCTCCTCGTCCACCACCGTCTTGTTATAGATCACGCCAATCGTTCCCCATGTATAGGGCACAGAATATTCGTTGGACGGGTCGTACACCAGGTTTCGGAAATCGCTGCTGATGTTTTCAAAGTTGGGAATATTGTCAAAATCGAGCTTTTCGAGCATCCCTTCCCGGATCATCCGGGCGATCATGTAATCGCTCGGCACAATGACGTCATAGCTTGCGCCGCCGTTGCGCAGGCGCGCATAGACCTCCTCGTTGGTGGAAAAGGTCGTATAGTTGACCTTGATGCCGGTCAGCTGCTCAAACTCGGAGATCACGGCCAGGCTGTCGTCCGACCCGTCAGAGATATACTCCCCCCAGTTATGGACATTGATCGACTTTCCCTGTCCCTGAAACCGGGTGTAGTAACCCGTATCCCCGACCTGTACCTCCGCCGAAACCGGCAGAGCGGCACCCGTCAGCAACAGCACCGCGGTGCAGAAAAGGCAGATCATCTTTTTCATATCCCCATCCCCCTTCTGCCCCGCTGGTTTTCACGCTCAATGCGGGTGTCATGGAGGTTGACCAGCAGAAGCACAGTGAGCACCACCATAAAGATGATGGCGGAAAGCGCGTTGATTTCGGGGCTGACCTTGCGGCGGGTCATCGCAAAGATGGTGATTGGAAGGGTCTGGGAGGTCGCGCCCGCCACGAAATAGCTGATGATAAAATCGTCGAGCGAGTAGGTGAACGCCATCAGAAATCCGGACAGGATGCCGGGCAGGATTTCGGGGATCACCACCTTGAAAAATGCCTGTGACGGGCTGCACCCGAGGTCCTGCGCCGCCTCGTAGACATACATGTCCATCTGCCGCAGCTTGGGCATGACATTCAGGATCACATACGGGATGTTAAAGGTCACATGCGCGAGGATCAGTGTCACAAACCCGAACTCGATCTGGAGGCCGATCGACTTCACCCAGACGAAAAGCAGCATCAGCGAAACGCCGATGATGATTTCCGGGTTGATGACCGGCATATAGGTGATATTCATAATCAGGCTGCGCTGCCACCGCTTCATATTGACGATGCCGATGGCGGCAAGGGTGCCGATCACTGTCGCAATGATCGAGGAGATCACCGCGATAATCAGCGTGTTAATCAGCGAATTGATAATGACTTCATTCGTGAACAGCCTGCGGTACCAGTTTAATGTAAAACCGGTCCATGCGCCGCGCGATTTGGACTGGTTGAACGAAAAGACGATCAAAACCGCAATCGGGGCATAGAGAAACGCCATTGTGACCCATACATAGGATTTGGAAAGCCATTTCATTTCAGCATCTCCCCCTTCTCTTCATCGCCAAACTGGTTGGTGATGCTCATACAGAGCAGGATCATCACCATCAGCACAAGGGAGATCGCTGCACCCAGGTTGGGGTTATAGGCATTGCCCAGAAATTGCAGGTCAATCAGGTCCCCAATCAGAAGGTTCCCGCCGCCGCCCAGCATCCGGGAGATGATAAAGGTGGAGACCGACGGCACAAACACCTGGATAATCCCGGTTGATATCCCGGGCAAGGTGAGGGGCAGCAGCACCCTGATAAGCACCTGGACCCCGTTGCAGCCGAGATCCTGTGCCGCCTCAATCAATGCATTGGGAATCTTGGTCATTACCGAGTAGAGCGGCAGGATCATGAACGGGAGATAGTTGTATACCATGCCGAGTACAACCGCGCCCTGCGTGTTGATCATCTCGAGCGGGCCGATTCCGAACTGTGCAAGGAACCGGTTGATCAGGCCGTTCTTTTCCAGAATGGTCATCCATGCGTAGGTGCGGAGCAGAAAGTTCATCCACATCGGCAGCATGACCAGCATTACCATCGTGCGCTGCCCGGAACCGCTTTTGCGGGAGATGATAAAAGCCAGAGGATAGGCGATCAACAGGCAGAGAACCGTAGCAATAAACGCCAGCCAGACCGACCGCACCAAAACCGGGGTGTATTCCCCCACCTGAGAGATATAGTCGATGGTAAAAGCCCCATCGGGGGTAGTAACCGCATAGTAGGCGACCAGAAGAAGCGGAACCAGAATGAAAATAACCATCCAGAGCAGGTATGGGATGGCGGTAGCTCTTGTTTTCATCATTCCACCTCCATCTTCCGCATGATATGGATGTCGAACGGTGCAACCTCCATTCCAATAAACGCGCCGGGCTGCTCACTTCTGGTTGAATGGATCATCCATTTATAACCATGCGCGTCCACAATCATCTCGTAGTGTACCCCTTTGAAGATCACCGATTCTACCATGCCGCTCAAGGGGGCATTCTCCGGGTCAATCACCTTGATGTCCTCCGGGCGGATCACAACATCCACCCGCTCGAGTTTGCCGAACCCCTTGTCCACACAGTCGAACTTCCTGCCCGCAAACTCCACCAGGCAGTCCTCAAACATCACTCCGTCCAGAATATTGCTCTCTCCGATAAAATCAGCGACAAACGCATTCTTCGGTTCATTATAAATATCCTGCGGACTTCCCACCTGCTGGATGTCCCCATCATTCATAACAACGACGGTATCCGACATGGTGAGCGCTTCCTCCTGGTCATGGGTCACATAAATGAAGGTGATTTCAAGCGTCTGCTGTATCCGTTTCAGCTCAATCTGCATCTCCTTGCGCAGCTTGAGGTCCAACGCCCCCAACGGTTCATCCAGCAGCAGTACCCGCGGATGGTTGACCAGCGCACGTGCAATCGCGATCCTCTGCTGCTGTCCGCCCGAAAGCTGGTGGATGTTGCGGCGGTCATACCCCGCAAGGTTTACCAGCTCCAGCATCTCCTGTACACGGGCTTTCCGTTCATTTTCCGGCACCTTGCGCAGCTTCAGCCCAAACTCAACATTTTCAAACACATTCAGATGCGGAAACAGTGCATAGCGTTGGAACACCGTATTGACATTCCGTTTATGCGGCGGCAGGTCGTTGATCCGAAGTCCGTCAAAAAAAACGTCACCCGACTTGGGATGGACAAATCCACCGATCGTCCGGAGGGTTGTGGTCTTTCCACAGCCGGACGGGCCAAGCAGGGTAACGAACTCCTTGTCACGGATGTCGAGATCCAATCCGACGAGAATGGGTTCCCCATCAAAATCGACCGAAATGTCTCTCAGGCTTACAATATTGCTTTCTTTCATTTATGCATCCCCCTTTGCGGAATTTAGGCCGTCTTTACGACCCCCGATGATTTCTTACCACTTACCCGCAAAAGGTTTTAGACCGCCCTTCAGATTTGACGGTCCTAATCGCAGCGAAACCGTTGACACCAGTCTCGCCCGTTATTAGGTGGTAAATTGTCATCGATTTTGAATTGCAGATGCAAAAACTGCATACACAATATAGCAATTACTGCCTATATTGTCAAGTATTTTTCTCGATTTCCCTTCTTTTTTCTACAAATATTATCATTTTTAGATTTTTATTC
>ERZ778516.2260-NODE-2260-length-13148-cov-3.724433_pt1 | contig 13148 bp, 6 predicted proteins | sample MGYA00510342_ERZ778516 | MGnify/ENA primary metagenome ERZ778516 (study PRJEB29527, sample SAMN07138961) | mouse gut metagenome | material: feces | host: mouse | place: China:Nanjing | collected 2016-01-25 ...
TCTGGGGCTTCGTGCCCGAAGACCACATCGTGGGCAAGGCCTCGTTCGTATGGCTGTCGCTCGATCCCGACCGCCGCTTCCCCGCGAACATCCGCTGGAACCGCATGTTCCGTAAGGTGCGCTGAGCCGTGGAACGTCCGGACGACAGCTTTCTGACCGTGGCGGCGGCGGCCGAAACGGCATCGAGGGAGCGGAGCAGCAAGTTCCTGGCCTATGCCTATCCCGTGCGCGACGAGGAGCGGATCCGCGAGCTGCTCGACGCCTTGCGCAAGCGCTATTTCGATGCCACGCACCACTGCTACGCCTGGCGCCTGGGCCCCGGGGGCGAGCGTTTCCGCGCCAACGACGACGGCGAGCCGTCGGGTACGGCCGGCAAACCCATTCTGGGCCAGATGCTCTCGCGGGGAATTACGGACACCCTGGTGGTCGTGGTGCGCTACTTCGGCGGCACGAAACTGGGGGTTCCGGGGCTGATCGCAGCCTACCGCGAAGCGGCGGCCGAGGTGCTCGACGCCGCCGGTGTCGAGGAGCGCACCGTGGACCGCACGGCGACGGTGCGTTTCCCGTACGAGTCGATGAACGACATCATGAAAATCATCAAGGAGGAGCAGCCCGCCGTCCGGGCGCAGGAGTTCGACTGCCTGTGCAGCGTGACGCTCTCGATCCGCGCATCCCGTGCGGAGGCGCTGTTCGGCAGGCTGGCCAAGGTCGGGGGTGCGGCCCTCGAAGAGGAGACGACATGAAAGAGAACAATGCCATTCACATAAAAGGTGCGCGGGTGCACAACCTCCGCAACATCGAGGTGACCATTCCCCACGACCGGCTGACGGTGATTACGGGGCTGAGCGGCTCGGGCAAATCGACCCTGGCGTTCGACACGATCTTCGCCGAGGGACAGCGGCGCTATGTGGAGTCGTTGTCGGCCTATGCGCGTCAGTTCCTGGGGCGTGTGGGCAAGCCCGATGCCGACCTCATATCGGGCATCGCGCCGGCCATCGCCATCGAGCAGAAGGTCAATACGCGCAATCCGCGCTCGACCGTGGGTACGACGACCGAGATTTACGACTACCTGAAGCTGCTCTACGCCCGCATCGGACATACGTTTTCGCCCGTCACGGGGCGTGAGGTGCGCTGCTACGGCGTGGACGACGTGACGGCGCGCATACTGGCCGCGAAGGAGGGCAGCCGCGTGGTGATCGCGGCGCCGCTGCGTCTGGCACCGGGGCAGGGGGTGATCGAGAAGCTCACGCTGCTGCTCGCCGAGGGCATACTGCGCATCCGCACGGGCGGCGAGACGCTGCTGATCGAGGAGGCGCTGCCCCGCCTGGGCGCCGACACGCCGCCGGGGGAGATCGCCGTGGTGATCGACCGTGCGCGCGTGGCCTCCGACGACGACACGCAGACCCGTCTGCGCGACTCGGTGGCGCGCGCCTTCTCCTACGGCGAGGGCGACTGCATCGTCGTCACGGAGGAGGGCGAGGCCTGCTATTCGTCGCGCTTCGAGGCCGACGGCATCCGCTTCGAACCCCCGACCGAGCATCTGTTCAGCTTCAACAATCCGCTGGGGGCCTGTCCCCGCTGCGAGGGCTACGGCAAGGTGGTCGGCATCGACGAGGACCTGGTGATTCCCGACAAGAGCAAGACCGTGTACGAGGGCGCCATCGCCTGCTGGCGCGGCGAGACGATGGGGCAGTGGCGCGAGCAGCTCGTGCGCAACGCCGCGAAGTTCGACTTCCCGATCCATACGCCCTACCACGAACTCACGGCGGAGCAGAAACGCCTGCTCTGGCGCGGCAACGACTATTTCGAGGGGCTCGACGACTTCTTCGCCTACATCGACGGCCAGCGCCACAAGATACAGTACCGCGTGATGAAGGCGCGCTATACGGGCAAGACCGTCTGTCCCGCCTGCGGCGGCAGCCGCCTGCGGCCCGAGGCGCTCTACGTGCGGGTGGGCGGGCGCGACATCGCCGAACTGGCGGCGATGCCCGTCGAGCGGCTCGCGGCGTTCTTCGCGGAGCTGCGCACCGACGCGTACGACACCAAGACCGCGGCGCGCATCCTGACCGAGATCCGCAACCGGCTGCAATACCTTCTCGACGTGGGGCTGGGCTACCTGACGCTCGACCGCCTCAGCGCCACGCTTTCGGGCGGCGAGAGCCAGCGCATCAACCTGGCCACGTCGCTCGGCAGCAACCTCACGGGATCGCTCTACATCCTCGACGAACCCTCGATCGGGCTCCATCCGCGCGACACGCACCGCCTGATCCGCGTGCTCGAACAGTTGCGCGACATGGGCAATACGGTCATCGTCGTCGAGCACGAGGAGGAGGTGATCCGCGCCGCGGACTACATCGTGGATATCGGTCCCGAGGCGGGCGAGAAGGGCGGCGAGGTGGTTTTCAGCGGCACGCTGCCCGATTTGCTCGGGTGCGGCCGCAGCCTCACGGCCGACTACCTCGCGGGGCGCCGGAGCATCGCCGTGCCCCCCATGGAGCGGGGCTGGAGCCACTCGATCGCGGTGCGCGGCGCCCGTGAACACAACCTGCGCAACATCGACGTGCGCATACCCCTGGGCGTCATGACCTGCATCACGGGCGTCAGCGGCTCGGGCAAATCGACCCTCGTGAAGGATATTCTCTACCCGGCGCTGCGGCGTCAGCTGCTCGACACGGGCTCGCGTCCCGGCGATTTCGACGGGCTGGAGGGCGACACCTCGCTCCTCGCCTCGGTGGAGATGGTGGATCAGAACCCGATCGGCAAGTCGTCGCGTTCGAACCCCGTGACCTACATCAAGGCCTACGACGAGATACGCAAGCTCTACGCCGATCAGCCCTACGCCAAACATACGGGCCTCAACGCCTCGCATTTCTCGTTCAACGTGGCCGGTGGCCGCTGCGAGGAGTGTCAGGGCGAGGGGGTCATCAAGGTCGGCATGCAGTTCATGGCCGACGTGGAGCTGGTGTGCGAGGCGTGCGGCGGCAAGCGCTTCCGCGACGAGGTGCTCGAAACGAAGTACCGCGACCGCACGATCAGCGACGTGCTCGACATGACCGTGGACGACGCCATAGAGTTCTTCGGTGCCGATACGGGCGCCCTTTGCCGGCGCATCGTCGAGCGGCTGCGCCCCTTGCAGGAGGTGGGCCTGGGCTACGTGCGCCTCGGGCAGTCCTCCTCGACGCTCTCGGGCGGCGAGAGCCAGCGTGTGAAGCTCGCTTCGTTCCTCACGAAGGAGTCGTCGGCGGCGGGCAACGTGCTGTTCATCTTCGACGAGCCGACCACGGGACTCCATTTCCACGACATATCCCGTCTGCTGGGGGCGTTCGACGCGCTGATCCGCAAGGGCCACACGATCGTGGTGGTGGAGCATAATACGGAGGTGATCCGCTGCGCCGACTGGGTGGTGGACCTGGGGCCCGAGGCGGGAGCCGACGGCGGACAGGTGGTGTTCGAGGGCACGCCGCGCGAGCTGGCGGAGTGCGCCGAGAGCCACACGGGCGAATTCCTGCGGCGGAAGATGCCGTGAGGCGCACAGTGCCGGGTGCGGGCCGCCGCATCGCCTGCGGGCGCGGCCGGCCGCAAGACCCGAATCCCGAACCGAAAATGAAGCGATACGACCGATGACGGAATTCCATACATACGAGCTGCCCAACGGCATCCGGGGCATCCACCGCCGGGTGAAGAGCGGCGTGGCCCACTGCGCGCTGATCGTCAATGCGGGCAGCCGCGACGAGCGGGCGGGCGAACACGGCCTGGCCCACTTCACGGAGCATGCCTTCTTCAAGGGCACGCAGCGCCGCAAGGCGTGGCAGGTGAACTGCCGGCTGGAGAACCTCGGCGGCGAACTGAACGCCTTCACCACGAAGGAGGACACGACGGTGCACGCCACCACGCTGCGCGGCGACTTCGCCAAGGCCGCGGAGCTGATCGCCGACGTGGCGTTCCACTCCACTTTCCCCGCGCGCGAAATCGAGCGCGAGCGCGAGGTGGTGTGCGACGAGATCAACACCTACAAGGATTCGCCGGCCGACATGATCTACGACACGTTCGAGGAGCTGCTCTTCGACGGGTCCGAACTGGGACATAACATCCTGGGGCGCAAAGCCTCGCTTCAACGCTTCGACGGCGAAGCCATCCGCCGCTTCACGCAGCGCACGCATACCACCGACCAGATGGTCTTCTCGTCCATCGGCAATCTTGCGCCCCGCACGGTCGAAGCCGTGGCCCTGCGGTGCTTCGGGGGCGAGGCGGCCACGGTGCGCGATTTCCGGCGTGCGGAGCCTTCCGTGGCCGTGCCGTTCGACCGGAGCGTCGCACGCCACACCCACCAGACGCACTGCATCGTCGGGAGCCGCGCGTGCGGCATCGACGACGCGCGGCGGCTGCCGCTGGCCCTCGCGGTGAACCTGCTGGGCGGGCCGAGTGCCAATTCGCTGTTGAACGTGGTGCTGCGCGAGAAGCACGGCCTCTCCTACAACATCGAGGCATCCTATACGCCCTATACCGACTGCGGCATCGTCGCCGTGTACTTCAGCTGCGACCATGCCAACACGGAGCAGTGTCTCGACCTGGTGGAGCGGGAGCTGCACCGGCTCTGCACCGTGCCCCTGACCCCGCGCCGTCTGGCGATGGCCAAGCGACAGTTCATCGCACAGCTCGCCATTTCGATGGAGAGCAACGAGGGGTACATGCTCGGCACGGGCAAAAGTTTCCTCTTGCACGATCGGGTGGATACGATGGAGGAGGTCTACGCGAAGATCGGAGCGCTCACCGCATCCGACCTGACGGCTGCCGCCGAGGAGGTTTTCGGCCGCACCTCGCGACTTATATATAAATAGGTATGCCGCCTTTTTCCGTTGCGTACGGCGCCCGGGGCGGCGGTGCGATAATCGTCCGGCAGTGCCGGACCCGAACAAAAGAGAACGATGAAGAAGACGATTGCTGTCGTATTGCTGGCCGACTTCGCCGACTGGGAGGTCGCCCGGCTCGCTCCGGCGCTTCGTGCGGGTGTCATGCCCGGGCGCGAGGGGGCGTATGATGTGACTTACCTGGCACCGGGCGCGAAGCCCGTGCGTTCGTTGGGCGGCCTGTGCGTCGTGCCCGACGGCGATTTGTCGGCTCTGCCGGCCGGGTGCGCGGGGTTGATCCTCGCGGGAGGCATGGCGTGGCGGACCCCCGAGGCGGAGCAGGTCGCGCCCCTCGTGGAGGAGGCGCTGCGGCGCGGTCTTACGGTGGGTGCCATTTGCAATGCGACGCTCTTTCTCGCGGCCCACGGTTTCCTGAACGACGTGCGCCACACGGGCAACACGGCGGAGCTGATGCGCGAGTGGGGCGGCGACCGTTACACCGGGGCGTCGCGCTACGAGGAGCGTCAGGCCGTGTGCGACGGCGGCATCGTCACGGCTAACGGCTCGGCCGACCTCGAATTCACGCGGCTCTGCCTGCTGGCGCTCGGAGCCGACACGCCCGAGCGGATCGAGGAGTTCTATGCGTTCAACAAGCGGGGATTCTACGGGGTCTGATGGAGGCGTTGGAACGTTACGTGTGCGAGCACACCGCACCCGAGGAGGAGCTGCTGCGCGAGTTGGACCGCGAGACGCACCTGCGCGTGGTGCAGCCCCGCATGCTCTCGGGGCACGTCCAGGGGCGGCTGCTCGGGATGATCGTGCGCATGCTCCGGCCGCGCCGCGTGCTGGAGATCGGCACGTTCACGGGGTATTCGGCGCTCGCCATGGCCGTAGGACTGGAGGAGGGGGCCGTGCTCCACACCACGGAGGTCGATGACGAACTGGAGCCGCTGGCCCGCTCGTTCTTCGACCGTAGTCCGCACGGCGCGAAAATCCGGCTGCACATCGGCTCGGCGCTCGACATCGCCCCGACGCTGGGCGGCACGTTCGACCTGGTGTTCATCGACGGCGACAAACGTGAGTACCCCGCCTATTACCGCATGCTGATGGGCGACGACGGCCGTCCGCCCCTCGTGCACGCGGGTTCGGTGCTGATCGCCGACAACATCCTTTGGTCGGGCAAGGTCGTGCAGCCCGTGGCGCACAACGACCGCCACACCCGGGCGCTGCTCGACTTCAACCGTACGGTGGTCGGGGACCCGAGGGTGGAGAACGTCATTCTTCCGCTCCGCGACGGACTCAACATCATCCGCGTGAAGTAGACGGCCTCGGGGGCTGCCGGTTCAGAGCTTGGGATTGCTGCGGTGCCGCCCGGCGTCGCGGCCCGTCTTCTTGGCGAAGTTCGCTTCGAGGGCCTGCGTCAGATCGACGCCCGTCTGGTTGGCCAGGCAGACCAGCACCCACAGTACGTCGGCCATTTCGTCGGCGAGGTCCTCCTTTTCTCCCGCCTTGAACGACTGGTCGCCGTATTTTCGCGCCATCACGCGCGCCAGTTCGCCGACCTCCTCGGTGAGTACGGCCATATTGGTCAGTTCGCTGAAGTAACGCACGCCGTATTCCTTGATCCAGTCGTCCACGCGCTGTTGCAATTCGCTGATTTCCATGTTTCGAAAGTCATATGTCCGGTCCGCCGCACACGCCTCCGCACGATTCGGGCCTCCGCAACGCGTTGCGGAGGCCCGAATCGTGCGGAGGCGTGTGCGGCGGACCGGACATATGACTTTCGAAACATGGAAATCAGCGAATTGCAACAGCGCGTGGACGACTGGATCAAGGAATACGGCGTGCGTTACTTCAGCGAACTGACCAATATGGCCGTACTCACCGAGGAGGTCGGCGAACTGGCGCGCGTGATGGCGCGAAAATACGGCGACCAGTCGTTCAAGGCGGGAGAAAAGGAGGACCTCGCCGACGAAATGGCCGACGTACTGTGGGTGCTGGTCTGCCTGGCCAACCAGACGGGCGTCGATCTGACGCAGGCCCTCGAAGCGAACTTCGCCAAGAAGACGGGCCGCGACGCCGGGCGGCACCGCAGCAATCCCAAGCTCTGAACCGGCAGCCCCCGAGGCCGTCTACTTCACGCGGATGATGTTGAGTCCGTCGCGGAGCGGAAGAATGACGTTCTCCACCCTCGGGTCCCCGACCACCGTACGGTTGAAGTCGAGCAGCGCCCGGGTGTGGCGGTCGTTGTGCGCCACGGGCTGCACGACCTTGCCCGACCAAAGGATGTTGTCGGCGATCAGCACCGAACCCGCGTGCACGAGGGGCGGACGGCCGTCGTCGCCCATCAGCATGCGGTAATAGGCGGGGTACTCACGTTTGTCGCCGTCGATGAACACCAGGTCGAACGTGCCGCCCAGCGTCGGGGCGATGTCGAGCGCCGAGCCGATGTGCAGCCGGATTTTCGCGCCGTGCGGACTACGGTCGAAGAACGAGCGGGCCAGCGGCTCCAGTTCGTCATCGACCTCCGTGGTGTGGAGCACGGCCCCCTCCTCCAGTCCTACGGCCATGGCGAGCGCCGAATACCCCGTGAACGTGCCGATCTCCAGCACGCGGCGCGGCCGGAGCATGCGCACGATCATCCCGAGCAGCCGCCCCTGGACGTGCCCCGAGAGCATGCGGGGCTGCACCACGCGCAGGTGCGTCTCGCGGTCCAACTCGCGCAGCAGCTCCTCCTCGGGTGCGGTGTGCTCGCACACGTAACGTTCCAACGCCTCCATCAGACCCCGTAGAATCCCCGCTTGTTGAACGCATAGAACTCCTCGATCCGCTCGGGCGTGTCGGCTCCGAGCGCCAGCAGGCAGAGCCGCGTGAATTCGAGGTCGGCCGAGCCGTTAGCCGTGACGATGCCGCCGTCGCACACGGCCTGACGCTCCTCGTAGCGCGACGCCCCGGTGTAACGGTCGCCGCCCCACTCGCGCATCAGCTCCGCCGTGTTGCCCGTGTGGCGCACGTCGTTCAGGAAACCGTGGGCCGCGAGAAAGAGCGTCGCATTGCAAATGGCACCCACCGTAAGACCGCGCCGCAGCGCCTCCTCCACGAGGGGCGCGACCTGCTCCGCCTCGGGGGTCCGCCACGCCATGCCTCCCGCGAGGATCAACCCCGCGCACCCGGCCGGCAGAGCCGACAAATCGCCGTCGGGCACGACGCACAGGCCGCCCAACGAACGCACGGGCTTCGCGCCCGGTGCCAGGTAAGTCACATCATACGCCCCCTCGCGCCCGGGCATGACACCCGCACGAAGCGCCGGAGCGAGCCGGGCGACCTCCCAGTCGGCGAAGTCGGCCAGCAATACGACAGCAATCGTCTTCTTCATCGTTCTCTTTTGTTCGGGTCCGGCACTGCCGGACGATTATCGCACCGCCGCCCCGGGCGCCGTACGCAACGGAAAAAGGCGGCATACCTATTTATATATAAGTCGCGAGGTGCGGCCGAAAACCTCCTCGGCGGCAGCCGTCAGGTCGGATGCGGTGAGCGCTCCGATCTTCGCGTAGACCTCCTCCATCGTATCCACCCGATCGTGCAAGAGGAAACTTTTGCCCGTGCCGAGCATGTACCCCTCGTTGCTCTCCATCGAAATGGCGAGCTGTGCGATGAACTGTCGCTTGGCCATCGCCAGACGGCGCGGGGTCAGGGGCACGGTGCAGAGCCGGTGCAGCTCCCGCTCCACCAGGTCGAGACACTGCTCCGTGTTGGCATGGTCGCAGCTGAAGTACACGGCGACGATGCCGCAGTCGGTATAGGGCGTATAGGATGCCTCGATGTTGTAGGAGAGGCCGTGCTTCTCGCGCAGCACCACGTTCAACAGCGAATTGGCACTCGGCCCGCCCAGCAGGTTCACCGCGAGGGCCAGCGGCAGCCGCCGCGCGTCGTCGATGCCGCACGCGCGGCTCCCGACGATGCAGTGCGTCTGGTGGGTGTGGCGTGCGACGCTCCGGTCGAACGGCACGGCCACGGAAGGCTCCGCACGCCGGAAATCGCGCACCGTGGCCGCCTCGCCCCCGAAGCACCGCAGGGCCACGGCTTCGACCGTGCGGGGCGCAAGATTGCCGATGGACGAGAAGACCATCTGGTCGGTGGTATGCGTGCGCTGCGTGAAGCGGCGGATGGCTTCGCCGTCGAAGCGTTGAAGCGAGGCTTTGCGCCCCAGGATGTTATGTCCCAGTTCGGACCCGTCGAAGAGCAGCTCCTCGAACGTGTCGTAGATCATGTCGGCCGGCGAATCCTTGTAGGTGTTGATCTCGTCGCACACCACCTCGCGCTCGCGCTCGATTTCGCGCGCGGGGAAAGTGGAGTGGAACGCCACGTCGGCGATCAGCTCCGCGGCCTTGGCGAAGTCGCCGCGCAGCGTGGTGGCGTGCACCGTCGTGTCCTCCTTCGTGGTGAAGGCGTTCAGTTCGCCGCCGAGGTTCTCCAGCCGGCAGTTCACCTGCCACGCCTTGCGGCGCTGCGTGCCCTTGAAGAAGGCATGCTCCGTGAAGTGGGCCAGGCCGTGTTCGCCCGCCCGCTCGTCGCGGCTGCCCGCATTGACGATCAGCGCGCAGTGGGCCACGCCGCTCTTCACCCGGCGGTGGATGCCCCGGATGCCGTTGGGCAGCTCGTATGTATGGAATTCCGTCATCGGTCGTATCGCTTCATTTTCGGTTCGGGATTCGGGTCTTGCGGCCGGCCGCGCCCGCAGGCGATGCGGCGGCCCGCACCCGGCACTGTGCGCCTCACGGCATCTTCCGCCGCAGGAATTCGCCCGTGTGGCTCTCGGCGCACTCCGCCAGCTCGCGCGGCGTGCCCTCGAACACCACCTGTCCGCCGTCGGCTCCCGCCTCGGGCCCCAGGTCCACCACCCAGTCGGCGCAGCGGATCACCTCCGTATTATGCTCCACCACCACGATCGTGTGGCCCTTGCGGATCAGCGCGTCGAACGCCCCCAGCAGACGGGATATGTCGTGGAAATGGAGTCCCGTGGTCGGCTCGTCGAAGATGAACAGCACGTTGCCCGCCGCCGACGACTCCTTCGTGAGGAACGAAGCGAGCTTCACACGCTGGCTCTCGCCGCCCGAGAGCGTCGAGGAGGACTGCCCGAGGCGCACGTAGCCCAGGCCCACCTCCTGCAAGGGGCGCAGCCGCTCGACGATGCGCCGGCAAAGGGCGCCCGTATCGGCACCGAAGAACTCTATGGCGTCGTCCACGGTCATGTCGAGCACGTCGCTGATCGTGCGGTCGCGGTACTTCGTTTCGAGCACCTCGTCGCGGAAGCGCTTGCCGCCGCACGCCTCGCACACCAGCTCCACGTCGGCCATGAACTGCATGCCGACCTTGATGACCCCCTCGCCCTGACACTCCTCGCAGCGGCCACCGGCCACGTTGAACGAGAAATGCGAGGCGTTGAGGCCCGTATGTTTGGCGTAGGGCTGATCGGCGTAGAGCTTGCGTATCTCGTCGTAGGCCTTGATGTAGGTCACGGGGTTCGAACGCGACGACTTGCCGATCGGGTTCTGATCCACCATCTCCACCGAGGCGAGGAGCGAGGTGTCGCCCTCCAGCCCGTCGAAATCGCCGGGACGCGAGCCCGTGTCGAGCAGCTGACGCCGCAGCGCCGGGTAGAGAATATCCTTCACGAGGGTCGATTTGCCCGAGCCGCTGACGCCCGTGATGCAGGTCATGACGCCCAGGGGTATGCGCACGTCGATGTTGCGCAGGTTGTGTTCACGGGCGCCGCGCACCGCGATCGAGTGGCTCCAGCCCCGCTCCATGGGGGGCACGGCGATGCTCCGGCGCCCCGCGAGGTAGTCGGCCGTGAGGCTGCGGCCGCACCCGAGCAAATCGGGCAGCGTGCCGCTGAAAACCACCTCGCCGCCCTTCTCGCCCGCCTCGGGACCGATATCCACGATGTAGTCCGCGGCGCGGATCACCTCCTCCTCGTGCTCGACGACGATGACCGTATTGCCCATGTCGCGCAACTGTTCGAGCACGCGGATCAGGCGGTGCGTGTCGCGCGGATGGAGCCCGATCGAGGGTTCGTCGAGGATGTAGAGCGATCCCGTGAGGTTGCTGCCGAGCGACGTGGCCAGGTTGATGCGCTGGCTCTCGCCGCCCGAAAGCGTGGCGCTGAGGCGGTCGAGCGTCAGGTAGCCCAGCCCCACGTCGAGAAGGTATTGCAGCCGGTTGCGGATCTCGGTCAGGATGCGCGCCGCGGTCTTGGTGTCGTACGCGTCGGTGCGCAGCTCCGCGAAGAACGCCGCGAGCCGCTCGACGGGCATCGCCGCCAGTTCGGCGATGTCGCGCCCGCCCACCCGCACGTAGAGCGCCTCGGGCCGCAGGCGGCTGCCGCCGCAGGCGGGACAGACGGTCTTGCCCGTATAGCGCGCCTTCATCACGCGGTACTGTATCTTGTGGCGCTGGCCGTCGATGTAGGCGAAGAAGTCGTCGAGCCCCTCGAAATAGTCGTTGCCGCGCCAGAGCAGGCGTTTCTGCTCCGCCGTGAGTTCGTGGTAGGGCGTATGGATCGGGAAGTCGAACTTCGCGGCGTTGCGCACGAGCTGCTCGCGCCACTGCCCCATCGTCTCGCCGCGCCAGCAGGCGATGGCGCCCTCGTACACGGTCTTGCTCTTGTCGGGAATCACCAGGTCCTCGTCGATGCCGACCACCTTGCCGTAGCCCTCGCAGCGGGGACAGGCCCCCAGCGGATTGTTGAAGCTGAACAGATGCTCGGTCGGGGGTTCGAAGCGGATGCCGTCGGCCTCGAAGCGCGACGAATAGCAGGCCTCGCCCTCCTCCGTGACGACGATGCAGTCGCCCTCGCCGTAGGAGAAGGCGCGCGCCACCGAGTCGCGCAGACGGGTCTGCGTGTCGTCGTCGGAGGCCACGCGCGCACGGTCGATCACCACGGCGATCTCCCCCGGCGGCGTGTCGGCGCCCAGGCGGGGCAGCGCCTCCTCGATCAGCAGCGTCTCGCCGCCCGTGCGGATGCGCAGTATGCCCTCGGCGAGCAGCAGCGTGAGCTTCTCGATCACCCCCTGCCCCGGTGCCAGACGCAGCGGCGCCGCGATCACCACGCGGCTGCCCTCCTTCGCGGCCAGTATGCGCGCCGTCACGTCGTCCACGCCGTAGCAGCGCACCTCACGCCCCGTGACGGGCGAAAACGTATGTCCGATGCGGGCGTAGAGCAGCTTCAGGTAGTCGTAAATCTCGGTCGTCGTACCCACGGTCGAGCGCGGATTGCGCGTATTGACCTTCTGCTCGATGGCGATGGCCGGCGCGATGCCCGATATGAGGTCGGCATCGGGCTTGCCCACACGCCCCAGGAACTGACGCGCATAGGCCGACAACGACTCCACATAGCGCCGCTGTCCCTCGGCGAAGATCGTGTCGAACGCCAGGGTCGATTTGCCCGAGCCGCTCAGCCCCGTAATCACCGTCAGCCGGTCGTGGGGAATGGTCACCTCGATGTTGCGGAGGTTGTGCACCCGCGCACCTTTTATGTGAATGGCATTGTTCTCTTTCATGTCGTCTCCTCTTCGAGGGCCGCACCCCCGACCTTGGCCAGCCTGCCGAACAGCGCCTCCGCACGGGATGCGCGGATCGAGAGCGTCACGCTGCACAGGCAGTCGAACTCCTGCGCCCGGACGGCGGGCTGCTCCTCCTTGATGATTTTCATGATGTCGTTCATCGACTCGTACGGGAAACGCACCGTCGCCGTGCGGTCCACGGTGCGCTCCTCGACACCGGCGGCGTCGAGCACCTCGGCCGCCGCTTCGCGGTAGGCTGCGATCAGCCCCGGAACCCCCAGTTTCGTGCCGCCGAAGTAGCGCACCACGACCACCAGGGTGTCCGTAATTCCCCGCGAGAGCATCTGGCCCAGAATGGGTTTGCCGGCCGTACCCGACGGCTCGCCGTCGTCGTTGGCGCGGAAACGCTCGCCCCCGGGGCCCAGGCGCCAGGCGTAGCAGTGGTGCGTGGCATCGAAATAGCGCTTGCGCAAGGCGTCGAGCAGCTCGCGGATCCGCTCCTCGTCGCGCACGGGATAGGCATAGGCCAGGAACTTGCTGCTCCGCTCCCTCGATGCCGTTTCGGCCGCCGCCGCCACGGTCAGAAAGCTGTCGTCCGGACGTTCCACGGCTCAGCGCACCTTACGGAACATGCGGTTCCAGCGGATGTTCGCGGGGAAGCGGCGGTCGGGATCGAGCGACAGCCATACGAACGAGGCCTTGCCCACGATGTGGTCTTCGGGCACGAAGCCCCAGA
>ERZ778516.2264-NODE-2264-length-13133-cov-5.147423_pt1 | contig 13133 bp, 9 predicted proteins | sample MGYA00510342_ERZ778516 | MGnify/ENA primary metagenome ERZ778516 (study PRJEB29527, sample SAMN07138961) | mouse gut metagenome | material: feces | host: mouse | place: China:Nanjing | collected 2016-01-25 ...
GCCATTGTGACGGGTGCAGCACGTGGCATCGGCAAGGCTATCGCTTTGAAGTTCGCTCAAGAAGGAGCAAATATTGCATTCACTGACTTGGTGATTGATGAAAATGCTGAGGCTACAGCAAATGAGCTGGAAGCTTTGGGAGTAAAGGCAAAGGCATACGCCTCCAACGCGGCAAACTTTGAAGACACAGCCAATGTAGTGGCAGAAATCCATAAGGACTTTGGTCGCATCGATATTCTGGTAAACAATGCCGGTATCACACGCGACGGCCTGATGATGCGCATGAGCGAACAGCAATGGGATATGGTTATCAATGTCAACCTCAAATCGGCATTCAACTTTATCCATGCCTGCACCCCTATCATGATGCGGCAGAAGGCAGGTAGCATTATCAATATGGCATCTGTGGTAGGTGTTCACGGCAATGCCGGCCAGGCCAACTATTCTGCTTCCAAAGCTGGTATGATTGCTTTGGCCAAGTCTATCGCACAGGAACTGGGCTCTCGCGGTATCCGTGCCAATGCCATTGCTCCGGGCTTCATCATGACAGCCATGACCGATGCCTTGTCCGAAGAAGTGAAGGCTGAATGGTGCAAGAAGATTCCTTTGCGCCGTGGCGGTACACCCGAAGACGTGGCAAACATTGCTACCTTCCTGGCTTCTGACATGTCTTCGTACGTGTCCGGTCAGGTAATTCAGGTAGATGGTGGTATGAATATGTAGAATGACAAGCAAATTGAGGGATTAAGAATTGAAAGGTACAATCTACTTTCATTCTTTAATTCTGTCATTATTAATTTTTGAAATAACGATGACTGTCGTATACGAAGACAATCATATCATTATAGTCAACAAGACCGCTTCCGAGATAGTTCAGGGAGACAAAACGGGTGATACACCGCTTTCGGAAACTGTAAAGCAGTACCTGAAAGAGAAGTACAGCAAGCCCGGAAATGTCTTTATCGGTGTCACCCACCGACTGGACCGCCCCGTGAGCGGTCTTGTTGTTTTTGCCAAGACCGGTAAGGCACTATCGCGTCTGAATGAGATGTTCAAGAACAGCGAGGTGAAGAAGACTTATTGGGCAGTGGTGAAGAACCTGCCTCGCGAAGAAGAAGGGGAGCTGGTGAATTATTTGGTACGCAACGAGAAACAGAACAAGAGTTATGCCTACGACAAGGAGGTGCCGGGCAGCAAGAAAGCGATTTTGCGCTATCGGATTATCGGGCGGTCGCAGAACTATTATCTGTTGGAAGTAGACCTGAAAACTGGACGTCATCACCAGATACGTTGTCAGTTGGCAAAGATGGGTTCTCCTATCAAGGGCGACTTGAAGTATGGTTCGCCCCGCTCCAACCCCGACGGCAGCATCTGTCTGCATGCGCGGTCTATCCGTTTTGTGCATCCGGTGTCCAAAGAACTGATAGAAGTGGAGGCGCCTGTTCCTCCCGGAAATTTATGGAATGGTTTTGAAACGATTTAATCTTACTGTAATGAAGAAAATCATAGTTTTGTCGGGCTTGCTGCTCCTTGCGGGATTGGCTGCCCAAGCTCAGGAAAGGATTGCTGAGTATAATGTGCGTCCTGCCGTTACGGTGCGCACCCCCCTCCAAGGCGATAGTATCAACTTCAAAGGAGATAAGTTTACTGTCGGTAATCTTTTGAAGACGAAGGTCAACCTCGGCTTCGACGGATGTCAGTACGAACGTATGGCGGCTGATACGGCCGGATATGTCGCTGTGGCAAAGGCGGATAAGGACAATCTGTTCTATCTGTTTGCCACCAATCTGCGTGCCGAGCGTTTCATGAAGGGCAAGCTGAATGTATATTCCCCTGCCCGTTTTGAGGTGTTTGTAAACGGTGAATCCAAACAGGTCAAGGAGACGGCAGAGGACAGCTTGTCGCAGGTTCGTCCTACGGCCGTGAGTCTGCGCATGAATCCCGAAGCAGATTATGAAATTGTTATCAAGTTGCTTTCAAGCGCGGACGACAAGATGCAGCCGATGCTGAAATGCGAATTTGAAAAGGAAGAAGACTTTACCGATGTAGCCTGTCAGATAGCACCGGACATGAAGAGACGCTTTTCTTTGTTCAACACCAATTTCGGTTCCCGAGTGAGCTGGGTTTCTCTTTCGCCCAACGGCAAGTACCTGCTGACCCGCTATTCGGACAGTTACGACGTGAAACGTTTCAGAACCCGTTGTGAACTGACCGAGGTGAAGACCGGCCGGGTGATACTGCCCAATGCCAATGAAGGGATGAAGTGGATGCCCAACAGCAACAAGCTTTACTATACGGTTATGGGTGAGAAGCAGAACGACCTGGTTGTGTTCGACCCTGCTACGATGCGTGAAGAAGTGCTGCTGAAGAATGTCCCGGAAGGATATTTTAGCTGGTCTCCTACGGAAGAATACCTTATCTATATGCTCACGGACGAGGGCGAAAAGGTGAGTGGCCCGTTGAAACGTCTCTTGCATCCGGACGACCGTATCCCCAATTCTCGCAACCGTTATTATCTCATGAAATACGATGTGGCGACGGGACTTTCCGAGCGTCTGACCTATGGTAACCGCAACGTCTATCTGAATGATATTTCTCCGGATGGCAAGAAACTGTTGTGCAGCACTTCCAAACCAGACATCACTCGATGTCCTTTTTCTCTCTCTTCTCTTTTCGAGATTGATCTGGCCACCTTGCAGGCAGATACACTGGTGGCTTGGGATGCCTATCTGGGAGGCGCTTCCTATTCTCCGGACGGCAAACAGCTTCTGGTGACCGGCAGTCCGTCCGCTTTCGGAGGCATCGGCAAGAACTGTGGTGAACATCCTATTGCCAATGACTTTGATACCCAAGCCTTCATTATGGATCTGGCTACAAAGAAAGTGCAAGCCATCACGCGCGATTTCAATCCTACGGTGTCTCTCGTGCAGTGGAACCGTGTGGACGGATGTATCTATTTCGATACGACCGATGGAGATTGCAGTCATATCTATCGTTATGTTCCGAAGACGGGTGGCTTTGAGATGCTTCCACTTGAAGAGGATGTGATTACTTCCTTCACGCTGGCCGATGACAATCCGGTTGTGGCTGCCTATGTGGGCGGAGGAAACGCCAGCACGGGCGTAGCTTACACGTACGACACGAAGAAGAAAGTTTCCACCCTGCTTGCCAACCCCATGAAGCCCATCCTCGATAAGATTGAGCTGGGACAGATGGAAGAGTGGAACTTTACAGCTTCGGACGGTACGGAGATAAAGGGAATGATTTGCCTGCCGCCGTCTTTCGACCCGAACAAGAAGTATCCGCTTATCGTGTACTATTATGGAGGAACGACTCCTACGACCCGCGGCATTACTTCTCCGTACTCTGCACAGTTGTTTGCATCACGCGACTATGTGGTTTATGTTATCCAGCCCAGTGGTGCCATCGGGTATGGCCAGGAGTTCTCTGCACGCCACGTCAATGCTTGGGGTGAGCGTACGGCCGATGAAATTATTGAAGGCACGAAGAAGTTCTGTGCAGCCCATCCGTTTGTCAACGATAAACGTATCGGATGCTTGGGCGCCTCTTATGGAGGATTCATGACGATGTATCTGCAGACTAAGACGGATATGTTTGCTGCCGCTGCCTCACATGCAGGTATCAGTAATGTGACGAGCTATTGGGGCGAAGGTTTCTGGGGATACTCCTATAACTCAGTGGCGGCTGCCGAGAGCTATCCTTGGAATAATCCCGATTTGTTTACGAAACATGGAGCATTGTTCAATGCGGACAAGATTAAGACTCCTCTGTTGTTGCTGCATGGCACGGTAGATACGAACGTGCCTATCGGTGAAAGTATCCAGTTGTATAATGCGCTGAAGATATTGGGCAAGCCGGTGGAATTCATTACCGTGGACGGTGAGAATCATTTTGTGTCTGATTATGCAAAGCGTGAATTGTGGCACAATTCAATCATGGCTTGGTTTGCCCGCTGGTTGCAGGATAGTCCGGCATGGTGGAATGACCTTTATCCGGAAAGGAACTGGTAATACTTTATCTCTACTTTACCTATCGTAAAGCGGCACTTTATCACCGATAAAGTGCCGCTTTATTAGTGATAAAGCAATACTTTACTGGTAATAAAGTGCCGCTTTATGATGGGTAAAGTGAATATAAAGTGATTTCTGTCTGATAATAAGTATCTTACTGTGATGAAATGAAAAAGCCGTTTCCCAGAATAGACAAGGAGGAAACGGCTTTTTTGTTGTAGTGTGCTTACTGTTATTCGGCCACTTTTGCTGTGTCTGGGACGTTCTCGGCTTTCTGCAAGGTATCCGTTATCACAGTGTCGTTAGACAAGGTTGTTGTCTTACTCGGCTGTTCTACCGGAGCCTTGGCTTGAGCCAAGAACGATCCGCCACAAACAAACATAAACAGGGCTGCTACTAATACTAATTTTTTCATAATTCATTTGCTTTAGGTTGATAATATATTGTTGTTAAGTCTAAGTGCCTGCTTGGTGTAGCGCTTGGTGCTTACGCTTAATATAGGTCAAATGATGTGCCAAAAGAAGTGCGGTTCGGTTAAGTTGTTGAAATATAACTGTATATGAATTCGAGGCACAGTATGACACAGTGTGGAAAAATGTGGAATATGTGGAGGGAGATGTGGAATTATTCCACACTTCTCAGTCCGACAAGTGATAAAGTTTCAACTTGTTGTACAGTGTTTTGCGGTCAATCCCCAACAGTTGTGCCGCACGGCTCTTGTTGTTTCCCGTCTGCCGCAGCGCCTCGATAATCTGATGCTTCTCTGCCTCCTCGTTGCGGAGAGGAATACCGATGATGGCCGGTGCTGGTCCTTTCAGTTCGCTTAGTTCATTGATTGTAATGAATTTGCCTTGCGCCAGCAGTGTGGCACGGCGCACCATGTTCTTCATCTGGCGCAGGTTGCCCGGCCAGGGATATTCCAATAAGGCGCGTGATGCTTTATCGTCGAAGCCGGTCAGTTGCTTGTCCATTTCGCGGTTGGCCTGGTCCAGAAAGAAATTGGCAAAGAGCAGGATATCTTCACGGCGGTCTTTGAGTTGCGGCATACGCAGCGTGAATTCATTGATACGGTGGTATAAATCTTCACGGAACATCCCTTTTTCGATGGCTTGCTCCAGATTTTCGTTGGTGGCGGATACCAGACGCACGTCCACGCTTATCTCTTTGTTCGAGCCTACGGGACGTATCTTGCGCTCTTGCAAAGCACGCAGCAACTGTATTTGCACTTCATAGCTCAGGTTTCCTATTTCATCCAGAAAGATGGTACCACCGTTGGCTTCAACGAAAGCGCCCGTCTTGTCGGTCAATGCGCCGGTAAAGGCACCCTTTATGTGGCCGAAGAACTCCGAGGCGGCCAATTCTTTGGGGATAGAACCGCAATCGATGGCTACAAACGGCCGGTCGGCACGCTTGCTGAGTTGATGGATGCGGTGGGCCACATATTCTTTGCCCGTTCCGCTGGCGCCATTGATGAGTACGGACATGTTGGTAGGTGAAACCAGTTTCACATAATTATAGAGTTGCTTGGCGGTATCGCTCTCTCCTTCTAGATAATCGGAAGGGGGAGGAGTGCTCTCTATCCCTTTGGCGGGAGTGCCTTTTGAAGAACTATGGCCGGCACGCATTTTCTGCGCTTCCTCTATTTTCTTCAATAATTCATCCGGATTTATCGGTTTGGCTATATAATCGCAGGCTCCCAGTTTCATGGATTGGACAGCCGATTGTATATCAGCGTATCCCGTCATGATGATAAGCGGTATTTGCAAGTTGCGTTCGCCCAGCCATTTCAGTAAGTCAATGCCATCCTTGTCGGGCAGACGCAGGTCGGATAATATCAAATCTACGGTTCCCGACTCAATATGTTTTTGAGCACGGGCTATGCTGCTGGCGGAGGTTACTTGGAAACCTTTTTTGCCGAGCCATGTTTTTAGCATCATGCCGTAAGTAATATCATCTTCTACGATTAATATGGATGTCATCGCTTTTGCCTTTTATCTCTTTTATGTAGGCAAAGGTAAGTGCTTTTGTCTGATTTTAGTATATTTGCAAACTTAAATTAAATAAAAAACAAAATGAAAAGAAATCTTATTGTATTATTAACTATACTGGTTTGCGGTCTGACTGCCTGCAAGCCGGGACAAAAGAAAGAAGTAGATATGGAAAAAGAAACGAAGTTGAAGATTGAGACAAGTGCGGGTGATATCATCGTGAAACTGTATAACGAAACCCCGAAACATCGTGATAACTTTATCAAGCTGGTGGAAGACGGCACGTATGAAGGTACGCTGTTCCACCGTGTCATCAAGGACTTTATGATACAGGCAGGTGACCCGGAATCGAAGAAGGCCCCGAAAGGCAAGATGCTTGGTACGGGTGATGTGGGTTATACCGTTCCTGCCGAATTCGTCTATCCGAAGTATTTTCACAAAAAAGGTGCTTTGTCGGCTGCACGTCAGGGTGATGAGGTGAATCCTGAGAAGGCATCGTCCGGTTGTCAGTTCTACATTGTGACCGGAAAGGTGTATGGTGATTCTACTTTGCTGGGTATGGAACAGCAGATGAACCAGATGCGTCTGAACAATGCTTTCAATGCATTGGCACAGAAGCACATGAAAGAAATCTACAAGATGCGCAAGAATAACGATCAGGATGGCTTGATGAACTTGCAGGATTCATTGATTGCGCAGGCCGAGGCTCAGGTTGCCAAGGAACCGGAGTTCAAATTTACTCCCGAGCAAGTAAAGGCCTATACTACTGTGGGCGGTACTCCGCATTTGGACGGTGCATATACCGTATTCGGTGAAGTGCTGGAAGGTATGGATATCGTTGATAAAATACAGAAGGTCAAGACCGACCGTAACGACCGTCCCGAAGAGGATGTGGTTATTAAAAAAGTGACTGTGATAGATTGATGATGTAATCTGTCATTCCATTTTATGAAGATAAACAAAAAGATATTTGACAACGGTCTGCGGTTGGTGCACAAAGAGGACACCAGCACGCAGATGGTTGCCTTGAATATTGTTTATGACGTGGGTGCTCGTGACGAACATCCCGGGCATACGGGCTTTGCCCATCTGTTCGAGCATCTGATGTTCGGAGGTTCGGTGCATATTCCTGATTATGATGCTCCTTTGCAACTGGCAGGTGGGGAGAATAATGCATGGACCAATAATGATATTACCAATTACTACCTGACGGTTCCGAAATCGAATGTGGAAATCGGTTTTTGGCTGGAGTCCGACCGTATGCTGGAACTGGCATTCAGTGAGCAGAGTCTTGAAGTGCAGCGTGCGGTAGTGATGGAGGAATTCAAACAACGTTGCCTGAACCAACCGTATGGCGATGTGGGGCATCTGCTTCGTCCTTTGGCCTATCAGACGCATCCTTATCGCTGGCCTACTATCGGAAAGGACCTTTCTCATATTGCCAATGCCACGCTGGATGAGGTAAAGGAATTCTTTTTCCGTTTTTATGCACCTAATAATGCGGTTTTGGCCGTTACCGGAAATATTTCGTGGGAAGAAACGGTGAGGCTGACTGAAAAGTGGTTCGCTCCCATTCCCCGTAGAAACGTGCCTGTAAGGCAATTGCCGCAAGAAGTCGCACAGACGGTGGAACGCCGACAAACGGTGGAACGGAATGTTCCTTTGGATGCATTGTTCATGGCTTATCACATGTGTAGCCGTAAGGATGCCGATTATTATGCATTCGATATTTTATCGGATGTTCTGAGCAATGGAAGTTCCAGCCGATTGACCCGCAGGCTGGTGCAGGAGCAAAAGCTCTTTTCCAGTCTCGATGCCTATATCTCCGGTACACGGGATGCCGGACTGCTGCATATCAGTGGAAAACCCTCTGCAGGCGTATCTCTGGAGCAAGCCGAGGCTGCTGTTCGGCAAGAACTGGAAGAGTTGAAATCTGGGCTTGTTGGAGAGCAGGAATTGGAGAAGGTAAAGAATAAGTTTGAATCTACACAGATATTCGGCAACATCAATTATTTGAATGTTGCTACGAACCTTGCCTGGTTTGAGCTGACCGGAGAGGCGGAAGACATAGACCGTGAAGTAGACAATTACCGTGCCGTGACGGCAGAACAGCTTCATAGGGTGGCACAGCAGACGTTCCGTGACGAAAACGGGGTTGTGCTCTATTATCAAAAAGAAAACCTTTAGTATGAGAAATTTATTTGATACGTATAAGCAACACTATAAAGCACTGCTTCTCTTGGGACTGCCCATTGTGGTGGGCCAGTTGGGAGTCATTGTACTTGGTTTTGCCGATACGCTGATGATTGGGCATCACAGCACGGAGGAGCTGGGGGCCGCTTCTTTTGTAAACAATCTGTTTACTCTATGCATTATTTTCAGTACGGGTTTCAGTTACGGGCTGACACCGATTGTAGGAGGATTTTACGGTAACCGCCGTTTTGCCGAGGCCGGACAGGCGTTGCGGTGCAGTCTGGTGGCCAATGTGCTGGTGGCTTTACTGCTGACTTTCGTCATGACTGTTCTGTATTTCAATGTAGAACGGTTGGGGCAACCTGAAGAATTGCTGCCTCTGATTAAGCCTTATTATCTGGTGTTGCTTGCTTCATTGGTTTTTGTCATGTTGTTCAACGGTTTCAAACAGTTTACCGACGGCATCACTGATACCAAGACGGCCATGTGGATTCTGCTTGGAGGAAATGCGCTTAACATCGTAGGAAACTATATTCTAATTAATGGCAAACTGGGTTTCCCGGAACTGGGATTGCTGGGTGCGGGTATCAGTACCTTGTTTTCCCGCATTGTAATGGTGGTGGTCTTTACGCTGATTATGTTCCGCAGTCGTCGGTTTATTCGTTATAGAATCGGTTTCATGCGGTTGGGATGGTCGACCCCGATGTTCAAGAAACTCAATGCGCTGGGCTGGCCCGTCGGCATGCAGATGGGGATGGAGACGGCTTCCTTCAGTCTGAGTGTCATCATGGTAGGCTGGTTGGGAACACTTGCTTTGGCATCGCATCAGATAATGCTTACTATCTCTCAGTTCACCTTTATGATGTATTACGGCATGGGTGCTGCGGTTGCTGTGCGTGTCAGCAACTTCAAGGGGCGGGAAGACGGACAGAATGTGCGTCGCTCGGCATATGCAGGTTTCCACATTGTCCTTTGTATGGAGGTGGTGTTGCTGAGTATCGTCTTTGCACTTCGCGGACAAGTGGGCGGATGGTTTACGGACAATGCGGAGGTTTCTGCCATGGTTGCTTCTCTTTTCTTCCCGTTCTTGATTTACCAGTTCGGTGATGGGTTGCAGATTAACTTTGCCAATGCTTTGCGCGGTATCTCGGACGTGAAGCCAATGATTATTATTGCATTTATATCCTATTTTATGATATCTTTGCCTGTAGGGTACCTTTGTGGCTTCATCTTCGGCTGGGGACTGACGGGAGTCTGGATGGCTTTTCCGTTCGGACTTACCAGTGCGGGGCTGATGCTGTGGTTGAGATTCCGTAAACAGACAAGGAACAGGGCCTGATAAGTATGAATAGTGTCTCCAAAGTAAAGATTGCCGTAGGCTACACTTTGTTGCTGGCTGTATTGTTTTTTTCCTTGTTATTCGTGCGGCGGGAAATGGAGAACCTTATTCTTACCGATGACCACAATGTACAATGGGCGGATAGTGTGCTTGCCTTGATACGAGAGAAAGATGCCAACACGATAAGAATGCTGCGTACGCTGAGTGAGGCGAATGACAGTGTGGTATCTACCAGCGACATTGAACAGATAATTGCCCGGCAGGATTCGGTAGTGGCCCAGCAGCGTGTGCAGCATCGTATCATTACACATCGGGATACGGTTGTGACGCGTCCTAAGAAGAAGGGGTTTTTCCGTCGTTTGGGTGAAGTGTTTGTCCCCTCCAAGGAAGATACGGCTATCCAAGTAAAAACCTCCCTCGAATTTGCAACGGATACGGTGATAGAACCTTATAATCCGGCCGACTCTTTGCATGAGAAACTGCGGGCTGTGGCCCGGCAGAAGAAAGCTGTAAACACTGTTATACAGCGACGTAAACGCTATCTGCAGCGTTTGGACCATACACTGACAGCCCGCATTGACAGCTTGCTGAAAGATTATGAGACGGAAACATTGCTGCGTGCCCGGGAGGAGGACGAATATCAACAAGCGGTTCGCTACCGTTCGGCAAAGATTATCGGTGGCATTGCCGCAGGGGCGGTGGTGCTTTCCGCTTTTTTTCTTATTATCATTGGTCGCGACATAACCCGCAGCAACCGTTACCGCCGTGAACTTGAAGAGGCCCGCCGTCGCGCCGAAGACCTGCTTGCTGTCCGTGAAAAACTGATGCTTGCCATTACCCATGACTTCAAAGCACCGCTCGGCTCTATCATGGGCTATGCCGATCTGCTTTCCCGGCTGACGGTGGATGAGCGGCAGCGGTTTTACCTGGACAATATGAAAACCTCATCGGAGCATCTGCTGAAGCTGGTCATTGATTTGCTCGATTTCCATCGCCTTGACTTGAACAAGGCCGAAGTCAACCGGGTCACCTTTCATCCTTCCCGCCTGCTCGAAGAGATACACGTCAGTTTTGAGCCACTTACGGCTGCCAAAGAGCTGATGCTTCATTGTGACATAGCCCCCGAACTAGGAGGTACTTATATCTGCGATCCCTTGCGTCTGCGCCAGATTATTAATAATCTGCTGTCCAATGCCGTGAAGTTTACGGACCGGGGCAGTATTACCATGACGGCCCGTTACGAAGCCCGTCAACTGGTAGTTGCCATCGCTGATACTGGTAAGGGAATGGAGCCTGCCGACCGTGAACGTATCTTTCAGGAGTTCACCCGCTTGCCGGGCGCTCAGGGAAAAGAAGGATTCGGACTCGGACTTTCCATCGTCCGTATGTTGGTACAGTTGCTCGAAGGTGCGATTGAAGTGGATAGTGTACCGGGTAAGGGAAGCACTTTTACCATATATATTCCTATCTATCCCGTAAGAAGTGAAGGACATGACATTAAGGATAAAGAACCGGACTGTGCCGGCATGCAGAATGGCAATTCTTCATGCCCTATTTCTCATCCTTCACTGAAGAATGTTCTCCTTATTGATGACGACCGTATTCAGCTTACTCTTACTGCCGCCATGCTCCGGCAGAGCGGCATAAATTCTGTTTCCTGCCTGCAATTGGACGAATTGTTGGATGCTTTGCGCACGGAGACTTTTGATGCGCTGCTCACAGATGTACAGATGCCTGCCATTAATGGTTTCGACTTGCTGAAGCTGCTACGTGCCTCAAATATACCGCAAGCACAGTCCATTCCGATTATTGCCGTAACCGCCCGTAGTGACATGAAGCGTGAAGAATTTACTTCGCACGGCTTTGCCGGGTGTCTGCACAAGCCTTTTACGGTGCAGGAACTTCTTTGCGAAACGAATGCCGGAGATGCGGAAGCAACGGCTATTTCGATGTCTACCGGTACGGCAAATGCCATTGCCGCGGCTGCGGTGCCCATTGTGAAGGCTGCTTCTGTGGTGGCAGGTTCGACCTATGACTTCGCTGCGTTGACTTCCTTTGCAGGCGATGATTTTGAAGCTGCACAATCTATTCTGGAGAGTTTTCGATCGGAGATGCGTCTCAATATCCATCGCTTGGAAGAGGCTGTTGCAGCTTGCGATATGGACGGGATGGCCGCTGTTTCCCATAAAATGATTCCCCTCTTCAAATTGTTGGGAGCCGCGGAAGTTGTGGCATTGTTAAGGCAGTTGGAAGCCGCTGCGGGAACGCCTTTTACGGACGAATGGGGGACAAAGGCAGCTTTGGCACTGCGCCTGCTGGAGGAAGTGTATCGGCACATTCCGGCAGGCTGAGGGAGGCATTGCTTTCAGAAGATGTGGGGGTAACGCATCAGGACGGGTTCATACGCTTCCGATTCCGTGATGCCATAGATGAGGCTGTCGTCTTCCGTAACGGCAATGTTGACCACGAAGGGATTTAGGTGCAGCTTGTGGCACAGACGGCCTTCCCAGTCGAATACAAGAATCTCTTCGCTGAAAGCGGTTCTTTTGCCTGGACCCTTGAACTTGTCGGGCGTTTGTCCTCGGGTTATGGCACGCCGTTCGCCATGGCTCTCTCGGGATAGAAGCAGATAGATGTACCGGGATGTCACGGATACTTTGAATCCGGTCAATTGCCAATCCGGAGCTCCTTCCGGTGAGATGCCGTCTTCGCCAGGCTGATAGGTAGGATATTGGTCGAGCATGACTTTGCGGTTGATGACCCGGTTGTCTTCCAGATCGAAGATTTCGGCATAAAGCCCCTCGTCACCGCAGCCATATAGGAAGCGATTGCGGGTGGGATGTTTTTTGAGGCGTGCCGAGGAGTTGTAGATCCACTGCTTGGTCATCATCGGACTGTCGAAACCGTCGGCGGGGAAGAAACCCGCTACGTCTGTCAGCCGACCAGTAGGCAGATGCAATAGCTTGAACCAATCTTGTCTCTTATTCTTGGGATTAGGTATGACACAGGCAACAAGTACAATACTGTCGTTGACGAAGTCCGCTTTCATGAGCCATAAGGAGGCGTTTTGCCTGAAAGCAGTGACGGGATACACAGCTTTTGTGTTGAGGTTGATAAGCTGTGCACCCATGTCGTTGCCGCTATAGAGCAACATGTTGCGGGTAGGTTTGTGATAGTATATCAAGTGGGCTTCTGCCAGTTCTGTGGGGCCTGCTCCCCGTGCACCGTAGCGTTGGGTGAGGCAGGCGCTGTCGGCGGTCAGCCTGTAGGTCTCAAAGAAGTGTTGTTCTTTGGCAACTTCTATGATAATCTCGTTAGCATCGGCGTCGATTACTGCATAACCGTTTTGTAGAGAGTCGGTCGGCACTGCAACTCCTTCAAGATAAAACGTGGTGGTCCCGTCTGATGTGCGACGGGAACACGACATTGTCAATGCCCCCGTCAGAATCAGGACAAGGAGGAGGAAGGGGAACGTGCGTTTCATGTTATTGGGATTTGGTCATGTCTTTAATGATGATGTGTCGCCAGATACCGTCAGATCCTTCTGTCAGAAACTTACATTCTGCGTTTTCCTTTTCTGAA
>ERZ778516.2270-NODE-2270-length-13101-cov-10.834969_pt1 | contig 13101 bp, 8 predicted proteins | sample MGYA00510342_ERZ778516 | MGnify/ENA primary metagenome ERZ778516 (study PRJEB29527, sample SAMN07138961) | mouse gut metagenome | material: feces | host: mouse | place: China:Nanjing | collected 2016-01-25 ...
TGTATTCAAATCCGTCCTGTACCCTTTTTCCGCCTGGAATCAAATGCCTGTCATCCCACCAGTTGTACTGCGGATAAATAATATAGTGGTTTTCATATTCATAGGTATACGGCGCATCCTCTTTTGTAATCATCACCTCGTGCAGCTTTTCCCCTTCCCGTATACCGACTGTTGGCATCGTACATCCCGGCAACATCGCCTGCGCCAGATCTGTAATTTTAAAAGAAGGTATTTTGGAAATCATGACCTCTCCACCCCGTGATTGTGCCAGTGCCTGAACGACAAGTTCCACGCCCTGCTCCAGGCTGATCCAAAACCTTGTCATCCGGTAATCCGTAATCGGAAGCTCCTTTTCTCCGCGTTCTATCAATTTTTGAAAAAAAGGAATGACCGACCCTCTGCTTCCGGCTACATTTCCATAACGGACGACAGAAAACCGGACTTGTTTTACGCCCGCATACGCATTTGCAGCAATAAATAATTTATCTGATACAAGTTTTGTCCCGCCGTACAGGTTCACCGGATTTACGGATTTATCGGTTGACAGCGCTACTGCGCTTTGGATACCTGGCGTATCCAGTACAGCGTTTACGACGTTGATCGCACCGTCGATATTTGTCCTGACTGCTTCGATCGGATTGTATTCGCACACCGGAACCTGCTTTAACGCTGCCGCATGGATGACATAATCAACCCCATGCAGCGCACGCAGCAGACGTTCCTTATCCCGGACATCTCCGATAAAAAACCGCATGGCATCCGCATACTGGCTGTATTTATTTGCCATATGATACTGCTTATATTCGTCTCTGGAATAGACAATGATTTTCTTTGGCTTATAATGCCTGAATAAATAAGAGGTAAAATGATTTCCAAAAGACCCTGTGCCTCCGGTAATTAAAATCGTCTTGTTATTTAACACACTGCTTCTCCTTTACAAATAGCTGTACACCAGCTCCTGAAACTTCTCTCCCGCATCATCCGGCCAAAAGCTGCCTGGTACTTTCCGATACTGCGTGCCCCGCTCGTAATCCATAACTTCCTCATATAGCTGTGTTTCATCTTCTGCGATTACCAGTTCACCTCTGTCTGCTGTTTCCTGAATGATTTCCGCCAGTGTGTTTGGCAAATCATATTCCGCCTTGTCCCTCACCGCGATCACTTTCACCATCGGATAGGGCAGCATATCAAAGATACCTGTACTGCAAATACCGACCGCAATATCCGACATCCCTGCCAGATCCCGGATGTCCATATTTCCTCCCGCAAATTTCAGATTGATGCACATGCTTTCTATTGTTTGTATTTCCTGGTCTGTCCATAGCTCCGCGCTGTGCATTTTATAGATAATCTGGTATTTTTGTTTGTCCAGCCTGTCTGCCAGATTTTTCGCATAAGTAAACAGTTCTCCTTCCAGGCTCGATATAAATGCGATCATTATTTTTATATGATCCTTTTGATAGATCTTTTGATTCTTATAGACATCTGGTTTTCCAATTCCCAATACATATGGATTTCCCGACAGCCTGCTTTTTTCAGCAATCATGCTACTGAAAGCTACGACCTTGTCTGCGTATGCCAAATGTTTATGGTACGCACCCAAAACCGTTACCCCATGTGCAATTTCCAAAGTAGGAATACCTGCCTCAAGTGCTGCGTCCCGCAGGTAATCCAAAAGCCTGTCCTGTCCATGTGAATAAAGAATCACTTTCGGCTTCACTTTTTCTATCACGTTACGATAAAATTTCAAAAAACCGCTGCGTTCCTTTAAAATATATACCACTTTTGAAAGGCATCCCTTCAAAAAATCGAGAGGAAACTGTATTTGCAGCACCTGCTCCAGCGGATGTATGATATTCTCCCATAAATAATCCGAGATCCGCTGCCTGTCCGTGTCCTGTATTCCGTAAATTGCAGGGACTGCCGAAATCAGCATGGCATACCTGTTTTTTGTCGGGATCTGAAAACTTTCCTGTGCGGCAACATCTGAGACAAATTCCAGATCCAGGTATTTTTTTCTCCAATGCTCTCAATAAACGGCTCGATGGCTGTATGTTCAAACCGTCCCTGATACATCCGGCGCAAAAAAAGCGTAACAAACAATACCTCTTTTTGCGGAAGCGTTTCCAGCATTTTTTCCGCCGCCTGCGCCTCCTCCCTTGACGACCGGACTGGCTGCTCGGACTGCCACATATAAATGCTCCGGTCTCTTACTGTGTTGTGCAGCTTTTTCTGCTGGTAAATACCGTTTACAATATCCGGCTCCAAATACTTATATAAATGCACGCCCTCATACGTCAGATCCCCAAAACGATACAGCAGCCGCAAAAGCTGTTCCTTTTTATGCACCTCTGGCGCAAATGTTCGATATGGCTCCTCGTTTGCCTCACAGACGCTAAAACATACCGCGTTTTTTACTACCGCAAAACTGCCGCTTCGTTTCAGCACTTCCCGCCTATATTCCCGCATTGCCGCCAGAGGAATCTGCGCGTTTTCCCGGATATACAAGGCGGTATCTCTTTTTAGGAGCATCACGTCCGCATCCAGGTACGCTGTTTTTACAAAGCTCTTTGCCTGTCCGCTGCTGTAACGGCACGCCTCCTGATACGTGGCTGCTTCGCTGCATTTTTGTTCTCCCGCAAGGAGGTTTCCTACCGGAGCAGCCGCAGCGATTTCCTCCTGCGCATCCAATGTTTCTTTCAGCGCCGCAATGCTGCCCGGCGTCAGAAAGCAGTTGGCGCGCAGCAGCAATAGATCTCTGTGGTCTTTAAATTCCCGCAGGACAACGCTTAAGATTGTTCCGTATCCTTGCATGTTGTCACAGATAATAGAAGAAATGGCGCGCTGTGCTGACAGCCATTCCTGCAGTCCGTCGTTGGAATAGTTATCTACGACTACAATCTCGCTGCCCGTCCCTGCAAGCTCATCCAGCAGAATCCTTACATTGATTTTTACACTCCTGCATTCGTTGTGTGCAACGATCACCGCAAGGATTCCTGTGTGATCATGATCCATCTTTCAAACCTCCACTGGTCAGGCTGCGAATAGCGCTCGCTGCTGTTTTTGCTGTTTTTACTTTTTTTGCCGACACAAGGTACTGAAACGCATAGTACATAAACTCCTCCGTCCCGCTGCCAAGCCTGCGCAGTCCGTCGACAAATGCCTTCTCCTGACTGGAAACCGTCTCCTTTTGTCCGGTATACAGCACCTTTTCAATGGCATATCCATTGCGCACAAACATTTTCACAATTTCATTGTACGTAAAAAAGTGGATATGCGTCCGGTCAAGCAGCCCGGTATCCATATACGTAAAATTTCCGTGCAGCAGCCCGTGCAGCACAGAATAATGCATCAGATTTGGAATACATGCCAAAATCTCCCCATCGGATTTTAACACGCTGGCGCACTCGCGCAAAATCCTTTCTGGATCTTTTAAATGCTCCAGGACGTCTCCAAACACCACATAGTCAAACTTTGTGTTCCCAAAATCCGGCAGCCCTGCTTCGATATCGCAAACATGCACCTTTGCAGTCTGTGCCGCAATCTTTGCTGCATTTTCGTTGATCTCGATTCCGGTAAGGCTTGCCGCTTGAAACGTATTTTTCACATACATCATATTTGCCCCGCAGTCACACCCAATTTCGAGCAGTGCAAACGGCTCTGTTTTCTTTTTGCCAATCATAGAAAGCAGGGAAACATTCGGATACTGGTTAAAATAATTCATTCCCCATATTTTTTTAAGCGTCTCCCGGTCGGCATCCGCCCCATACTTTTTCGTATAGCTGTTACATGCTTGCGCAGCCTGCTGTACACAGGCATCCGGCACTTCATAAAAGTGAAACCCGCTGCAAATCCCGCGAAACGAAAGATCCATCCATATATTTTCCGGCAGCTTGAGAGACTCGTTAAAACCACCGGTTGCTTGCAGCAGCTTTGCGCTGAGCAGGCAGGCGCCCGCTTCCAGGCTGAGCAGCTCCCGCTGTTTTCCCCGAAGCGGATCTGCGGCGTAGCTGCCTGCGCAGACTGCGCCTGTAGCGCCATCCTGGTACAGCGCCTTTTTCAAACGGCTGACACCTTCTTCTAGTATAAGCAGGTGCGGCGGCAGCACGAGCAGATCCTCCTTGGCGGCAAATTCAGAAACAACCGTATTTAAAATCGCCGCATAATTTTCAATGCCGCCTTCGCAAAGGATATAATCGATTTCATTTTGTTCTTTTAGGCTCTGCGCGAGCCCATCCTGCGACCCGTTGTCTACAATCACGACATGGCAGCCGTCAGGCTGACGAAAACTAGCAAGCCTGTCTAACTGCTGCCAGACTAGCTTTTGTTCATTGTGCGCGATCACAACAATGCAAATTCCCCGCTCCATCTACTATCCCTCCACTTCTTCCAGCATTGCCTGGATCTGTGCATCATCAGGAAAATAGCCTGCCAGTTCCAAAAGCATCGGCTTTGCTGCCGCTTTGTTTCCTGCATCTAACAGCTTTTGAATCTGCCGCTTTAGTGTATGCGCTAACACCAGCATTTCATCCCAAGGCTGCATACCGTCCTGCACTGCCGGTTTTTGCTGCACCATCTGCGTCAGCAGATACTGCACCTCACTTTTAAATCCTGGAAATATTTGAACCGCCTGCTTTAGCATCCTGATATTTTCACTGTTTGTTTCTCTATCCTGCAATACAAGCGAGATCAAATACGCAGCTTTATAATCTGCCTGCACCGCACTGCACGCTGCGTCGTTTAAAAGCCCCGGATGATAATATCCAGCCGCAAAAGCGCCTGTCACCTTGATATACTGCGCAAACAGCTCCATATCCTGTGCTTTTTTCCCTTCGCTTTTGTACTTTTCCTTTAAAACATACGCATAGACGGCAAGCTCCTGTACCGAACATTCATAAGGGCGGCAGTCTGCTGCCTGTTTCGAAAGATGCCGGTGCATGGACGGCGTCAGCTCGTTATAAAACCGCCGCATATAGTCTGTGATTCCCTGTACGCTGAACCTTTTTGCAAAACCTGCAAACCTGGCAAACTGCCGTTTATAAAAGGCATGTCTGCTGATGCTTACAAAAAAGGCGTCCAGCAGCTTTTCCTGCCACTTTTCCCACTGGAAAGGGCTCAGCCGTTCGATAACTGTATGATAGATTTCATCTCCTGCTAACAGAACCGTTTCAAAAAAAATCCCATGCTGGTTATACATTTTATCCATATCAATGCGGCCAAGCTCCAAAAGCGCCTCCCGCTCCTGCTGTCCCTTAACATAGGCGCAAAAAGCAATGACATGGGCGTCGGTAAGATAAGACTCATTCGTACATGCCTGCAATCCCAGATAAGTGCGCTGCTGGCTGTCGTATGGGTTTTTATGATAAGCCTTTTTATACTTCTCATACTGCCTGCAATATTCCAGGATCTGATCTGACGGCTTTTGCATAATCAAAGCCAGCTCCGCCGCGTTATAATTTAGAAATGCTTTTTCTGCCGCTGTCAGCGCGCACCTGTCCTGTAAGAGATTAGTATAAAAAAAAGTCCTTTCATCTTTGGAATCATGCAGGCTGGATAACAGGCACACGGTATGCAGCCTTGCAAAATGCTCGCTCGGCAGCTCCTGTTCGATCGAAATTCCTCTGAAAAACCAGGCTGCTGCATCGGCATAATACCGTTCACATTTCAGTTCGTTTGCCAGTTGAAAATTATACCGCAGCTTTTTCGGATACTCATACAGATCGTGAAGCAGCAGAGACGTATTTCTAATATATTTCTCTCTCGATTTTTTTGGATCGTCGTTGGCAAATCCATAATGGTGCGCAACGGAAAAAAGCTGGCAGTTTTTCGCCTTCGCAGGTACGATCAAAGAATCATGAATGCGCCCTTCAAAATGAAGCTCCGGCGTAATCCTTGCCATGCGCAGCGTATGGTTATCATGAAAAATACTGCCTGACATCATCTGGTAATTTCTCTGAATATACGTTGCCGTATCGCACTTTTTATAAGTCCCGCTTTGGAAAAACCCTAAAATATCATCTACGTTTTCAAACCATTCATCATCGTCGATTGAAAGAAACCACGCGCCCCTTGCATGATAGAGCGCCTCGTTCCTTGCCGCAGACATATTGTCGCACCACGCGAATGTAACAATCCTCGCTCCATAAGCCCTGCAAACCTCAACCGTCCCATCGGTACTTCCTGTATCCACTACAACAAGCTCCGCGTCTAACTGGTTTAACAATGGTGCAATATGAGAAAGGCACCGGTCGATCGTTTCGATCTGGTTGCTGACAGGTACGCCGATCGTAAGCAGAAACTGCCTGCCATTGTATTTGCCTTTGGTATATTTCGGATTTTTCTTATAGCAGTATGCTCCTGTATGACTGGCGGTCGGTTTTATCTGTCTTTGGTCAAACTTCACATCCGGTAATTGGTCAAGCGCGGGAACGGTAACCACGCCTTCTCCGCTCTTTTGTGCAAACAGCGGCGCAATCTGGATCTGGTCTGTTTGCAGCTCCTTTTGCTCCTCATAATCTGCAAGCGCCAAAGAAACAGCCGCCCTGTCCAGCCTGTCTATTTTGCAGATCTTCCAAACTCTCGAATGTACCTCCTTTTGGCCGGTAAAGCATAGATAGTCCGCTCCCTCTTCCTTGTAAACAGGCGGATACGGAAAATCCAGCAGCGTTTTTTTCGGATCAAATATTTGAAAAATAACTTTCTTTTTCGGTGCTTCCCAGTTTTTATAATCGTTTCCGTATGTACGTTCAAATACCTTGCGCCATTTTTCATAATGTTCCATATGCAGGATATCGTTATCATGCAGGCACCACGGTGTTTTCATAGAAGGCACGACAACCTCATACCCTGCCTTCCAAAACTCCAAAGACTGTGAGCAGTCATAAAAATCCCATCCCTGAAACAGGTCTTCACGCCAGGGAAGATCATACTGCGTAGCCATAAGAAGCCCGTCCAGCACGACCGCATGTTCATAGCTGCCGGATATCTTGGAAAAAACGCTGTATTCTTTTTTAAAAATCAAATCACTGTAAATCTCTCCGATCCGTCTGTGCATTCCGTCAGACCACGGGCAGCCGTCTTTTGCAAGGCTCTTATTCCCGACAACGCCAAACATGCCAATCTGAGGATTTGCGCAAAACAGTGCCGTCATATCCAGCAAAAATGCCCGATGAATCAAAAGCACATCCTGATGCAGATAGACCTTATATTTTGCATCGGACTGCTTCATTGCCTTATTGTACCCGCTTGCCATGCTTTGCGCGCCATAGATTACCTTCTGTTCCACCGAAAATCCTTCTGGTACTTCTAGTTGGCTGATATACAACAGACATTCCTTTGCCAAAAACGCGTCGTTGGCACACATAATAAAACAAATTTTATGGTCATTCCTCATCTGTTTCCTCCAAATATTTGTACGTTTGTCCAAAATACGCCGCATGTTCAGGAAACATGGCAATCAGCCTCCTGCACACCTGCTTCCTGTGAAAGATGTTTGTAAGCAGTATCTTCGCAAGTAAATACGCAGATACGTGATGAAGGCTACAATAGGTACGCAGCTCGTTTTGCTCTTCCTCTGGCAGCTCAAAATCCAGCCTGCGCATCAGTAATTTCAATGTAATAAAATGCTTTGCCAATTCTTTGATATCTGTGGAATCGTCAAACACCGTATTCGCTGCATCTTGTGCGATTTCCACATGAAATACCTGGATCAGGATATCCAGTATCAGCAGATCCGCATCCATATGCTGCAAAGAATGCAGCGCCTTCTCCGCCTTTATAATCTCGCCCTGCCGCAAAAATATCTGTATCTGTTCTGTTTCTGACATGTTTTCCTTCCTTATACAAAGAAGGCACGCAACGCCGAAGCGAAGCGTGCCTTCTGACTGCTCTGCAATCCTAGTTTCCTAATTTTGCCTGATTACTGTAACAGAGAAAGAACACCCTGGTTAGACTGATTTGCCTGTGCAAGCATAGACTGTCCAGCCTGTGCAAGAATATTGTTCTTGCTGTAATTCACCATCTCTTCTGCCATATCTGTATCACGGATACGGGATTCTGCTGTCTGTGTATTCTCAGCCGCCGTATCCAGATTTGCGATGGTGTGCTCCAGACGGTTCTGAATCGCACCCATACGTCCACGTACCTGGGATACTTTCTTAATTGCGTCATCGATTTTATCGGTTGCCTTCTGTGCGCCTTCCTGCGTGCTCAGGTCAATCTTATTGCCGTCAACACCGAGGGATCTTGCGCTCATATCCTCAATGCTAAAGCTCATGGTCTGTCCGTAGTTCGCACCGATCTGCAATGTAATGCCCTTGCTGCCGGAAACGCCGTCATAGCCTTCCTGGCTCCAGAGCGCTTTGTCACTGCCAAGGCCTGCGCCGCCAGCCATTGTAATTGTGCCAACCGTAGATGCTCCGCTGGTCGCATACAATGTATTTGGTTCATCCGGCGTTGCACCCTTTAACGTAACATCCAGGTCAAATCCTGCTTCTTTCAGAATATCCTCGATATCTTCTGCCGTATATTCTTTTCCTGCCGCAAGATGGATCGTATATTTACCAGTATCGCCTGCCGCGTTTTTGTCATCAAAGGTAGCTGCCTGTTCTGTTGTGACTTCTTCTTTTCCTGCTTCCTTATCAAACTTAAAGTCAAATGTAGCAGCGTTTAACTCTTTACCATATTTATTCGCTGTAAATGAAATCTTATCCGCCCCAACAAAGCCCGTGATTGCTGCATCGGCAGAGGTTGCTTTTACACCGCCTTCTGTTGCCGTACCTGCTGTTGTAGCTGCATCGGCATTAAAGATTCCATTTTTGAGCGTAACCTTTACTTCTGCCGGTGCTCCTGTAGCTGTACTGTCTTCCTGTTTTGCATTTGCAATCAGCTCATCAATCTCATCCTGTGTATATACTTTGTTCAGAGAAAGATTTAATGTTAAGGTTGTGCCAGCCGCATCCCAGATTGCAGTTTCCTGCCCAGCCATTGTTGTGCTTGCTGCTGTCGTTGCCACTGTTACACCACCAACATTAGAAGTAACAAGAGCCCCATCTAATGTAGCGTCAACAATACCAAACTTCGGCCCAGACCCTGTAGTCGTGCTGCTTCCGCCAAGGCTGCCATCCAGCAATTTCATCGTATTAAACTCTGTCGTCTCAGAAATCCTTGTCAATTCTTCCTGTAACTGCGTAATTTCGTTCTGTACTGCTTCACGATCGTCATCTGTCTCTGTGCCGTTCGCTGCCTGTACAGACAGTTCGCGCATTCTCTGTAAGATCGAATGCTGCTCATTTAACGCACCCTCAGCCGTCTGAATCAGAGAAATACCATCCTGCGCATTGGTAGAAGCCTGGTTTAACCCGCGGATCTGGCTTCTCATTTTTTCAGAAATGGAAAGCCCTGCTGCATCGTCCGCTGCACGGTTGATCCGAAAACCGCTGGACAGTTTTTCTGTGGACTTGGACTGTGCACTTGTTGTGACACCAAGCATTCTGTTTGCATTCATAGCTGACATGTTGTGTTGTACTACCATCGACATAATATTTTCCTCCTTGTCTTATAATGCCGCAAATCCGTTTGCGTGCATGGGAAGCGCCTGTTTGCTTTTTTCAGGCTGCTTGCTTTCTTTTTTACTGATGATTTATAATAAGCAAAGGCCCTAGGTTTCCTCTGCGCTATTACCTGTTTTCTACCGTAGTGCTCCCGCAGCCGAAATCATCCTGCCCGCTGTAGTGGAAACCTTTTTCCCGGAAGCTCTTTTTCCAGAAGCTGCCGCGCCGGCATGATAGATCTTTCCTGCCTTTTTGCGGTCATCCATAATAATTGCCCTGATTTTTTCCTTTGCCTCTTTTGAGAGTTCTTTGTCTTTGTAGTGGTGCACCATGTTTCCTGGTTCTTCCACTTCCTTATATTTTTCCAGGGCAGCGCTTCTTGCGATGTTCATGGACTTTGGCGCATCGATTAAAATGCGCATGTTATTTGCGCTTCCTCCGGCAAATACGACTTTGATGTCATTGCCCACGAGTACATATTCTCCTGGCTTTACGGTTAATTTCAGCATAGGAACCTCCTTGTTTGTTCTTTCATCTCCAAATGAATGTGCTCCATGCAACAGTTTGTATTAAAATGTTGCATGGCTCTACGAATACATAAAGATAAACAGGAGGTTTACTATGGGTACAACACAGCCAATCCGAAATGCTGCGGAAGTAGAACAACTGAAAAACTATTATTATGAGAAAAAACCGAATCTGAGAAATTACACACTGATCTGCCTGGGCATGAACTCGGCGCTTAGAATCAGCGACCTGCTGGAATTAAACTGGAAGGACGTGTATAATTTTGAGAAAAGCTGCTTCTTAAAGCATTTGTCGGTCACAGAGCACAAGACCGGCAAGCAGACGCAGATCGCGCTAAACCACAGCGCCTTGGAGGCGCTTAAGGTGTATATGGACAGCATCCCCGCGCCGAAGCCGGGGCAGTATTTGTTTCCGGGAAAAAAAGAAAATACGCATTTAAGCCGCTCCCAGGCATTCCGCATGATCCGGGAAGCGGGACAGGAGCTGCATTTTGAGACAGGCATCAGTTGTCATTCGCTGCGCAAGACCTTTGGCTATCATGCGTGGAAGTCCGGGGCGCAGCCTGTGATGTTAATGAATATTTATAACCATTCTTCGTATCAGATTACAAAACGGTATCTGGGAATTGACCAGGACGATAAAGACAAGCTCTTTTTAGATGTGAATTTATAAAAAATTTAGGTGTGTAAAATAAACTGTGTAAACTATCACAGATTATTCGACACACCCATATTTTTGTTAATAAAAATATTTTCGACAAAGCTGTGCATAATTGGAAGAAATTGGCAGACAATTTTTTTGGTGGTAAACGATTATGTCACAGGATTTTAATTGCCAGAAAGCGTTATTACAGTGCAAGGTCACGGAAGATATTACAGGGAAAGACGGGCTTGCTCAAAAGATTATCAAATTTCAAATATTACAGACAAAGTCTCCCAGGAGGCAAAGGACTGGTACTGCAGGACGCTGGACAGCTTTTACCCGGTTGTATTCCTTGATGCCGTGCATTTTAAAGTACGTGAAGAAGGGCGGGTCGTAACAAAAGCCGCTTATGTTGCCCTGGGCATCAATGGGGAAGGTTATAAGGACATACTTGGCATATGGATCGTGGAAAATGAGGGCGCAAAATTCTGGCTGAAGGTATGCAACGAACTGAAAAACAGGGGTGTACAGGATATCGCCTGTCAATCCATCAGGATTCTATTTATTTTACCCGCAGCACTGCTGCATTGCTCCATGCGGAATAAATATTTGTGTTTTTACCGCCTGTTTTTACTGTCTTGTAAGTGCGGATACGCACATAATATTTTTTGCCGGCCGACAGTTTTTTCACAGTCTTTGCTGTTGTCGAAGCCTTTTTCACAAATGCGCTGTGGGTACTGTTTCCCTTGAATCCGGCAGTCCTAGAATACTGAATCTGGTACCCGCTGGTCTGGGAAGTCCTTTTTGCCCATTTTACAGTAAAGCCGCCGGACAGTGCGGTGGTCTTTTTCATGGAAGTGCCTGCCGGGCGTATCGTAAATGTCTTTTTCACGGTACCGCTGTAGCCGCCCTTGAACTTAATTACAGCTACTGCCCTGCCGGCTTTTACGTTATTCTGATAGCTTACTGTATAATATCTGTCCGAAATCCGCCTGCCAACTGTATCTACTGCTGTGACGGCCGGTTTTTTTGCCTTTCCGCTGTATGTGTACACAGTTTTGGAGAGCTTTACGGACTTCACCTGTGCTTTTGCAGTTTCTTCCGGCTCCTGTGGATTTTCCGGCTCTGTCCCGTTCTGGGACGCTGACGGGCCTTCCGATACATCTGTGCCGTCCATCGGGTATGCCGACAGAATGACGGTCCAGTCCGATGCACCGACAGCCGGCAGACGTACCTTCCCGTCGTCTCCCACACAGTCTGCACAGATAAATGACAGGCTGCGCTGGTCAGGGTCATAAGCAAACAGGTTTGCATACATCCCGGCGACCGCATCTGTCTTTCCGGTACCGATCATAATACCGTTCCCTCCGATGCAGGTCTGGATCGTAAGCACTGCCGTAAAACCAAACGGTCCGTTATGGACAGGACTCAGTTCCAGGTGTGCAGAAGCGCCTGCCGTGCTGTTTAAAACATCCCGGGGAATCTTCCCCGCGCCGGCTCTTACGGACAGATTTATGTCACTGGCTGTTTCTGCCGTGATATCTTTTCCGCATACGCTCCATGAGATACCGCTGCCCATATCAAAGACGACCGTAATATCCCTGCCTTTGACGGCTGTAAAAAAACTGCCCGGAACCAAAACAGAACCGTTCATGTCGATATCTGTCGTTCCGCCTTCCGGCACTGTCACAGCTTCTTTCTGAATCGCAGTCCATCCTTTTTTGTCAGGATGTCCTTTGACAAACGGCAGATTAAAATTTATAAATATATTGCCTGAACTGCCGCCACTGCCCGTACTGCCGCCTGCGCTGCTGACCGTGACCGTACAGGAGTCTGTACGGTTCCCGTCCGCAGTGGTAACAGTGATCACCGCACTGCCTGCACCGACAGCCGTAATATTCCCGCTGCTGTCCACAGATGCCGCTGCCGGATTATCCGAAGTCCATGATACATTTTTATTGGAAGCATTTTCCGGCAGTATGCTGGCTGTTAACTGCTGTCTGCCGCCTACAGTCATACTTAGAGAATGTCTGTCCAGCAACACACCCGTCACCGGGATATCCGATTCTGTCCCTGTAATCTTTCCATCTACAGAAATCGTGTCGCTGTCCAGCTCATAATTAGCTGCATCGTCTCCGAAAAGCTTAATTTTAGCTGTGATTTTGCGGATGCCAGGCTCTGGACTGTCATAATAGAACAGAGCAGAGGGGGTGACGCTGTCTGAATCAAGAATGCCATCTAGCTGGACAGACAGCAGTCCGGACGGTACATCTGTCGTTCCATCATATTCCTTTATAATATCGCCTGTGCTTACAATCTTTACCGTAACTGGTTTTGGGGTTACGGTTATAACAGCCGTCTTACTGTTCAGAGAAAACCA